>Ga0272449_1000581_pt1 | contig 43001 bp, 39 predicted proteins | sample YNPCB0241_FD_198679 | JGI IMG/M metagenome (GOLD analysis project Ga0272449, IMG submission 198679) | Hot spring sediment microbial communities from Yellowstone National Park, WY, United States - YNP-CB-024-1 | ecosystem: Environmental > Aquatic > Thermal springs > Hot (42-90C) > Sediment...
ACCAACTTATCATGGTTAAAGGCAGGCGACAGACTCCCTTAATGGCTTGAAAGCCAAGGAGCGTTAAGTCGTCCTGCCCTGCCTATTTTTTGACTAAAATATTTATACCATACTTTTACGTAGGAGGCGATAGTTGTGTATCACAAGGTTTCAAGAGACCCAATTTATTCAGAAATTATGCTTTATCCGGTTGAAATATTAATTATCGATACGAAAGCAATGCAAAGGCTTAGATACCTCAGCCAATTGGTAGGTGCTGAATATGTTTACCCTGGTGCAACACATACCCGTTTTGCACATTCGCTTGGTGTGATGCACCTTTCTGGCGTATATGCCGAACATCTTTATGATACACCAGATAAGGTTCGTATTTTACGTCTCGCAGGACTCCTCCACGATATTGGTCATGGACCTTTCAGCCATCAATTTGATGATGTCGTTTACAAAAGGCTTGGGTTCAATGATGGACACGATGAGTATCGAACAAGACTATTGAGAGAATACTTTCCAAAAGAGTTAATAAAAAAGTATGAAGAAGCTCCATCAACTCTAAAAAAGGCTGTGCTAGAAGATTTGGAGATAACACTTGGTGAACTCTCAACTAATATGGAAGACAACTTTGCACAGTTGATGGAAGAAGTAATAAAAGTTTACGAAGGTGAAGAGAAAGGAACGATTGAATTTGCAGTTGTCCAGGGTCCACTTGGCGCTGACAGACTCGATTTTGTTTTGAGAGATTCATACTATGCGGGGACAAGAGGATTTGGTACGGGTTCTATAGACCGGTTGATTAGGAATTCAAAAATCGTTGAAAAAGATGGAAAAACTATTCTGGCTTACGATTCAAAAGTTGTCGACGAAATATACACAATCTTGTTTGGTAGATTTATGATGTACAAGAACGTTTACTTCCACAAAACTTCGAGAGCAGCGGACATGATGATACAAGAACTCTTGGACCTTTCATACAAGGCGCTTAAATTAGACGAACGTGTTTTGGACATTGAAAAATTTTTGGACCTCACTGATCAAACAATCATTAACGAAGTTATATTCAATTTCTACAATCTCGTTGAACAATACGGCGGTGGAGAGGATACAAAGCAAGCACTTTTAAAATACGAAATAGACCTTCAACCTCTCGAACTTGACATCGTAATGGCTTACGAAATTGTCGAGAGATTAAAATCACGAAATTTGTGGAAAGTTGTTTTGGAAACACCATTTTCAATAGAAGGTGTCGACCCAACACTCGTAAGCCAAGGTATTGCCGGAGACTTGCTACAAAAAATTCGTCTAAGGCTTGAAAGATGCTTGGAAATTGCCGACGAAGAAGACATGAAAACAATCAAGCACATCCTTGGTAACTTTGATGAAATCTTCAAAATAGATACCCCTTACAAACTTACAATTGTTCATCCCGAAGAGTTTCTGAGAAGTAATATATACATTCTAAAAAAACACAGCCTAATGACCTTTGAAGAATATGTTAGACAGTATCCAGCTTACAACTTCATGAAGAGCAACCTGATACAAATTGTAAGAATATACGTTACGAAGGATATACGCGAGATACTGGAGAAATACAAGATACTACCTGAAACAGGTGTGGAAGTAACGACGCGATGGTAAACATTGTAACATTGTAACTAGGTAACACGTAAGGAGGTTTTCCAATTTATGGTTTTGTTGTTCGATGTAGGAAATACACATACAACGATTGCTTTAACAAAAGAAGGTAAAGAATTCGAAAAATATCGAATTTCAACCTCAAAGTATGAAACAGAGGACGAACTATACGCATTTTTGAAAAGCTTTTTCAAAGACTACGTTGAAAATTTGCCTATAGTTGTTTCTTCGGTTGTTCCTTCAGTAAATGTTGTATATGAATATTTTGCTCAAAAATACGGAAACGGAGAAGTCTATTTTGTCAGAGCGCAGGATTATGATAAAATAATATGGAACGTGCACTATCCTAAAGAAATCGGTGCAGATAGAGTTTGCGATGTCATAGCTGCCAAAAAAGATTACGGGAATAACTGTATCATTATAGACTACGGAACGGCGATAACAATTGAAGTACTTCGAGACGGTGTCTACGAAGGCGGAGCAATAATGCCAGGTTTTGCGATGATGGTAAATGCTCTGTTCAAAGGTACCGCGAAGTTACCATTAGTCGAGCTCAAACCTTATCCAACGTTCATAGGCAAAGACACGGAATCAAATATCCAAATTGGTGCTATTAATGCAACAATTGGTGCGGTAAAATATGTTATTGAGCACATAGTCAAAGAATTTAGAGAAGCTCCAAGGATAATACATACTGGTGGTCAGTCTGTTTTTGTAAAGAATATTGTTGATGGAATAGTCGACAAAGATTTGACACTGCGAGGGATGTACTACTTCTATGAAGAAAAGAAAAATACTGCTCGTAAACCCCTGGATTGAAGATTTCGCTGCTTACGATTTTTGGTTAAAACCCGTTGGTTTGCTATATGTAGGTAGCTTTTTGAAAAATCTTGGCATAGAAGTCGAACTAATAGATTTGATGAACAGGTACGACCCTGAACTGCCGCTGTATACGAAAGTTCCAAAAGACAAGTTCTACGGCACTGGGAAGTTCCCACACATAGAGATTGAAAAACCAGACATATTATATTTCATGCCTAGAAAATACAAAAGATACGGAATGCCTGAAGAACTTTTTAGGAAAAGATTGAAAGAAGTTAAAAACGATATAAGTGCAGTCTTCGTAACATCTACTTTAACTTATTGGTATCCTGGTTACTTTGATACTATACGTGTTTTGAAAGAGGAACTTTCCGTTCCTGTTGTGCTTGGGGGGTTCTTCGCAAGAAATCAGCCTCACATAGCTAAGAAATCTGGAGCGTATGTTTTCACAAAAACAGACTTGAGTTATCTACCTCGCTTTCTTAACGATTTACTTGGATGGAATATTCCCAGCACAGATATTGATTGGTTCACAGACCTATCACCTGCTTATGAGTTGTATAATAATTTAGGATACGTTGTTTTGTTGACAACACTTGGTTGTCCTTATAGATGTACATATTGTATTGCCCACAGAAATTGGGATAATATGAAATTCAAAGACCCAGAGAAAGTGTTAGAAGAGATAGAGCTGTTTTCTGAAATGTTAAAGGTCAAAGACATCGTTTTCTTCGACGATGCGATACTTGTGAACAAAGAAAGGCACTTTAAACCTATTTTAAGAAAAATCTTGGAAAGAAATTTGCATAAAAGCCTCAGATTTCATTTACCAAACGGTATACATGCACGATTGTTAGACCAAGAAACTGCGGATTTACTTTTTGAAGCCAATTTTAAAACAATCAAACTTGGATACGAAACATCCGGTAAGCTCCAAATTACAACTGGTGGCAAGGTTAGAGATGAAGATATCGTCCGCGCATCGGAAATCCTACACAACGCTGGTTTTACACATAAAGAAGTCAGCGCATATATTATGGTTAATCTGCCTGAGCAAAGCGTTGAGGACGTCAAGAACGCAATAGATGTTTGTGCGAGTATAGATATAGATTTCTCCGTTAACGAGTTTACTCCAATTGTTGGAACGGATATTTGGATAGACCTGGTAAACAAAGGAAAGCTTACAGGTCTTGAAGACCCATTATTACTTAACAATACAGTGTTACCTTACTGGTGGAACAATATGAGTTACGAACAGATACATGAAGTGAAAGAATATGCTAAACAAAAGAAAATTGAACTTGGGTGGAGTAAAACAGAAGTTTGACAGAGCAAAAGGAAAAGTTATTATGTGCATCTTGTTATAAGTATAAGCGCAGGGGAGGGGGACTTTCTTGAATCAGCTTATTCTTTCTGCTTTGAAGAACGTTATTTATGGCTTTGCTGCTTATGTCCTAATTAGCTGGCCACGTGAGTTTTTCAGATGCCTATTTTACAGAATAAGTGTGGAGCGACTAAGTTCTTCGAACAGACTTTTTCCTCTTTTAAAAAAATCACCCATTGGATACATCGACCCTGTAGGACTATTAACATTTCTATTCTTTGACTTTGGTTGGACTAGGTCTCCTTTAATTGATTACCTCAAAATCAGACGAAAAAAGTTGCTCTTTTTCTCAATTTACGGTATTGTTGCTAGCTTCTTGCTAGGAATAATATACGGAATGGTGAGTAGGTTTTCCAACTCTCCGATAGTTTTCAACCTCTTTTACATTGCTTCAAAATGGAGCTTTACTTTATCTATCGTTTCTTTGGTACCTCTCCCGCCCTTAGACGGTTCAAGGATAGTCTTGGCGTTTTTGCCAGACAAATCGTATGAGTGGTACATCAAATTTAATTTTTATGGTATCCTATTCATGCTGGGACTTCTTGTCTTGTGGATTTTACCTATGATAATGCACCCGTTAGTTATTTTTATTACAAACGTTACAAACTTTATTATTTTTGGAAACTGGTAAAACGCAAGGGAGCGTGGTATAATGAACGAAAAGGTGCAAGAATTGGAACGTTTGGTAGAGGGCATAGTAACAAGTTACGTGGAGCTGAAAAGGGAAAACGAAAAACTATGGAATGAGCTCAATCAAGCGATTGAGAGGATTAGTCAATTAGAAAGAGAAAAGAACCATTTAGAGAACCTGCTTAGGAACAACGAAGAAATCATAAACAAGCTTGTTGTCAGAGTCAAAGATTTAATGCGCATATTGGAAGTGAGCGAACATGAGGAAGGTTAAAATATCAGTTTTCGGCAAAGATTACGAATTTGCCACTGATGGCTCTGATGAACTCATAGATTATGTACTCAGAAGACTCAAAGAGCTCCAAATATCTTACAGAAGCCTTTACGACGAGATTCCGTTTGATGAGCTTTTAGTTCTCATGATTTGTGACTTACTTGAAAATGAATACAATACTCAGAAAGACCTTGACCAACTTTACAACCGATTGAAAGAGAAGATTAGAACGCTGGGTTAAAAACTGATAACTAAAAAATCTTACCATGGAGGGATATAGAAGCAAATGAGAATTGGACTATTCGATTCAGGAATAGGCGGTCTTTCTGTCTTAAAAAAATTAATTGAAACCCTACCGGCTCATTATATTTACGTTGCAGACACTATGCGTGCCCCATATGGTACAAAATCACGTGATACAATAGAAACTTTCAGTAGGGAAATCATTGGCTTTCTGATGGAACGAAAAGTTGAGCGAATATTTGCAGCATGCAACACTTCCGATTCAACAATGGCGAAATATCGCCATGCTTTTAAAATACCGTATCACAGCATTATCCAAGCAGGTGTCAACGCCTCAAAATATGAGAGAGTTGCGGTCATAGGCACTCATACAACAGTTCAGAGCGGTATCTATAAGCACGCTCTTGAAGAAAGAGGAAAAAAGGTTGCTCAAAGGCCCGCTCAACTTTTCGTTTCATTGGTTGAAGAAGGTATATTCTATGGCAACATGGTTGAAGCCGTCGTTAAATTCTATCTAGAACCATTTCGAAGATTTAAACCCGACGAACTGATTCTTGGATGTACGCATTTCCCATTCCTTAAGGACATAATAGCACGTGTTATGGAAAACGTTAGAATTATCGACCCCGCAGATGAAATGGTTAGGGAAATATCCCACCTTGTTGGTAGTGGAAAGCCGTTCGTCGAATTTTATGTAACTGGCAATCCAGAAGAGTTTGAGAAAAAGCTTAAAAAGATTGGATTCAGACATCCTTACCAGGTGAAACATCTTGAAGTCACAGAATTAGAACAGAAGGTGGTATACTTTGAAAGAGCTTGTGATATTGACAGGGTACTCGGGAGCGGGTAAGTCCACCGCTGCTGGTTTGCTTGAAGATTTAGGTTTCTTCTGTATAGATAACCTTCCGCCAGAAGTTACATATCAAGTAGCAAGTCTTGTATTGCCTAGCGTTGATAAGTTAGCAATAGTCATAGACATTCGAGGATATATGTTTGGGAATGTAAAAAAAGCGATTGCAGAGGTCAAAGAGAGATTTCCTTTCACAAAGGTTGTCTTTTTGACTGCAACAAAAGAAACATTGGTCCAGCGGTTTGCACACACTAGGAGAGCTCACCCCCTTTCAAAACAAACCACGTCTATAATGGAAGCTATAGACTTGGAAATAGAAATGATGAAAGACGTTCTTGAAATGGCAGATATTGTTATTGATACCTCTCAACTAAATCCCCACCAATTACGAGAAAAATTGACAAAACTTCTTGGAGACGTCGAAACCAAAGATTTTACCGTACACATTATAAGTTTCGGATTTAAGTATGGAATACCACTTGACGCCGATTTCGTTTTTGATGTTCGGTTCTTCCCCAATCCTTTCTATATCCCCGAACTTCGCCCAAAAGATGGTCGGGACAAAGAAGTAAAAGAATTTTTGAAAAAGGTCGATGGAGTAAACGATTATCTGTACCAAATTAAATCCGTTGTCTCCTTTGCTATTAGCAGATACAGTTCAGAAGGCAGAAGAGAATTGGTAGTTGCAATCGGATGCACCGGTGGTAAACACCGGTCCGTTTATTTTGCTGAGGAATTGGCTTCCCAACTTGAAAAAGAAAACTTCAAAACAACAATTGAGCACAGGGATGTGGCTCTTGGATGAAGGTTGTTGCTGTCGGTGGTGGCACTGGCCTTTCAACATTACTAAGAGGTCTAAAAAATTATCCCTTTGATATAACCGCTGTGGTCACAATAACCGATGAAGGCGGAAGTTCTGGAATACTCAGGGAAGAATTAAATGTCCCACCTCCGGGTGATATAAGAAACAACTTAGTAGCACTTGCAAATTCTGAAAGCATCTTGAGCACGTTGTTTAACTATAGATTCCAAGATGGTTCTTTGAAAGGGCACAGCGTTGGTAATATCATTCTGGCGGCATTAACAAAAATTACCGGAAGCTTTGCGGAAGCCATAGCAAAGGCTTCTGATATCCTCGCGATAAAAGGAAGAGTTCTTCCTGTATCATTGCAAATGGCAAGATTGTTAGCTGTTTTCGAAGATGGAACGCACGTGATCGGTGAAACAAATATTGTTGAATATTCCAAAAAGACAAAGAACCGTATAGTCGAACTGAAACTACACGAGCCTGTGAGAATAAACCCGGAAGTTCAAAAAGTATTAGAAAAAAGCGACGCAGTTATCTTTGGACCTGGGAGCCTGTATACTAGTGTTATTGCAAATTTAGTTATAGAGGGTTTTCAAGAATGTCTTAAAAAGTCACGTGCTGTAAAGATATACATAAGCAACATCATGACACAACCAGGAGAAACATTTGGATACACTCTCAAAGACCATGTAAAAGAAATTGAAAGATACGCTGGTGTGTCTGTTGATTACATTATTCATTCACTTCCTCCAGCGAACGAAGAAGTTCTTAAAAAATATATCGAAAAAGGTGCTGAACCTGTAAAAGTGGACATTCATGATAATCGTATAATTACAGGTCACTATTCCTCAATAACATTTGAGGGTGAGTATAGAATTCGTCACGACACGATTTTAATATCGGAAATATTGTTTAACTTATTGAACTCAGTTAAGAACCAAAAAGCTGAAAGAAAACCATCAGATTTAGAGGTGAAGCTGTGAAATACACATTCTCTGAAGAAGTTAAAGGTGAATTATGTCAGGTAGAAGTTCTCAGCCAAGACGAAGCACAGGCTGAGCTTGTTGGTTATTTAAAAGGTAAAGGTACGTATGTAAAAACCTCTGTTGACAGTTATGTTTTACTTGAAGTTGGATTTATACCTGCAGCCAGAAGGGTTATGAATTTGTTACACCTTTTGGGTATAGACAAAAAGAAGCTAACACTAATAAAGAACAAGCTTCAACGTAAAAGAGTTCAGATTTTCATTCCGACAGATATACTTGAGAAACTCCAATTGTCTATTCTTTCAATGCCCAAAGAAATACAGGAGGATATTGGATTATTTGGTGCGTTCCTGAGAGGCTTTTTTGTTGCTTCTGGTTCTGTAACTGACCCAGCAAAGAACTACCATTTTGAACTTGTTTCGTATAGTGAGCAGTTACTTTATTTTGTTGATGAAAAATTGGAGGAATTCCTTGGGGTGATTGGAAAAATCACAAAGTTGAGGTATAATTATAGGTACTACTTAAAACGCGGATACGATATACAAGAAGTACTAGAACTGATGGGGGCAATTCGTGCTGCGTCCCATATAGAAAAAATAACAACATCTCGTGAAATAAGAGCGGATATAAACCGCACACTTAATTTTTTAAGTGCTAATGCCAAACGAACTGGTGAAAGTAATGCAAAACAGATAAAAATTATCAACGAAGTCATAGAAAAAGTAGGATTAGAAAACTTGCCTGATGAACTAAGAAAACTTGTGGAGCTGAGATTAGAACATGAAGACCTCCCTTTATCAGAACTCGGGGAACTCTTTGAACCACCGCTTACAAAAAGTATGGTATACAATAGGTTCAAAAAATTGGAAAAACTTCTGGAAAGTGTAAAAGGAAGTGGTGAGTAAAGATGAGGTGTCCATTCTGTGGATACGAAGATACAAGGGTGCTTGATTCAAGAGAACTTAGTGAAGGAAGGGCAATAAGACGTAGGAGGGAATGCCCGAATTGTCATGCGAGGTTTACCACATATGAAAGATACGAAACCGGACCAATTACGGTTATAAAAAAAGATGGTAGAAGAGAGAAATTCGACAGAAGAAAGATACTAAACGGACTTTTGAAAGCCTTTGAAAAGAGGCCAGTTACATTGGAAGATATAGAAAGAATCGTAGACAACGTTGTTTCTACTTTGCAAAAAAGCGGAACAGTCGAGGTAAGCACTGAACAAATTGGCAGAATAGTTATGGATGAACTGAAGAAAACCGACCAAGTTGCCTATGTCCGTTTTGCATCTGTCTACAAAGACTTCAGAGAAATCGATCAGTTTATAGAGGTTATAAAAGAATTACGACAAGAATCACAAAAGAATGGTGAATAAATCTCTAAGGAAGAAGACTAATCATGATTTCAGGAGGGATAAAGTGATGGAAAAAGTTAAGTTGACAAGAGCAGGTTACCAAAAACTCAAAGAAGAACTTGATCAGTTAAAACGCCAACTCATGTTTGAAATTCCAGAAAGGATAAAGGCTGCAAGAGAGCTTGGAGACCTTTCGGAAAACTCAGAATACCAAGAAGCAAAGAACGAGCAAGGCCGAATTGCTTCTCGTATTAACGAACTTGAACAAATGCTCATGAACGCTGAAATAATAGCCGAAGCTTTCGATTCATCAACAGTAAGTCTTGGTGACTGGGTACTATTGAAAAACCTTGAAACAGGTGAAGAATTAAAAGTCCAGCTTGTTAATCCACAAGAAGCTGATATATTTGCAAATAAAATCAGCATCGACTCACCACTTGGAAGAGGTATAAACGGTGCAAAAAAGGGTCAAACAATAAAAATCAAAGCACCAAAAGGAATTGTCAAGTATCAAGTGTTGGACATAACAGCTGAGTAATATAGCAATAGAGTAATTGTTAATCAAACGATAAAGATAGGCAAAAAGTCGAGAGGACAATATGTTCAGGAGGGATTTATCTTGCTTAAAGATTTCAGAGAACAGAGAATCAGAGAAATCGAAGAACTTCGAAAGATGGGTATTAACCCTTATCCGTACTCGTATCCGAAAACTCACACCACCGAAGATATAAAGAAACAGTTTGAACATCTTGCTAACGGAGAAGTCACTGACCAGAGAGTATCCACAGCTGGAAGAATAATGTCCATAAGAGAACATGGCAAAAGTGCCTTCTTCCACATTAAAGATACTTACGGTCGTATCCAAGCCTATGTGCGTAAAGATAAGACTGAGAACTTTGATTTCTTCAAAGAACACGTAACAATTGGAGACATCATCGGTGTTGAAGGAGTCGTATTCAAGAGTAATACTGGTGAAATTACAATACTTGTTGAAAAGTTCCAGCTCTTAGTCAAACCACTCAGACCTATGCCTGAAAAATGGCATGGTATAAAGGACAAAGAAATTCTATACCGTCAAAGATATGTAGACATGATTGCTAACGACGAAACCATAAAAAGGTTCAGAATACGTTCCGACATAATTAGAATGATACGCGAATTTTTGCACCAGAAAGGGTTCTATGAAGTCGAGACACCCATACTACAATACCTTACAGGTGGTGCTTCTGCACGTCCTTTTGTCACCCACTGTAACGCGTTAGATATCGATATGTACCTGCGAATCGCAACAGAACTACATTTGAAAAGATTCATTGTAGGTGGGTTCGACAAAGTTTACGAAATAGGAAGGATTTTCAGAAACGAGGGTATTTCCTACAAACACCACCCAGAGTTTACTTCCATAGAGCTCTATCAAGCTTACGCAGACTACGAAGACATGATGAACCTCACTGAAGAATTGATAACTTATATTGTTGAACAACTTTTCGGAACAACGAAAATCACTTACCAAGGTCAGGAAATAGACTTCACAAGACCATGGCGAAGGATAAAGATGAGAGATTTCATAAAGGAAAATCTCGGCGTAGATATACTTGAGGATTCTGACGAAAAGATGCTTTCTGTTCTAAGAGCTCACGGAGTTGACGTGGAAATTGAAGATAGGGGACACATGATAGAAAAGCTCTGGGACCTTGTGGAAGACAAGGTTATCCAACCGACGTTCCTGCTTGAGCACCCTGTAGAAATTTCACCACTAGCCAAAAAACATCGGGAAGACCCGAGGGTTACTGAACGATTTGAGTTGATAATTTACGGTCGGGAGATGGCAAACGCATTTAGCGAGCTCAATGACCCTGTTGATCAACTCGAAAGGTTTATGAACCAATTAAAATTAAGAGACCTCGGCGATGAAGAAGCGCACATGCTCGATAAGGATTTCATCAGAGCTCTTGAGTATGGAATGCCACCAACAGGTGGACTTGGAATAGGTATCGACAGGCTTGTTATGTTATTAACAGATAGCCCAAATATACGTGATGTAATAGCATTCCCACTTGTCAGGCCTGAAGGCGATATCGACATAGAAGAAATTGAAATCTCTGAAAAAGCAGAAGAAGGGGGAGATAGAGTATGAGTAAGGAAAGTAAAGATGTAAAACTTAGAAGACATATCAGTAGGTGGCAACAAGTATTCATTTGGGTTATAGCTATTGCATTCATCGCAGGTATAGCCCTATGGGCATTGGCAGTCAACTATGCACCGGGCGCGAAAAAGATTAAAAGGACATTAGAAGAAACTGTGGGATACATAACCAAAGATGGAACACCTTTGAAAAACGAAGCGTATTGGGTATTCCCAGAAAATGTTGAAGAAGTTTACGGTAACCTTTTAGCTCAATATGGTAATCCATCGCTTGACCCCGTAATCGAGGAACCATACGTCAAAACGTTAATCACTGTCGATTTACTCAACAAAAAATTGATGCTCTACTATGCCGAGGTTAACAAAATCAAACCGGACAAAAACAAAATAAAAGAAGAAGTGAAAAAAGCTATCGATGAAGTAAAGAAGGATAACGCAAAACTCCAACAAATTAAAGCCCAATATGGAAGCCTTACAAACTATGAAAAAGAGCTTACGCGTCAAAAAGAAGAAGAGCTAACAATACAAGCTGTAAAAGACAAACTTGGAATGGTTGCTGACAAAGAAATTAAGGACTATTACAATAAAAACAAGCAAGATATTATAAACAAATATACAAAAGCAGAGACATCCTATGTCACATTCTCTACCAAAGAGGAGATGGAAAAGTTCGTCAAATCCGCAATGGAAAAAGGTGTAACTCAAGCTGCGTCCGAAGCATCTTTGACAATGACAGATTACACTTTAAACAAAGGCACACTTCCGGAAGAGCTTGAAGAAATGATTTTCGATGCTACATCAACACTTGTCTCATTCCCATACAACGACACTTACTTCGTTTTCAATGTTAAAAGTGTCCAAAAAGTTGACACATTCGAGAACTTCAAAAAATCAGAGGCATTCAACGAAATCCTTACGAACCTAAAGAACGAAAAATTCGGTGAAAACTTCAAGAAATGGAAAGAAGAAAACAAAGTGGCGTTCGAGATAAGAGATGCTGTTTACAAGGCATGGTACGAAGCACTAACGGCTGAAGGAAAAGATTTACTTACCGCCTACAAGAAATTTTATGAACAACTGTTCACAAATACAGAAGAAGTAAGAACCGACATACCAGCCGAGCAAAAATCAGCATTCTTGGTAGTTGCAGATAGAATCGCAGCTAGCACGGATACATCATTCGATGTAGTAAGGGAAGATGTTAAAGAGTTCGAAAAGAAGATAGTCCTATCCATCTATGACCAGGTAAAAGGTTCTTCTATCGAAATACTTAGAAGGATGAAAGAATACTTCCCAGACAAGAAAGATGTAGCATTTGATTATTACGCTAAATTGTACGACACCATCAAACCATACCTCTCAATAGGTGGAGCTTTTTACGTGATGTACCAACTCTTTGAAGTTTATCAAGGATTCGCAGACCTTGCTGAAGCAACGGATGTTGATGTCAAGATAAGAGCGGATTCTTATTACAAGTTGTACGAGATGAACAAGCTACTTGATGATCCGAAAACAGCAAAGGGTTACTTACAAAAGCTTAAAGAACTCAAACCAGACTACAGTATAAACTTTGATTCGGCTGAAAAAGAACTTGAAGATATGATTAAACAAAAAGAATCACAAGCTACTCAGGAGTCAACACAAACAACAAACGAATCTACACAGACAACAAACACTTCGACACAAACAACCACCGAATCCACACAAACGGCAAATAACAGATAACAGCGAGAATATCCCCCGCAAAATCTGCGGGGGATAATTTCACGGTTTATTTATAAGATTCGGTTTGAAAAAATTCTACTGGAGGTGTTAGCATGGAAAGGTATTTTAAGATTCTTAGTCTTTTACTTGCAGTCGGTATTTTCTTTTTCAGCTCTTTGACATTAGCGAGTAACTTACAGAATTTTGTGGCATACCTTGAAAAGAGCGGAGATATTATCGCTGGAATTAGCCAAGAGGAAATTGATGAAATGTATCAACTTTACGAGCACTACTATGGTTCGTTTGACCCTCTATTCGAAAAACCTTACGTTGAAGCTCTAGTAATGAAAAAACTTCTGGAAGACAAATTTATCGGATATCTATCCTCCGCAGAAGGTTTATCACCGGAAGATTTCAAATCTTCCCACTCGAACGTTTCGGAAGCTGACATGAAAGAATACTACGCGAACAACCGTGAGCAAATCCAAAAAGAGGCATTCGTTGATTTTGATTACGCTGCTTTCGAAACAGAAGAAATAGCAAAAGAATTTTACAAGAGAGTAATTGAGGTTGGTTTTGAAAAGGCCGTTCAAGAGCTTTCTGAAGCTTCTCCCTCAGAACTTTTGGGTACCGATACATACTTAGGACTTAAGAAATCAGAGACTAATGAGGCATTCGTTGATGTTCTTTTCGCACCTTCAGAAAAACCAGTTAGAATGCATACAACCGATAACGCGACTTTTGTATTCTACATAAAAAACCTGAATGATCTTTCAACATTCGAAAAGTTCAAATCTTCTCCAATGTACGAAGAAGTTATGAGTATTCTTTCAGAAAATAAGTTCCAAAAATATGTGGAAGAAAAAATCTCAACTGAAAGTATCAAATTCATAGTTCCGTCACAGTATGCAATTTGGTTTGACATGGTGCAAAACGACCCTGCGGAAAAATTAGTGGAAAAATACTACTCCTCCCTGTTTGACAAATCAGGAAACCTCCTTTCAGTGGAGCCGATAGAAATTTCTGGATTTATCACAGCTATCGAAGATGCTAAGCTGGACGAACAGTACAAAAAAGAATACGAACTGGCAATAAAGAAACTTTACGATATGGGATACAAATCATTCTTAGTTCTTGCAAGACTCAGGAATTTCGACAATTCCGAAAACGTTGTGCTAGAATACAATGTAGAACTCGCAAAGATTTTGATAGGGTACATAAAGAAAGGTGACACACTTTCTGTTCTACAGTACATATATTCAAACCTTTCCGAACTTGAAGAATTGAGCAACTCTAAAAATCCCGAGGTAAGACAAAAAGCTCTTGAGTATCTGTACAGAATGAACAAGGTACTTGGAGACGAAGAAAGCTCAAAAAAATACTTGGAACAATTATATCAAGAGAATCCAAATTACAAAGTCGAAGACGATGAGTAACATGAGTAACAAATGAGAATAAAAAACTAAGTTTTAGGGGGGAGAACATGCACTGGGTCATCACAGGTGCGAATAGGGGTATTGGATTAGCATTAGCAAAACAACTCCTATTCGAAGGAGAACGATTGACCGTAGGTGTCAGAACCTCTATGCCCTTCGAGCATGAAAACCTTAAAGTATTGAAAGTAGATACTTCCAATCCCGTTTCCATAGAAGAGTTTGTTTCACAAATAGAAGAACCTATAGACGTTCTCATAAACAATGCGGGGGTCCTCATCGAGGAACGGTTTCCCGAAGTCACAGAAGAAGGTATGCTTCTATCATTTAAAGTCAACACAATGGGTCCGTACATGATTGTACAAGAATCTTACAAACAAGGTAAACTTAAAGATGGTTCCAAGATAATAAATATCTCCAGTATCCTCGGTAGTATCGCAAGCACAGGTGGGACTACGTCCGTGCCGTATTCTATTTCAAAAGCTGCTCTAAACATGGTGACAAAATTGCTTGCTCATAAATTGAAGAATATGTACGTTGTTTCTATCCATCCAGGATGGGTAAAAACAGACATGGGTGGACCTGAAGCTCCTTTGCTGCCTGAGGAATCCGCTGCTGGCATAATTAAAGTAATTCGTCATTTGAACCAGACCGGAGTCTTCCTCGACTATACAGGTAAGGTTATCCCTTGGTAGTTCTAAGAGCCCCAATATGACTACAACTAAAGTCAGGTACATGTTGTCAAGGAGGGGCACATATGAAAGTTTTGATGAAGGACTTACTCATAGCCGTGTCTGGTTTATTTATTATATCCCTAATAGTTGCAATCATGGGAGCTTACAGAAATGTTCCTGGGATAGAGGAATTTAATGATGCAAAAGTTATAGTTAATGGTGAAGAAAAGCCATTCCCTTACTTCGTCGCAGACAAAGAGAACAACCGTTACATCATGCAAATCAAGATAGATGGGGCCAAATATAAAGGGAAAACCCTAGCTTTTTCGGTAACAGCTAACCAGTATGTAAAGGTTTATCAGGACGGTATGATAATCTATTCTGTTTCATCAGAAAAAGGCAGCGTTAACCCTTGGCATAGGTATTTTCCGCTAATCCTACAAGGGGATGTACTTGTTGAGCTTTCTTTCATTTCAAATGGTGGCATTGAACGAAAATTCTACATAGGTGGGCATGATGATATTATCAAATTCATCGAACGTGCTAATGCTATTGAAGAATCGATGTTTTACTTAGGCTCAGGTTTTATGATAGCCCTTTTCATCATCGTACTCTTACTGGCAATTGCTCTCAAAGAGAACACCTTCCTATACGGAGCCATAGTTGTAATCTCGCCACTACTGACAAGTATAGATGAGATGAACCTGTTTTTGTATCCTTTGATACTCTGGAAAAAACTAGCAATATTGGGTGCAGCACTTAGTATGTATTTTGCGTACCGATTCACAAACGAAATTTTCAAAAGAAAACCTACAAAAGTCGAAAAGGTTTACATTTTGCTTTATTGGTTGTTCTTCATCCCGGTAATCTTAGCCAGAAGTATGACACAGCTCAAGAGCTCCTATGCAATTTTCTACCTTTATTCTCTCGTTTTACTTTTGTGGATTCTTGGAATACTCGTTAAACGAGTAAAGACCAGACAAGAGCAACTGGTACTCTTTGGATTCTCAGCAGTTATAGGTGCAACGTTCTTATCTTTACTTTCTATAGCCAACGTTATTAAGATAGAATTTATGTTCTTCAACATAGGTCAACTTTTCTTTGGACTTACGATAGCCATATACGTTTCGGCAAGGACTATAGAAGTCTTTAGAACCACACAAAACATGAACGAAGCTATCAGTAAACTTATGGAGGAACAAACAAACTACATTCAAAATCTTGTTGCATCTAGAGATAAAGTGAATGAACTTTCAACGTCTTCCGTAAACTACTTTGAAGAAATCGAGGAACTATATAGAAACCTTGGTTCCTCTGTAAAAAATGCCGAAAACACCCTCGAGAAACTACAAATTACAGTTGAATACTTCGAAAATTTCTTAAACGAAATGGTAAAGACCTCTTCATTACTGGAAGAAACTGTTGGCAAATCGGATAAAGTTATGTCCGACATCATCTCAATATCGGAAAGTAGCAAAGAAAACTTTTCTGAAATCGAAAATATCGTCACAAACTTCAATCAGATGAGCAGTAAATTGAAGTTAACATTCGATGAACTTTACAACGACTTTGCAAAAATAAAGGATATATCGAACCTTATAAAATCTATATCAGTCCAAACAAACCTACTCTCTCTCAATGCATCTATCGAAGCAGCAAGAGCTGGAGAAGCAGGAAAAAGCTTTGCTGTAGTTGCTAACGAGATTAGAAAACTGGCAAACGAGGCATCTGAGTTTGCAGAACGAATAGAAAACAACATCACATCTATTTCTAACAGATTTGAAGGTTTTTCGGAAGAACTACTTAATTTGTTTAAAAATGTAGAAATTATAAGTGAAAGCAACAGAAAGTTCTCAGAAGCTATTTACCAATTCTTTGATAGTGTACAATTGCTAACCCATGATTTCGAAAAAGTAGAAGCAACCTTTGAAAAACAGTCGTCTGAAATCAACAATCTAAAAGACAGCATATACGAGATAACAAAAATCTCAGAAGAATTAAAACAAGCTCTTGAACTATTCGGTGAAACACAGAGGAAAATAGAAGAAACATTCTCCATTATCATGAACCAAATCGTAGAAGTTCAAAAAGCCCTGAAAATTTGAAAAATCAACGTGGGGGTGATTTTTTCGTGAATATCAAAAGGGCTTTGATAAGTGTCTCTGATAAGACCGGCGTTGTTGAATTTGCAAAAGAACTCCATACTCGAGGTGTGGAGATAATAAGCACAGGTGGAACGGCGAAACTTTTGGCAGATGCCGGTATCCCTGTGAAGCAAGTCTCAGAAATAACAGGCTTTCCCGAAATACTTGGCGGTCGCGTAAAAACCTTGCACCCTTTCATTTTCGGTGCCATTCTTGCTAACTTCGACGAACAGTCCCATATTGCAGATTTAGAGGAACATTCCATAATTCCTATTGATATGGTTGTCGTTAACCTGTATCCATTTGAAGAGGTCCAAAAACAAACACGTGACGAAGATACTTTGATAGAGAACATCGATATCGGTGGTGTTGCACTGTTGAGAGCAGCCGCAAAAAACCATAGAAACGTTGTTGTTGTGTGTGACCCAAATGATTACCAGAAAATCATAAAATTGATAGATTCATGTGGTGACGTTCCTCTTCACGACCGAAGAATGTTTGCTCTCAAAGCGTTCTATTACACAATGAAATACGACTCTACAATCCACAAAGTTCTCTCAGAACTATTCGCTTCTGAAAAATATGAACATATGACATTTGAAAAATTCTCCAGTCCTCAAACTAGCTATGAAATCCTCGACGATGTGAACGAAAAATTTGTAAAGCTCAGCAAATACAAAAAACAAGCCACTGCAATAACACTGGGAGCCATTGTTGTTGCAAGTGAACCAGATTTGGTTATTGGATTTAATGACTCATTTCCGCTCTCGATGGTCAACTTAAAAGCCTCTGGTGGAAGAATATGTGACCTTGCCGGGTCAACGGTTGTCTTAAGGAGACTTACAAACGATATGGTGAGAAAACTCAGAGAAAGTACATTCACCACTATCGCGTTTGAAGAAATAGAAGACGAAGAATACGCAAAAGATACACTTAAAGAAAAAGAACTAATCAAATTCTCTTACACAGTCGATATCACCGAAGTTGATAAAATACCAGTTGCACAAATGGTGGGAAACATGATGTTAAAAAAGCTTGTAAAACCGTGGAATATATTCCATCTACTTCTAAGCTTCATGCCAAAAAACACATTAATTGCTGAACAAGAAGACGGATTCTTCAGATTTGAAACATGCTTAGCCGATACTTTGGAAAACCTTGAAAAAATTCTAACAATATCCGAAAAGACAGGAACTAAGATACTAAATATCTATACGAACGCGGAGATTGATAGTTTGTTCACAAAAATCTGTGGTGAAAGGGGTATTAACATTTTCACTTTTTGAAATTAGAATTTATTAGTTTGACGGGACGGTTTTTAAAATAACCCCCTTAGCCAGGCTTGCGAGCATACTCGCAAGCCTTTTTGTTAATTCATACAACCTGTCTAATTCTCCTTTTTCTTCCGCTCTTTTGAAATCTTGTATGGTGGCTTTTCTTTCGTAGAGTATCTGACCAAAAACCTTTTTAACTTCAGCATGTATGTCAAAAAACGCCGAATAGGAATACATTATTGCTTCGTATATCAGTTGCTCATCCGAAACCGGCAGTATCAAAGGTTTTGCATTCCTTATCATCTGTCGGAACTCTTCTCTGTATTTTGAACTATGTAGCAAAAATGTCATATAATCATCGTACGTGCTATGAGCATTCCTAAGGAATATTCTGGTTTTTTCATCGAAAATAAATCGAATAAGTTCTGGAACCGTTCCAGGTCTGACATGGTATGGTTGCATCAAATCCTCAAGATAATGGAGAGCATACGCAAGAAACCTGTATCCCCAATACTCATCTCCCTTTTTAAAAGCTTCTTTTGACATTTTCAAAAAGTGCAAAAAAGATTTGTCGCCTTCTAGATACTCAAAAAACGATATTTTCAAATATCCATGCCTATTTGCGTGTGTATCTCCGATTAAGCTTCTCAAAATCTCTGGTTGCTCAACAAAATCCATACCGTTGTCTGGAAAGCAAGCGTATACAAGAAATATAGCCCACACAGGAAGTTTACCATCTTGAACAACTTGGTTTGGCAAAAATCTTATTCCGCTTTCTCTAATAAAATCCTCGTCGATATTTATCCTTGCCTTACCCGTCAGGATAAGGTCTTCCGTTACATACATTCCCTCGTTGTAAGCTCGTTTCTCCAAATATGTGTATTGTCTTATCTCAACAACTCTTTGATAATCAAATCCCGGAATAGATGTAGCGACCAAAAACGTGAAAACATCGTGACCGCTCCAGGCTAAGGTTATGCAAGAGGATACCAAAAGTCCCATTACAATCGCAATCAATACTTTATAGTTTTTCATCAAAAGCACCTCTCTCAATTTCTTGTATCACGATTATACACCAGAAATGTCAGAAAATACCAACTTGGGTGTTATAATACATGTGTATACTGCCAAAGAACAGCATAACCACATCGAGGTGATTGACATGAGGATTCTTCACACATCCGATTTACATTTAAGAACAGATACGTTTGAAAGATGGGAAGCGCTTGAACTCATAGTGGATAAAGCAAAGGACAATTCCGTTGATGTTCTGGTAATTTGTGGAGACTTATTTGATAGCAAAGAAGACGCTATAAAAAGCTATGAAAGACTAAGAAAAATATTCTCGGAAGCACCTTTTCAAACTCTTATTCTTCCCGGCAACCATGACGAAACATTTTACGAAGATGGGCTTTATCTCGGAAATAACGTCACTATCATCTCGAGTGAAAATAATGTCTTTGAACTTAGCGATGCGAGAATAATCGCCGTTCCATTCAAAAAGGAATGTTCATCTTCTAAGGAAACGGTTAAGGTAATCCACGAAGCTAACACGCACACATCTCATACCAAGCCAAACATCCTTCTCTTCCATGGAGAGTTGATTGCTCCATTTTACGAACCTGACGACTTTGGTGAAAGAGGTCGTTACATGCCTATCGATTTAAATATCTTCAAATCACTTAATTTTCAATATATCCTGGCTGGGCATTTCCACACGAAACTAAGCATTTTGAAAACCTCTGATAAATTCTTCATTTACTCCGGTTCCCCAGTTTCAATTACGAAAAAAGAAAGAGGGAAAAGAAAAGTCGATTTATTGGAAGTAGGCAAAGAACCGGAAGAATTGGAAATCGAATCATTCTATTACGAAGAACTCGAAATCAGACTGGGCATATTCGATGAAGAAAACCCTGTCGACAAATTCATAGAAAAATTAAAAAGCCTAAACATTCCAGCGAACTGCTCACCTATCTTTAAAGTGACCGGCTACTTCGATGGCGCAAAATACAGCCTTAGCGAATCAGAATTAAACTCCAAACTACAAGTGCTTGCGAAAAACTTTAACCCAAAATCTGAAGTTGAATTCTTGGCAAAAGACCTTGGAAGACTTAGCAATAACCCGATATTCGAGAAAATACTCGAGAAGGTTGGAAAAATAAACGACGAAGAGCTCGACGAAGAAGGCAAAAGGCAACTCATCGAAATATTTATTAACGCTATGATGTGAAAATAAGTTCCTATCGGGAGGGGAACTATCGTGAGAATAAAAGAATTCCACATTAGGAAATACGGACCTATCACGCTTTCAAAACCATTCCAACTGAGCAACTTCACAATATTCTATGGAAAAAACGAAAGCGGTAAGACGTTAACAATAGAAGCGATCCTGAAAATGCTCGTTGGTAAAAAAGAGGCAAAGGAAAAATATTACGAAAACATTGACCGAGTGAAGGAATTTCCCATTGGTTATCTCATTCTTGAAGATGGTGGAAAGTCAATCCTTGTAGAGAACGGTGAATTTTTAAAGCAGTTCAATTTATCCCACGAAGAGCTCAAGAATACCATCATCATTCGAAACAGCGATTTGAGTATCGAAAGCTCCCAAAAAAACAAAGAATCAGATGTATACAGCATAGTCACTGAGAAACTGGTAGGCTCAAGGATATCAGAAATTCAATCCATTCGAGCAAAAATTTTGGAAAACAGTATCATCACGGAAAGCGGAATATTTAAAGACCAAAAAGATGCAAAATACAAACAACGTTACGAAAAAGCAAGGGCTGTAATCCAAGAAATAAATACACTATTACCTGCACTTGAAAATGCCGATTATTTCGAAATAGAAGAAAAAATAACGAAAATACAATTTGAAATCGAACAACTAAAGAAAAGACTAAAAGCTTTGGAAATCCTGAAACAAGAAAGCTTCTGCAACGAACTTTTGGAAGATATCCATAAACTCGAGTTGGTGGTAGAGAAGCTAAGAGAATACAAACCTTACACGAACGAAAAATTGCAAAAACTAATTGAACTTGAAAACAAAATCAAAAACTTTGAGGAAAAAGTAGAAGAACTAACAAAAAGAGCGGAACAAGCAAAAGAATCTCTCACAAAAATTACAACCGAACTAACGAATATACAAAAGAACATTCTAAAGATGCGTGAACAATCTGAATTTGCAGCAAAAATAAAGGAAAAAATTTTCATTTACGAATCGCAAAGCTTGGAGTTTGAAAAATTAAAACACAAAAAAACTCTCTGGCTCATTTTAAGTATCGCTATGCTCATCATAGGAACACACTCTCTCTTCTTCGCACCAGGCGCTGTTCTCAAAAGCACACTTTCTTCCATTTTCTATGGAATTTCTATCTTCATGTTGTTAAAAACTTTCGAAGCGGTTAAATTAATCAATAACCTGGAAGAAGCTCGGTTAGAAATACTAAGAGATGCAACCGAACTTTTCAAAACACCGTTCAGTAACATTACTGAAGTTAAAGTCAAATGCCTCGAAGCTGAATCACAATACAAAGAAATCCTCCAAACAGAAAGCCAACTCAGAACTAATCAAATTGAGATTGAAAATAGCAAGAATAGTTTGCTCACCGAACTCGAAAGCCAACGAAACGCACTTTCACAAGCTCAAAAAGAAAGGGACGAGCTATTAGACCTACTATCTGTAAAATCATCCAGTGAATTGAGGCAAAAGCTCGACGAAAAATCAAAGCTCGACGGACAGTACCAAGCAATAAAATCCCAAATCCTCACGAAAATAAAGACCTCTGGCATAAAGTTTAACGAACTTCCAAACGACTTACCGGAACCGTTCGATACACAAGTAACTCAAAAGCTAGAAAAATTAAAAGATATAATCCACAACTACCTGACGGAGCTCCGTATCAACAAACCAAAAGAAAGCGAAGAAACAGTAGAACCCACCGAATTAGTGGAATCAGAGGAAACGATAAGAAGTAAAATTGACCAACTCCAAAGAGAACTGGAAATCCTAAAAAACAATCAAAGACAGCAGCAAGAGAACATGAAGTTTATCTTCATCAAAGCGCAAGAATCAAAACTAATAGAAGGTTTATTCGACGAAATACCAGATGTTCTATACAAATCGGACCTTGAAAAACTCAAATTAGAGCTCGAAAAGCTAATCACCAACATGAACAAGCAAAAGCAAATCGAACAGACCGCTCTTAAAATACTCCAAGAAATCGAGGAGGAAGAAAAGAAAAACATATCCGACATCTTCAAGCAAAGCAACTTGATAAAACTCTTCGCAGAAATTACTGACGGGCGCTATGTAAATATATCATACGAAAGTAATCAGAATACCGGGAAAATAAAAGTCAAAGACGCCTCCGGGGTTGAATTTACACCTGACCAACTCTCAGCTGGCACTTACGACCAACTTTACTTCTCCATTAGACTTGCTCTCGCAGAGCATCTCTTTGGAAAAAACAACGGTGAAAAAGCATTCTTTATCCTCGATGACCCGTTTGTAAAATACGACAAAAACCGCCTTGAAAAGCAAATTCGCAAACTCGTTGAATTATCAAACCAAGGCTGGCAGTTTTTATATTTCACAGCGAAAGACGAAGTTGTGGAAATAGGGGAAAAAATCGGCATTGACATTATCAAACTTGATGAAGTTATAACAAAAAGATGACAGCAACACAACCCAATGATAGAATTTAAAATGGCAAGCTCGAAATATACAAAAACACGGGAGGAGATATTGTGGCAATCTTAGTCGCTGGGGGCGCAGGATACATAGGTTCACATGTCTGCAAGATGCTAAAAGAAAGGGGATACGACGTAATTATTTTAGATAACCTTTCTCATGGACATCGTAGCTTTGCAAAATATGGCGAGTTTATATTAGGCGACATCTCAGATGAAAACTTGCTTGATTTAATATTCACGAACTACAACATAGAAGCCGTAATGCACTTTTGCGCTTACATCGAGGTAGGAGAATCAGTCAAAGACCCGAACAAATATTATAAAAACAACGTTTCGAACACCATTACATTACTGAATGCCATGCTGAAACACAACGTAAAATACTTTGTATTCTCATCAACCGCTGCAGTATATGGCATGCCAGAACGCATTCCTATAAAAGAAGACGACCCAAAAGCACCAATTAACCCTTATGGCAAAAGCAAATACATGGTTGAACAAATACTCGAAGACTACGACCAAGCCTACGGATTAAAAAGCATTCGCTTCAGATATTTCAACGCAGCAGGCGCTGATGAGTCTTTGGAAATCGGCGAAGCGCACGAACCAGAAACACATCTAATCCCGTTGATACTCGATGCTGCTTGTGGAGTAAGAGAAAGCGTGAAGATATTCGGAACAGATTACGACACAAAAGATGGCACATGCATAAGAGATTTCATCCATGTCAATGACTTAGCTGATGCACATATAAAAGGTTTGGAATATCTAATGAGCGAGAACAAGACTGATTACTTCAATCTTGGCAATGGTTCAGGATACTCCGTCAGGGAGGTTATAGAAAAAGTCAAAGAAATCACAAAGATTGATTTTAAAGTTGAAGAAACCGACAGAAGACCAGGAGACCCAGCATACCTAATCGCCGATAACGAAAAAGCAAGGAAAATACTCAACTGGCAACCAAAATACGACCTTGAGGATATTATTAAAACCGCTTGGAATTGGCACAGAAAATTGAGAAAAGATTTTTGCAAAAAGAAGTGACATAATAAAAAAGGCTTCGGTTTTTCACCGAAGCCTTTTTTCTTTCTGTCTTTTGTTTTATTATCTTCTGCACCTTCTTGCCTGCACTAGTCTTTGTGCTCTTCTAACTACATCTACCCTATTTGCCTGTCCTTTTGGTCCTTTCAAACTTGCCGTATCAATAACCTTTCCATCTACCGTAACTTTTTCAGCTAATATAAACTTACTTTCCCCAATTGTTGCAAGTTTTCCAACTATTTCCATTGACTGTCCTGCTTTAAGTTCCACTGCATTGAATATAGGTCCTGCATGAACATCATATACCGCATCTCCCACTTGCACTTTGAGCGTAAAGCCGTTGTTTACATCCCATGTGTATTCCTTAACCGTTCCTTTGAATGTCTGAGTTTCACCAAGTGTTGTTCCTGCAGGTAGATTTTTGTAGAGCCTTGTTTGTGTGTTTTGTTGAACTTGCGTTTGTTGAGTAGTTGCTGACTGATACCCATACCTTGGCGCACTTGCTAGACCGAATGCGAAGATACTACCTACCAAAACAACACCTGCTGTTAAGACTACTAAAAGCTTCCTCATACCTACCAACCTCCTCTAAGTTTGTAGTTTTCTTTTCGTTTTTCGTCCTTTCCTACAAAGGACAATGCAATTGTACTCAGCAAAGCTTAAAACGTCCTTTTAGTTTGCTGAAAGTTTACTTAGAAAATAAAAAAGCAAGCCGAAAAAATCGGCTTGCTTTCAATCATTATTAATTCTTACATTTCCCACTTAAACTTTCCATTCTATCTAAACATTCCTACCAAATCCAACTTACTCTTCACCAATACCTCACCTTTAATCACTTCATCCTCTTAACATTTCCACTTTTATCAAGAAAGATTATATACACATCAGACCAGCCTGCTCCAAATGAGTAAGTCCCACCAACAATCAAATACCCTCCATCTCGCGTTTGGACAACTGCTCTTGCCCAGTCAGAAGATTCCCCACCAAACGCCTTTTCCCATTGCTTGTTTCCGTTTTTGTCGAGCTTGAGAACATATACATCCCAGCCTGCTCCAACTGATCTTGTCTTTCCAACAATCAAATACCCTCCATCTTGCGTTTGGACAACTGCGTTTGCCCAGTCATCTTTTGCCCCACCAAACGTTTCTAACGAAAAATCTACTCCATACAGCTCAACTACAAATAGCAAAATACCAATGATGCTTAAGACAATCTTTCTCATCGTGCACCCCTCCCCTGTTTGGTAATGAATTGTGACGTAAAGACAAAGATATTATATCAAAAAATGCTATATGGTGCATGTTTTTACTGCAGACAAGACTTCTGGAATAACTATAATGGTTAATAAGTCCACAGTATACGTAGGTGCACAATGCAAAAGCAAAGACGAAAGGGAGAATTGTAAGCTACAGAGAAGTCTCTAAAATCCATATACAGTTTTTCTGGCTCGGTTAAATCGGGTTTCGAGTTCTTTGCAAGTGCAACTATCTTATCTTTTCTCCTGCCTTGGATTTCAACTATGTAATTTTGTCTTTCTGGATTTGTATAAAACTTCTTTGTTCCATCATTTAAGAATGCCTCAATTTTCTTTATATACGCCTCGTGGGGTTGAATTATGTCTAAAATTTCTGAAGCGTCAGATTCAAAAATGCTTTGTAACTCATCGTCAACAAGTAAATCAATCACATACCTTGGATCACTCGGTTCCAGTTTCGTTTGATCCGTAACTGGTTGATTTGGTAACGGTTCTGGACCAAACAGCGCACACCCAGTTGCTAAAAGCACAATCAAGAATATTACTGTAAGCAAAAAATATTTGAAAACCAACTCTGCTTTATCATGCCCCTTCACCTCCAGTGATACTCTTAGGACGTTTCCGCCTAGTCCGAGCTATATAAAAAGCTCATTGTGTAAAATGTTACGTTTTTATTATAAGTCCAGAATCCCGTTCGTCAAGGTTATCTATAGTGACTATTTACAAAAAAACCCATACAGAATAGCTATAGCGAATTTTTCGCTTCCTTCGTAACCTATGTTACGGACATCTACCTTTTCTTTTTATAAAATACAATTAGGTATAACTAACAAAAGTGTTGGAGGTGCGAATTATGGCAGAAATTTTTAACAAGAGAGAGTATTTGAAAAACCTGATTAGACGTGCTGACAAAAATCCAGAAGAATTAGAAAGGCTCAAAGAAGAGATTAAATCAGTTATCAAGGAGTTAAAGCCTGTAGAGATTGCCATTGTTGAAAACGAGCTTGCGAGAGAAGATGGTATTTCAGTTGAGCGAATCAGGGAAATCTGTGATGTTCATCTTGAATTGATGGAAGAATTCTTGAACGAGGAGCCAACGGTTGAACCGTGGCATCCGATTTACATATCCATGAAAGAACACGAAAAGATTCTGGAAATGCTAAAACAACTAAAAGATTTGGTTGATACAGCAACAAAATCTCCTTCTTTTGAAACGTTTATCGCAATTGGTAAGCTGACAGAGGAACTGAAAAAGATAGAGCTTCATTTCCAAAAGCAAGAGTATGGAATCTTCTCGTATGTGGAAAAATACGGTGTAGAGCAACCACCAAAGGTTATGTGGTCTGAACACGACACGATGCGGGCAATGATAAAGGACTTTGCAAAGATAATAGAAAACCGCGATGTAGAAAGATTCAAAACAGAAGGAGTGAATATCACAACACAACTGCTTGAAATGTTCATGATGCACATGCATAAAGAAAATCACATCCTTTTCCCAACGGCGCTTAGTCTTGTCGGCGAAGATGAATTCAAGCAAATTAGAAAGACCTTCGATGAAATAGGTTACTGCTGCTATTTCCCAGAACCTATTGATTTTGAAAAACCACATAAAAAAGATTCAAAAGATATGCCTTCAGAAAAACCAGTGCAAATCGAGAAACTCTTAAAAGCCTACGACGAGCTGAAGAGTCTTTTACAAGAGATTGGCGTCCTTAGTCAAGAAAACACAGCAGCAACTCCATTAAGCTCTCAGGGTAGGATTAATCTCCCATCTGGTTCATTTAGCATCGAGGAACTTACATATTTGCTTAACACTTTACCTATAGATATAACATTCGTAGACAAAAACGATGAAGTTAGATATTTTAGTGAAGGTAAAGAAAGGATATTCCTAAGAACAAGAGATGTAATCGGCAGGAAAGTCCAGAATTGCCATCCACCAAAGAGTGTCCATATTGTAGAAAAGATACTGAGAGATTTCAAATCTAGCAAGCGTGACAATGCTGATTTCTGGATAAAACTTGGTGAAAAATATGTGCTTATAAGATACTTTGCTGTGAGAAATGAAAAAGGAGAATACCTCGGAACATTGGAAGTCACTCAAGATATCGCACCAATACAAAAAATAACAGGCGAAAAACGAATCTACGATGAGGAATGAAAGGAGTGATTTAGTATGGTCTACAAAGTTTCGGATGTTCAAAATCTTTTGGGTGGATTAATCGATGCGAGACGATTCTATGATTCTGAGAAGGCAATCGTGGCAAAGATTACCATCCAACCAGGTGGGAAGCTTGAAAAGCACTCATCAAAAGAATTTGCGTTGTTGTTCGTTATAAGTGGGAAAGTTAGAGCCGTGATTGAAAATGATTCTTACGAACTCGAGAAGGATTCATTGATTGAATTTCCGCAGAACATTCTTCATAGCGTGGAAAACACTGGTGATACGGTGGCGGAGGTGTTGGTAGTCAAGATTAAGTGATGTTTTACTTTGAAAATTTATGAGGTTTAAAAAAGGTCGGTTCTCTTGGACCGACCTTCATTTCTTTTACACCCTTTTAGCTATCCAACAAGCAGGACGATAAGGTCGTTCACATTCGTCCCTGTTGGTCCTGTGATTAATAAGTCTCCTGCGATTTTGAGTGCGTTATATGAATCGTTGTTTTCCAAAAAGCTTTCCGGAGAAAGACCTGCTTTCCTTATTTTTTGAGCTGTTTGTCCATCGACAATGCCTCCTGCAGCATCGGTTGGTCCATCCGTTCCATCCGTTCCGAAACTGCAAAGTACGATGTTTTCAAATCCTTCAATTGCAAGTGCAAAGGATAAAGCCAGTTCTTGGTTTCTGCCACCTTTTCCGCTTCCTTTTACTTTAACAACAGTTTCTCCACCAAGTATTATCGCAGCTGGTTTCTTGACTGGTCTGTCGCTGTTTTTTATCTCTTTTGCTATGGAAGCCAAAAATTTTCCTGCTTCTTTTGCCTCACAATCAAGTGTAGTTGTAAGAACGAATGTGTTGTATCCAAGCTGGCCTGCAAATTTTTCAGCATTCTCACAGGCAACTTTTACACTGCCGATTATGAATGTCTCAACATTCGACAATTCTTTTGGTGTTTCCTGTGCCAATGCATTTAGAATTTTCTCACTCACCGTTATGTTATACTTTCTCAGCACATCAATCGCCTGCTGAGACGTTGTTCCATCTGGATACGCAGGACCAGATGCGATGCTATCAAGTCTATCTCCTAATACGTCCGAAAGTACAAGAGACACGATTTTTGCTGGATAAACATGCTGAGCAAATCTTCCACCTTTAACTCTCGATAGATGTTTTCTAACAGTGTTTATCTCTACTATATTTGCACCACTTTTTAACAGTGCTTCGGTCAGTTTTTGGATATCTTCGAGGCTTACGCCATCCACTGGCATCTCAAAGAGTGCTGAACCTCCACCAGAAATAAGGAACAGGACGACATCATCTTCCTTGAGATTGTTCGTCAACTCGAGTACTCTTTTGGTTGCCATGAGTGTGTTTTCATCCGGAACAGGATGTCCCGCTTCGTAAATTTCGAAATTCTCAATATTGCCCTCGGAGTGGTTGTACTTTGTTACAACCACTCCATGAATAACTCTATCGCTAATCATGTGTCTGAGCACATCATTTGCAGCCTTTGCCATACGCCATGCAGCTTTACCGATGGCAACAACATACAAGTTACCTTTTAAATCTTGAAATTTGGAAATGTTTTTCTCCAGCCACATCTTGACTGTGTTGTCTGGAAGAATTTCTTGTTTAACTTTCTCAATTATCATCTTTATATCTTCTCGCAAGTTTCTATTTTCCAATCCAGGCACTCCCCTAATTTTTAAATTACGAAAAGGCTTATAATCCACACAGTGACAGCTGCTGTAAGACCCTCGAGTAAGGTCCCAAACGTCTGCAGTTTGTATCCGGTCTTAACATCCATCTTGGAAAATTGTGTCACTACCCAGAAATAACTATCGTTAGCATGGGATACAACCATAGAACCAGCACCTATCGCTACCACCGTTAGCGCTTTTGCCAGAGGTGAGACAAATCCGAGAGAATCCATAAGTGGAGCAAGGAGAGACGCAGTAGTAATTATTGCGACTGTTGATGAACCCTGTGCCGTCTTAATGGCAGCAGCAATTATGAACGGCAACCACATTCCCAAGTTTGCTGCTGCCAAAGATTGACCTATCACATTTGCTATGCCAGAGTTTTGTAAGACCTTACCGAAAGCTCCACCGGCTGCTGTGATAAGGATTATCACGCCAGACTGCGTTACAGCTTCTCCTATCCATCCACTCATTGAAAGCATATCTTTAACCAATTTCTTAGGCAACGTGAACGCTATTAAAACGCCCATAATTAGAGCCGTTACCGGGTGACCAATAAACCCTATGAATTCTTTTAAAGCCCCTTCACCAAAAGGTTTTGTAGGAAAATCTGACACGGATTTCAAAAGTATAAGGATTATTGGAAGAACAATAGGTAAAAATGCCTTAAAGGAGCTTGGTGCTTCTTTCATCTTTTGCTCAATCTCTTTTTCAGTGAGTTCAGGCTCAGGGTCTATTTGAACCTTGGCAGCAAATTTTACTGCAAACAACCAACCAACGATTATAGCTGGAACCGAGACAATTAGCCCCATGAGAATCGTTAATCCAAGGTCTGCCCCCAATGCACCCGCTGCTGCAACAGGTCCTGGTGTGGGCGGAACCATGGTATGTGTTGCATACAATCCCAAACTAAGGGCAATTGCCGTTGCAGCTAAGCTAAGGTTTGCTCTCTTTGTCAATGCTTTGTTGAGCGGGTTGATTATAACGAACCCTGAATCACAGAAAACAGGTATTGAAACGATATACCCAATGATACTCATAGCAAGCGGCACGTTCTTTTTACCTGTTACTTTTAAGACGGATTCGGCCATAGTGAAAGCTCCGCCCGACTTTTCAAGAAATATACCGATGATAGTCCCAGCTACGATAACAATACCTATGGAACTAACAGTTCCACCAAAACCTTCAGTTATTGACTTTACAACATCAGTAAGCTTCATCTTGGAAAGTAGCCCGTACAAGAACGCTGCAAATATAAGCGCTAAGAATGGATGGAGTTTCCATTTAACTGTGGAGTAAACGATGAAAACTATCGAAAGTAACAACAGAAACGCTAGCCAAACTCCCATAATACTCCCTCCCCGGTAAGAGTCTAAATTTTATTATAGCACCTCTCTTCGAAAAAATGAAAAAAGTCAATACCTGAAAATAGATTTTGCTCATCAACTGTGATAAAATAATGTGTAAGACAACATAAAAAGCTATGAAAGACAAGGAGGAATGACGTTGAAGGTTTTCTCAATCGATACGTCCTCACCACGGGTTGTTGCCTGTTATTTTGATGAAGAAAAAAAGATAATGGTTGAGCTCGATACAAAAGCCAAGCATGGTATTCAAGTGTCTCAGGTAGTTGAAAAGATGAAGGAAGTGGATTTTGGCAATTTAGATGTTATCGGAATAGGAATTGGACCTGGAGGATTAACAGGGCTTCGGGTTGGTATATCTTTTTCTCTTGGCTTGGGAATTGGAAAAAAGTTTGTTCAAATAAGTTCACTGAAGCTTATCGCAATGAATGCACTAACGTTCAACGGATACATAGGAGTTGTTAGAAAATCAAGGGAAGGTTACCTCTACGCCGGGTTATATCATTCTGAAACTGTCAAACTCAGAACTATTGTTGAACCATTTATAGAATCTATTGATGTGGTAAGAGAAAAGTTCAAAGGAGTTGTATCAAACAAACCAGTACTGATACTTGGAGACGGGGCTGAGAATTTTAAGGATATCGGTATCGTTCTTGAAGAACCAAAGTACTCAGAGTACAATTTACCAAGTGCAAGGAACCTCTATCTCTTAACTCTCGAAGAAATAAACTCAAATAATTTTGTCGATGCTCTGAACATAGAACCGCTTTATTTGCAAAAAAGTATCGCCGAGTTGAATTTCGAGAAAAAGCAAAAGCAAATACATCAACTGCAGGAAAAATGAGAGGTGGTTCAATGACACATCGCCCAGAAACAAATTCAACCGATGCTCTCTTCCCCAATCTTAAGGATATGAAATTAACACCCATGATGAAGCAATATCTTGATATAAAAAGGAAATACCAAGATGCGATTTTGCTCTTCCGATTAGGGGATTTCTATGAGGCGTTCTTCGATGATGCACTCGTTGTGTCAAAGGTGCTGAACATTGTTCTTACAAAACGTCAGGATGCACCAATGGCAGGCATACCCTACCATGCACTGGACAATTATTTGAAAAAGCTCGTAGATAGTGGCTATAAGGTAGCAATTTGCGAGCAAATGGAAGACCCAGCAACTGCAAAGGGTATCGTTAAGCGGGAAGTGACACGTGTCATAACTCCTGGGACGCTTATTGAAGACGAACTTTTGACAACGAGCTACAATTACATGGCATCTATTTACGAGACAAAAGCAGGAGAATTGTACTGCGTTCTCACCGACACTTCGACAGGAGATGTGATAGTAAAGAAATTTGATAATCTCGAAGAATTTTATGACTTTGCTGAAACACACGAAATCTCCCAAATCATCTGCCCTGAAAATTTGTATCCCAAACTTAAAGATAGAATCAAAATTTTCATTGACAGGCTCGATGATTGGTATTACACAGGAACAATCGATGCTATCAAAGAAGCGTACGGATTAGCAACGATAGAACACTTCGAACTTGGTGAAGCACATTATCCACTGGGTGCAACAATCAAATATCTCAACTACACACTTAACAAACAAGCAAAGCTCAAGGCACCAAGAGTGCTTGATGAATCAATTTACATGGTGCTTGACTCTTCCACCATCGAGAACCTGTCACTCGTTCCAGGTGAACGTGGGAAAAACCTCTTCGATGTTTTGAATAAAACTAAAACCCCTATGGCTGCAAGACTTCTAAAATGGATAATTCTTCATCCACTTAAAGACAGAAAAGCGATAGAGAAAAGACACGATATGGTAAGTGCATTCTTTGAAGATACGCTGCTCACAAACGAAATCAGAGAATATCTCGATGGTGTGTATGACTTGGAGAGAATAATCAACAGACTCCAGTACGACAGTGCAAAGCCAAAGGATTTAATCAGTTTGAAAAACACATTGGAAGTTATAAAGCCTTTGCGAGAAGCTTTGGAAAGCAATGAAAATCTGATAAATCTTGTCGAAGAACTACCAGATTTGAGTATCGTTAAAGAAAAAATCCAAAACACCTTAAATGACGAGATAGAGGGAGACTTAGGAGAAGGAAAAATCATCCGAGAAGGTGTATCCAAAGAACTTGATGAATACAGAGAACTTCTCTATCATTCAAACGAAAAACTCAAAGAATTCGAAGAAATGGAACGGATAAGAACGGGTATTCAAAAGTTGAAGGTAGGATTCAACAATGTCTTTGGGTATTACATCGAAATTCCGAAGGGGCAAACGAAAAATGCCCCGGAAGACTACACACGTCTTCAAACACTCGTTAACGCAGAGCGTTACACGAACCCAAAACTAAAAGAATTTGAACAAAAGATATTGGCTGCAAAGGAGCGCGTGGAGGAACTTGAAAAATTGATATTTGCAAACCTCTGCGACGAACTGAAGACATATACGGAGGCATTGAGAAAAACATCTGAAGCACTCGCTTGGATTGATATATACACATCGTTCGCCTACATAGCCAGACTTTATGGATACGTTAGACCTGTTCTTTCAAACGGAGAATTTGAAATACTACAAGGTAGACATCCTGTCGTTGAAAGGTTTGTCAACGAATTCGTGCCAAATGACACTTACATGGATGCAAATTTAAGAATGTACATATTAACAGGTCCAAATATGAGTGGGAAGAGTACGTATATAAGGCAAATTGGACTAATTGCATTAATGTCGCAGATTGGGTCGTTTGTCCCTGCAAATTTTGCAAAGATTCCAGTATTTGACAGGATATTCACCCGCATGGGTGCAAGAGATGACATATCAACTGGAAAGAGCACGTTTTTGACGGAGATGAGTGAAGTCGCTCTTATCCTCAACAAAGCAACTGAAAAGAGCCTTGTTTTGCTCGATGAGGTTGGGAGGGGAACCAGCACATTTGATGGAATAAGCATTGCATGGGCTATAAGCGAGTATATATACAATGAAGTGAAATGCAAAACAGTGTTTGCCACACACTTCACAGAACTGACCGAGTTGGCTGATATGTACCCCGGAATTAAAAATTTAACTATCGAAGTTAGAGAAACTCCAGATGGTGTTATCTTCCTTCACAAAGTTGTGGAAGGAGTTGCTGATAGAAGTTACGGAATAGAAGTCGCTGCTATCGCCGGCTTACCACAGAGCATTGTTGAAAGGGCTAAAGAAATCCTCAATATAATAGTTGAAAAGAGTGATATAGAAAAGAAAGTTGGCATTTTGAAAGAAGGGCAGATGAAGAAAATAAAATCCACAAAAAAAACTGTCCCGGAGGGACAGTTGAGAATGTTTTAATTAATTTGCGGAACAAAAGGGGATGGAGATTAGTACTTTATGCTTTGTAGAATACCCGCTTTGGGTATTCTTCTTTTTTCCTCACGCTGTTGAATGAACTAACTGGCACAAGGTAACCAACTATTCTCATGTATTCGTCTGCTTTGTTCTTCCCACACGTTGGGCATTTGGAACCATAGAACGCATGTCCTTCTTCACATACGCTTATCTTTTGATTAAACGCAAAATACACTACTCCCGTCTTTGCAACTAAATTCACCATATGCCATGCTTCTTCTTCATTTCTAAACGGTGAGTCGATGTTGATATGCAATATAGCCCCACCAGAGACTTTTTTATCGAGTATTCCTGAATACTTTATCCTATTGAGCATGTCCGTGTCTGTTGTAAGAGGTAACCATTGGTTCGAGTAGAGAACATAATCTGTGCCGTAAAGGAGCCTGTCTTTTTGTGCCAATGTAACTGCCGCCTTTTCGGCTGGAACCTGTTCTATGTTGAACGTAAATCCGTACTTTTCAAAAGCTTCGTCGTTGAGTCTTTTGATTTCGTCAAGCAATTGACTTGCGAACAGTTCACCTTCTTGAGAATATTTCACTCCATCTATATCGACCGTCGTTAGACCCATTATCTCCAAGGCTTCAAATAATCCGTTTATACCAACCGTTCCGTATTGTCTGTTCAAATCCATCAAACCCAAATTGTAAAGCGGAAGAACACCTTGCTGAATTCTTTCCTGGATGATATTTCTAATCGTAGCAAGAACTTTTTGAACCAGGGTAACTTTCTCTTGGAGTTTTCTCATGAATTCTTCTTTCGATTTGGTTTCCAGTGCAATCCTTGGCAGGTTTATGGTAACCACCTTGAACGAACCTATGTTCAAATCAGAACCACCAATAGAATTGACCATTCCCGCCAATTTATCAGGTCCCATCTTGAACTTTAACTCCCTTGTTGAACTTGTTAGCCTACAGCACGAAGCAACTGCATCGATACTATCAGAGACATACCAGTTCGTATCTTGCCATTTCATATTAACTTTGTTTATGAACCGCGCACTATCCTCATCAACAAACTTTCCATCCTTGTAGAGCAAAGATGCTGTTAATACAGGGAAGGTAAACATCTGTTTTTCCCTTTCTTTAGATATCCACAACCAGTATTCTTTTTGCAGGGAGATTATATCTTCCACATATTCCGTAATAGCCGAACCATCAGGGTATGTCTCGCCTTCAAATATCGTTTTAATGTAATTCCTGTCAAGGTATGTAAAATTCGTGTAAGGTGATTGAGTACCTCTAATAGGTTGGTTGATAGAATATGTGAATATTTGAAAGTGCTGGTGCAAGTATTCTTGAGCTTTATCTTTTTGTATTACACCGCTTTCCAAATCTTTTCTGTAAAAATAAGCAAGCCAAACAAAGAAATCAGGCAAACCAACCGCGCCTGATTGTTGGTTGGAAGCAAACATGACAAATTGAATCACATGCTGAATGTATGAAGAAAGATGCTTTGCAGGGACTGATTTTATACTATCGATGAAGAACAATCCCTTTTCCACAATAGGTCTTAGCGAGTAAGCATAACAATATGGTTCGAACGCAGCATGGTGGGCATCATGCAAGTATATGTCTCCATACATTTGGTATTTGAGGAACTTTTTTGCATCCTCTTGCCCAAAGAGTGATTTCATACGTTCGTAGATGTAGTAAATAGAATACAATTTTGACCATGGCTTCACAACCTCGTTGAAGTATGTATACACATTCGTACTTCTTACATTTGCGTTCGCATCTATTGTAGAATTCAAAATCCCATTATTAAAGAAATGTTCAGTAAACTTCACAACATCGAGTTGCCAGTTGAGACCTTCTAACTCCAAAAACTCTGCGGGCACATTTGAAATTTCATCAACAAAGTCATTTGAAAAACTAAACGCGCTTAATATGTCTTTCAAAAGTTGCATAACACTTCCCCCTTCTTCATTTGCTTGTTGATTTTCAAAGTCTTAAAAATTTGCTTGAGTTCCTCTTTAGTTAAGTAAAGTTGATTTGCTGAGGCAGGGAACCCATGGCGATGATATTTTTGTAGATAACGTCCAAGAACATACTCGTCAAAGTAATCTAAAGGCACGTCGAGTTCTAACAAATCCTTGGGAGTCCTCCAAGAGTAAACAAGAACTACGACTTTTTCTTGGAAAACTTCCTTGACAACTCTTGCAAGTATGTAAGCATACTTTCTGTTCCTCGACGAAAGTGGCTCTCCTCCAAGCAAAACAAGAGCAACTTTGTCATACACATTCAAAAGGGCATCAAGCTTAGCTACCACGTGCCGTACTAAGTGAGAAAAATCAACAGCAAACTTTTCATCAAAATCCCACGTCTCTGGATTGTGGCATCCCAAACACTTCGGATAGGCGTCGCATCCTTGGAAGTAAACGCTCACGGAAGGTAGGCTCGGATGGTCACCTTGCATCACGCGAACAACTCTTAAAAGTGGCTTTCCTAATATCAATGTTTGGAAAGGTTCTAGAACAACACCCTCTGATTGCATAATCTCCATGCACCTCCCCAACAAAGTCTAAGTTGGCTTTAGATAAATTAGATAAAAATGATAAGAAGCCGAAAGGAAGTCGATAAAACGAAGATAAAATACGCTATGTTGTATAATTTTTAAATAACTACACTATATATAGTATCATACCCTACGCCCTGCTGTCAAGAAAAAAGGGTGGGAATTTCCAAAATCCCACCCAAGATATTGTATTTACTGTTTTTTGACAACTATCAATAGGTGTTAAGATGATATTTTACAATCCGAGGTAGGCTTTCTTTACTTGTTCGTTCTTTAGTAAGTCTTTTGAGAGTCCCTCAAGAACGATATTACCTGTCTCTAAGACGTATCCGTAGTGCGATATGTTCAATGCACCGACGGCGTTTTGTTCCACAAGTAGTATAGTCATTCCTTCGGAATTGAGTTTTTTAATAATCTCAAAAACTTCTTCGACGAGTATTGGAGCAAGACCAAGTGATGGTTCATCCATCATGAGGACTTTTGGTCTACTCATTAGAGCTCTTGAAATTGCAAGCATTTGTTGCTCGCCACCAGAAAGTGTTCCGCCAAGCTGATTTTTCCTCTCAGCCAATCTTGGAAAGAGTGTAAATACCCACTCAAGGTCTTGTTTTATTCCATCCTTGTCTTTTCTATTGAAAGCACCCATCATCAAGTTTTCCATAACGGTTAAGTTAGGGAATATCCTTCTTCCTTCCGGAACAAGGCAAACTCCCATCCTGTTAATTTGGTGTGGAGGCAGGTTTTGAATATCCTTCCCGTCGAACAATATTCTTCCCCTTTTTGGTTTTACCAAACCCGCTATTGTGGAAAGTGTAGTTGTCTTTCCAGCACCGTTGGCACCAATAAGAGTTACTACCTGTCCTTTCTCTACCTTAAAAGAAATACCTTTAATAGCATGTATTGCGCCGTAGAATACGTGGAGTCCCTCAACTTCAAGCACCGGCATGTTCCCACTCCTTACCTAAGTAAGCTTCTATAACTCTCGGGTTTCTGCTTATCTCTTCCGGTGTGCCTTCTGCGATAATCTTTCCAGAATCCATAACTATTATCCTTTCACAAACACCCATGACAACCTTCATATCGTGCTCAATGAGTATCACTGTAAGTTTAAACTCATCCCTGATATATCTGATGAATTCCATCAATTCTTCTGATTCCTTTGGGTTCATACCTGCTGCGGGCTCATCCAAAAGCAACAATTTTGGTTCAGTAGCCAATGCTCTTGCGATTTCAAGTTTTCTTTGTTGACCATACGGAAGTGATGAAGCAAGTTCGTGTGCCAAATGGTCAAGTCCAACCTTTCTCAAAAGTTCCATACCTTTTTCTCGCATTTCCATCTCTTTATTTTTGTATCCTATTTTCGTTACAGCACGCCAGAACCAGAGATGTCCTTTTACCTTCGGCGGTTTGCCATGTTTTCTGAGAATCTTATCCGCATCCCTTGTAGAGAGTAGATGATGCATCGCTACGAGCACGTTATCAAGAACAGTTAATGTTCCAAAGAGCCTGATATTTTGGAATGTTCTTGCTATTCCAAGGTGCGTAATTTGATGCGGTTTGTACGGCGTAATGTCTATATCGTCAAAGATTATCCTACCCTTTGTTGGATAGTAAATTCCTGTGATAACATTGAACGCTGTTGTCTTACCAGCACCGTTTGGACCTATAATTCCCAGAATCTCACCTTCGTAAGCGACGTTATTAAAATCATCTACTGCAGTTAGACCTCCAAATTGCATCGTGACATGGTCCATTTTAAGAATAACTCGTCTGTTTTTGACGTTATTTGGTTTATCTTGGACTACATTGCTCATTTTTCACCACTCCTTCTCAAGCCAATTCGCTTGAAGAAGTTGATTATTCCTTCCCAAGTAAGTTCGCTTCTTCCAAAAATTCCCCTCTTCCACACAATCATTGTGACAACAAATAGCACAGACAACACCAGCATCCTCATACCTTGGATTGCTGGAAATTGCTTTCCAAAGAATGTAAATGGTTGCTCGAAAGCTCTAAGCCATTCCATCAGGAATGCAAAGATTATCGCACCAACAACCGAGCCACTTATGCTTCCAAGTCCACCAAGAACAACCATGATGAGCACATAGTAAGTAAGTATTGGTCCAAACGTTGTTATCCTTGGGTCGATTGTTGTAAGCCAGTGTGCGTAAAGCGCACCACTGACACCAGCAAAAAAGCCACTTATCACAAAAGACAAAAGTGTATGTTTAAAAACATTGATACCCATCGCCTCAGCAGCGATAGAATTATCTCGTATCGCCAAGAGTGCACGACCATACGAACTCTTTACAAGGCTAACAATAAAAACTATCGTGACAAAGAGCCAGCCCCAGCTCCACCAAATGTTTGTGTAATTCGGCAATCCTTTCAACCCAAGTGAACCATTCGTAATGGACTGTAAGTTAAGTGCGAGAATTCTAAGCACTTCAGAAAAACCAAGTGAAGCTATCGCAAGATAATCACCTGAAAGTCTCAGAACCGGGAAACCTATGATAAACGCACCAAATGCTGCAACCAAACCTGCAATTATTGTTGCAGTTAAAAAGTCCGTGTGTAAATTTGCAATCAAAGGACTTGGCGGGGCTATAATGAATATCATCGCTTTCTGGTCTGGCGGTATCGTCAAAAGTGCCGATGTATACGCCCCAAGCAATATGAAACCTGCATGACCAAGCGAGAATACACCGGTAATTCCATTGACAAGATTCAAACTCACCGCCATTATCCCGTATATTGCCATCAAAGAAAGAACTTGCTTTTTGTATGAATCGAACTTCGCATCAGCAATTGCCAGCAGAATGATAACAACTATTATGAATAGAATTGTTAGACCTAAGTCTCTTTTTGTCTTGCTCTTCATCGCTCCCACCCCAACTTCAGCTTAAACTTTCTCCACAGCGCGTTTGCCAAGAAGACCTGCTGGCCTTACAAGAAGAATTAGTATAAGGATAATAAAAGCAAAAGCGTCTTTGTATTGCATAAGCGTTGGGAAAAACGTTATTATCATCATTTCTATAACACCAAGCAAAATACCACCAAGCACCGCACCACCAATCGAACCAATTCCACCAAGAACTGCCGCTATGAATGCCTTCAACCCAGGCACAAAACCTGTGTAAGGATAAAAGCTCGGATACCTTAATGCCCACATAACTCCTGCAAGAGCAGCAAGTGCAGAAGAAATGGCAAACGTGAAACCTATTACGTTATCCACGTTCACACCCATCAAAGATGTTGTTGGTATGTCAGCCGCTATTGCTCTCATAGCCATTCCAATTTTCGTTTTGTAAACAATTAAAAAGAGCACAAAAAGTGCAACTGCTGTTATTCCAAGTATTATGAAAATAATCTTCGGCAGATACACATTGCCAATAACAAACGACTCAAACGCTATTGTTTTATTCTGCAAAGCTTCCAAGAAAGCTTTGTAATTAGGACCGAAAAACACCACAGCAAAGCTCTCAATAAAGAAAGAAACACCTATTGCCGTTATCAGAGCGGAAATCCTTGGCGAATTTCTAAGAGGTTTATAGGCTAGCCTGTCAATCAACACACCTAGAACAGCCGTCACTCCAAGCGAGATAATCACAGCCAAAGGAAAGCTCAGCCTTATCAAAGTAGCACCGTAATAGGCAAAGTAAATACCCATAACCATAATGTCACCAAAAGCAAAGTTGATTAACCTCAATATACCATAAACCATCGTATAACCGACAGCGATAAGGGCGTACAGTCCACCAACCATGAGCCCGTTAAACAAATTCTGAACAAAAATCGTCAGGTTTATAGTCAATACAGGCACCTCCCCATCTCAAGCTAAACAAAGAAAGCCCTGCCCCATGTTAAGTGAGGCAGGGACTTTCAATTATTATTGCAAATCCTTGGGCTCTATTCTTGTTTCGTATCTAAATTGTCCGTTTTGGACTTTGACTATTATCACGTCTTTTATTGGGTTTCCGTTAGCATCTATAGTAATAGTTCCACTAACACCCTGGAAGCCTTTTGTGGACCTGATAGCTTCGTTTATCTTCACTGGATCCTTTGATTTTGCTCGTTCAATTGCATCAACTATAAGCATATATGCGTCATACCCAAGTGCGGCATTCATGGCTGGTAGCATTCCGTATTTCTTTTTGAACGCTTCAACAAAGTCTTTTGATATTTTGGTATTTGCCGCTTCTGGGACGTAATGCGTTGTGAAGTAGAGCCCCTCAACCGCTTTTCCGCCTATTTTAACTAGTTCAGGAGCATCTGCACCATCACCAGCCAGGATGTAACCCTTGAACCCCATAGAGCGAGCCTGTTGCGCAATTAAAGCTATTTCATTGTAAAAACCGGGAATCACGATAGCATCGCTTCCAAAAGCAATTGCTTGTGCAATTTGAGCACTAAATTCCTGGTCTCCTGATTTATATTGAACCTTCTGAACTTGACCTTTGTATTTCTTCTCGAAGCGTTCAACAAAATAATTCGTCATAGATACGCTGTAGTCTTGTTCGATATCAATAAATATTGTCACCTTTTTGACCTTAAGATTCTTCCCTGCAAATTCTGCCAATGCGGTTCCTTGGAACGGGTCAATAAAGCAAACCCTTGAAACAAATTTCTTTCCCTGAGTGACAAGTGGACTTGTTGATGTAACCGCAACTTGTGGAACTTTCCTAGCTTCTGCTATTTCCGCGGCAGCCATCGAGTTGCTGCTGGAAATTTCACCTATGACTGCGACAACTTTTTCTTTGTCTATAAGCCGTGCCATAGCATTTGCTGCTTCTGTTTTTTCGCTTCTTGTATCAACATAAACAAGCACTATATTTTCACCTAACACTGTCTTTTTCTGTTCATATGCAAGTTCAATACCTTTCTTCGTCCAATCTCCAAAAGCAGAAAGCCCACCTGTCATAGGTAGGAGCACACCAATCTTAATATCAGCAAAGATACTGAGGGTAAGCAGGAGAAGCAAAATACTAAGAGTTTTCCTCACACTCCAACACCTCCTGTTTAGTTTTTTGTGTTTCGTTTAAAAGTGGGGGATTTGCCCCCACTTTATCAAACAAAGACTTTATTTCAACTCACTTGCCGAAATCTTTGCCGCAAATGCAAATTGCTGGTTCTTAACTGTTAGAATTACTACATCTTTTGTTGGATTACCTGTGTTTGGATCTATCGAAATCACACCAGTAGCGCCTTGGAAGTTTTTAATTGACCTGATAGCAGTAGCTATCAATTCTGGCTTTGTCGTGTTCGCTCTTTCAATTGCCTCAACAATAAGCATGTATGCATCGTATCCAAGAGCTGAAAGTGTCGATGGTTTGACACCGTATTTCTTTACAAATGCCTCAACGAACTTCTTTGAAACCTGTGTTACAGGTGCGTCTGGGTGGTAGTGGTCTGAGAAGTACATACCTTCAACAGCTTGCCCTCCGATTTTGATAAGCTCAGGTGCGTCGGCTCCATCTCCAGCCAGGATGTAACCTTTGAAACCAAGCGACCTTGCTTGTTGTGCTACAAGAGCTATTTCATTGTAATAACCTGTAACAACTATTGCTTCACTACCAAACGCGAGTGCTTGTGAAAGTTGTGCACTGAACTCTTGGTCACCAGATTTGTATTGAACTTGAAGCACTTGTCCACCGTATTTCTTAAACCTTTCAATAAAATAGTTCGAAAGTCCAACACTGTAATCTTGTTCCACATCAGTGAATACTGTCGCTTTTTTTATCTTTAGCGTCTTAACAGCAAATTCTGCAAGCGCAGTTCCCTGAAGTGGGTCGATGAAACAGACTCTTGAAACGAATTTCTTACCTTGAGTAACTAGTGGGTTTGTTGATGATGGACTGACCATAGGAACTTTCTTCTTTTCTGCAATCTCACCTGCTGCAATGGAATTACCACTGATAACTTCACCAATTACTGCTATGACTCCTTCTTTGTCAATCAATCTCGCAATACCGTTTGCAGCTTCCGTTTTTTCACTGCGTGTGTCCATGTACACAACTTCAATCTTTTGCCCAAGAACTGTTCCTTTCTCTTCGTGCGCAAGTTCGATGCCCTTTTTCACCAAATCGCCAAACGCAGAAACACCACCAGTAAGAGGCAAAAGTGCACCTATCTTGATGACAGCGAATATACTCAGCGAACTGAGTAAAAGTGCAATCACTAAAAGTTTTCCAAAGCTCTTCATACCCGCTCCCTCCCCTGAAAGGATGATAATGTTAACTAAAAGTATTGAAACTTTCCAAAAACCGCATTATCCTTAGAAAGAGGGGACACCCCCCAAACCAACCCTTGACAAAGGAGGTATCCCGATATGAACAACTCAACACTCTCTTGTCCCAAATGCGGTTCCACCAGCTTATACAAAAACGGTCACGACAAATACGGTAACCAACAATTCCTTTGCAAACTCTGCCATCATTCTTTCAAACTTTCCCGTTCTCACAAACACAAAAACTTCTCTTTCCCTTATCCCAAATGCACTTCTTGTGGTAAATCTATGG
>Ga0272449_1000583_pt1 | contig 42949 bp, 27 predicted proteins | sample YNPCB0241_FD_198679 | JGI IMG/M metagenome (GOLD analysis project Ga0272449, IMG submission 198679) | Hot spring sediment microbial communities from Yellowstone National Park, WY, United States - YNP-CB-024-1 | ecosystem: Environmental > Aquatic > Thermal springs > Hot (42-90C) > Sediment...
TTAGCCCCCTCACGGATTTCCGTCTAGAAATGGCAGTTGTGCGGATTCCCCTCTTTAGGGGAGGATGCTCGGTGTTACCAGAACAGTCTGAAACTGAGCCTGGCAGACCGGCATGCTTTGGTTCCCCGCAAAATCTTTTTGCCGTTCCTGGGAGGACCATTCCCCGGGCAACGAAAATGCCGAAAGTATGGCGTGTAATTTTGCTGGTTTGGGCAGTTAGATTTCCTTTTGCGGGGCACCTCTTTAGAGGGGGTTTGCCGAAATTTCACGATGGACTTGCTGGCAATCGGTACCGGTCGGGCGGACTCTCACCGTCGGTTCCTTGCTGATTTCACATTTGGTGGTGGCGAGGGGATCTTTATGGCGTCTGCTCCGCTTGTGGTCAAAGGGGCCCGCGAGCATAACCTGAAGAACATCGAGCTAGTCCTGCCGCGAAATCGCCTCATTTGCTTCACGGGGGTAAGTGGTTCGGGGAAAAGCTCCTTGGCCTATGATACTCTGTACGCGGAGGGGCAGCGTCGATACATCCAAAGTCTTTCCACTTACGCCCGGCAATTCTTGGACGAGATGCCCAAGCCGGATGTGGACCAAATTGTTGGTCTCAGTCCGGCTATTTGTATTTCTCAGAAGACCGGAGCCGCCAATCCTCGCTCCACCGTGGGGACATTAACGGAGATCTACGATTTCCTGCGGCTTTTGTATGCCCGGGTGGGGATGTTTTATTGTCCGGATTGTTCGCTGCCGATCGGTACCCAAAGTGTGGAACAAGTGGTGATGGCCATCCGGGCACTGAAGCATGCCGGCCGGGTGTTCCTCCTAGCACCGGTGGTGCGTCAAAAGCGGGGGGAATTCCGCGGGCTACTGGAAAACTTTTTGCGTCGGGGTTACGAGCGGGCTCGGGTCGACGGGGAATTTTATTGGCTCAATGCTCCCCCGGTTTTGGATCGTCGGCTGCGGCATGATATCGAAATCGTCGTCGGAGAAGTAAACCCCGCCAACTTGCCGGAAGAAAAGCTCCGGGATCTGGTGAGTCACGCCTTGCAGCTTGGCGAAGGGGAGTTGGTGCTGTTTTTCGAAGATGGTTGCGGTGACGGGCCAAGTGCAGGAGAGCACTCCGGCTTGGCCTCGGGGGTGGAAGCACAAGCCGGGGCTATGTCCGCATCGGACCAGCGGATCAACTCCCGAGCCAGTTCTTCTTTGCAAGAAAGCGGCAGAAGTCTACCTGCTCCTTTGGCCGAGCGATCCCAGAGGCGAGAAATACGTTTTTTTACACGAAATGCGTGTGGTCAGTGTGGCCAAAGCTTTCCTCCTCTGTCGCCGCAACTGTTTAGCTTTAATCATCCTGCAGGAGCATGCCCCGAGTGTAACGGCTTGGGGGAAAAGGAGGGCATCCACTCGGAAGAGACCTTGTTTCAACCCGAACTGTCCCTCCGCAAGGGGGCATTCCGGCTTTTTGGGCCGTTTAATCGCTGGCCTATCGAGGTTCAGGAAGCCGTCAGCCTTTGGGCCGCCGAATTGGAACGCCGGCATCATCTGCCAGAGGGGGCGGTTCTCAATGAACGGTGGAGGGATCTCCCGGAGGTTGTTCGCCAAGAATTTCTTTGGGGTTTAGGGGAGGGAGAGGGTGTTTTTTTGCGACCGGCTTCTTCCCCGGCCCCAGGGACAGGACAGCAGTTGCCGCCAGTTGTTTCCGGCCGTCTTCCGCTGGGATTTTTGCGGGCCTTTAACGAGCAGTGGTTGGACTACCTGGATAGCAGTGAAATCGAGCATCTAATCGGTCGGATTCCGTGTTGGGCCTGTAATGGGCAAAGACTGAACCGCATTGCTCGGAGTGTCCGCCTTCGGACCTCTTCTCCCAAGTTCGAAAGTCAACCTGAACTAAACATCTGCCAACTGTCCAACTTGCCCATCACGGAGGTCATCGAGTTTCTCGAGCATTTAGCCCTGGAAGGGGTCGCCCAGCGAATCGCCGAACCAATCGTTCGGGAATTGCAAAAACGTCTCGGGTTTCTCGTGGAGGTAGGCGTTGGTTACCTGACCTTGGACCGACCAGCCCCTACCCTGGCCGGCGGGGAGATGCAACGGATTCGCTTGGCGGCCCAATTGGGTCGGCGACTCAGTGGGGTGCTTTATGTACTGGATGAGCCATCGATCGGCTTACACCCTCGCGACAATGCTCGTCTGCTTCGTACCCTGAAGGATCTCCGGGATCAGGGCAACACGGTCATTGTGGTGGAACACGATGAACAGACGATCCGCTCGGCGGACTACGTGGTGGATTTTGGTCCGGGAGCAGGCGTTCGCGGGGGGCACATCGTGGGAGCGGGTCCTTTGTCGCAGTTGCTTGCCCGCCCCCAAGGGCTTACTGCTCAATACCTAGTGGGTTTGCGGAGCATTCCGATTCCGGCTCGGCGTCGGCCGCCCGGTCCTGCCAAGTTGGTCATTCGCGGGGCTTGCCACAACAACCTGAAAAATATCGATGTGGAAATCCCCCTGGGGCTTTTCGTGTGCGTAACGGGAGTGTCCGGCTCGGGCAAGAGCTCGTTGGTCGACGATATTATTGTCCAGCTTCTTCGGCGGGAATTGCATGGGGCAGCCACCACCCCAGGGAAATTCCGGGAGGTGGAAGGTCTGGAACATATCCGCAGCCTCATCGCCATTGATCAGTCGCCGATTGGGCGAACTCCTCGATCGAACCCTGCCACGTACACCAAGATCTTTGACGATATTCGGCAGCTTTTCGCCGAGTTGCCAGAAGCAAAATTACGGGGCTTTAAAGCAGGGCGATTTAGCTTCAACGTGGTAGGAGGCCGCTGCGAGGCCTGTGCCGGGAACGGGGCTCAAAAACTGGAAATGGACTTCATGATGGACCTATGGATTCGATGTCCCGTTTGCGAAGGGCGTCGCTTTAATGCCGACACCTTGTCCGTTCGCTTCAAAGGCTACTCCATCGCCGACGTATTAGAGATGGATGTAGCCCAGGCGATGGAGCTTTTTGCCAACATCCCTCACATTCGCCGAAAGTTGGAAACCCTTCATGCGGTGGGGCTGGACTATTTGAAGTTAGGTCAGCCCTCAACCACTCTCTCTGGCGGGGAGGCCCAGCGGATTAAACTTTCCCGCGAGCTGGTAAAGCGGGCCCGAAAGGGCACGCTCTATGTGCTTGATGAGCCGACCACAGGCCTACATTTTGCGGATGTGGAACTTTTGGTTCGGTTGTTGCGAAGTTTGGTTGAAGGGGGCAGTACCGTCCTGGTGGTGGAACATAATTTGGAAGTAATCAAATGTGCAGATTGGATCATTGATTTAGGTCCAGAGGGTGGCGAAGGTGGGGGATATATTGTCGCCACGGGTACCCCGGAGGAAGTTGCCGAGGTGGAATCCTCCTACACCGGTCGGGCCCTCCGCGAAGTTTTAGCTCGAGATAAAAAGATAGATGTCGCGGACAAGATTATCCTTTCATCTGCGAGTCCATCCTCCGGCGATAGTGGGTCAACGGGTGCTTGCGGGCAGGACGGCCAGCTTGCCACGGAGAAAGGACAACCTGCCACCGGGACCTCCTTGGGTCACGAAGACATCGGAACGGTGGAAGCCGACCTTTCTTCTGAAGAGGACTTTTGCGGGGCGAGCGAGCCGGAGGTGATCGCCGTTCGTGGGGCCCGGGAACATAACCTCAAGGATATTTCCGTGGATATCCCCCGGGAGAAACTAGTCGTCTTGTGTGGACCTAGTGGCTCGGGGAAGAGTTCGTTGGCGATCGATACCCTTTATGCCGAGGGCCGGCGGCGTTACCTGGAAAGCTTGAACACTTATGCCCGCCAGTTCTTGGGCCAAGTTAAACCGCCGGAAGTGGAGCGGATTGAGGGGCTGATGCCGGCGGTGGCCATCGAACAAAAAGGTTGGGGGAGCAACCCTCGCAGCACCGTGGGAACCATTACGGAGATTTATGACTTTCTTCGGGTGCTTTATGCCAGGCAAGGGGTGGTGTACTGCCCTCGGTGCCGGGTACCAACCAGTAAGATGACTCAGGACGAGCTTGTGGCCCGGTTGGCTCAAGCTCCCGAAGGGGCCTGGGCTTATCTTCTGGCACCGCTCTCTCTTCAGGGGGGCCAAAACAGTTGGCACTTGTCCCAGCAGATAGCCGAGATGGGCTATCAGCGAATCCGGATTGATGGTCGTACGTACACGATCGATGCTTTGCCTCGGTTGGGTTTAGGCCGTGAGCACACGGTGGAAGTGGTGGTGGATCGGGTACAACCGGCGTGTGTCTCCCGCGGCCGATTGGGGGAGGGAGTGGAAGCTGCCCTCCGGTTGGGCCGAGGAATCATGCGGGTGGCTTGGGTCGACGAAAACCTGCCGGAAACCCGGTGGAAGGTCCAAACCTTTAGCCAGTTCCTCAGCTGTCCTCAGTGTGGCCGGGGATTCGAACCTCTTACACCCCAGCATTTCTCCTTTAATACCCCGCTCGGTTGGTGTCCGGTTTGTCAGGGGCATGGGGTCGTCGATGCGGCAAAAGGGGCGGAGCACGTGGTCTTCGATCCGCAAACTACTGTCCGCGAAATCTTGGAGCAGGCATTTCCCCTTAAGACCAATCCCCGATTGCAAGGGATGGTGGCTACCATCTGCCGCCGGCACGGAATTCCCTTGGAGATGCCCTGGGGCCGACTAAGTCGGGACAAAAAGCGTTTGCTCCTTTATGGTTCTGGCCCACGGACGAAATACTACTTGGCCCCATCTGAGGAAGAGCTGCTGGCCGATCCGAAAGCCAAGCCGATCGAGTTTCAGTTCCGCGGGATCTTAGCTCCCTCCACTGCTGGCCTGGCGGAAGGGCTGGGGAATTTAACTTCAGGCGAAGAGGGTGAGGGACAACTCGAAAAAATCCTTTGTCCCCAGTGCTATGGCAGCCGGATTGGCGAGGTTGCCAGTGCTGTCCGCTGGCGGGAGCGAACCCTCTTTGAGGTGTGCGAACTTCCCTTGGACGAACTTCATAGGTGGTTGGAGGAGTACGAGCCTGGCGACGGCGAAAAACTCATTGTGGAGGAACTCCTGCGGGAGATCCGAAACCGGGTCCGTTTCCTGGTGGACGTGGGGTTGGAGTATCTGACGCTTTCCCGGCCAGTGCCCACCCTTTCCGGCGGCGAGATCCAAAGGATTCGCCTGGCTGCTCAACTAGGAAGTGGGTTGTGTGGGGTGCTGTATGTGCTCGATGAACCAACAATCGGGCTACATCCTCGCGACGGAAGCCGGTTGGTCGGGGCCATCCGGAAGCTCCGCGACCTCGGCAACACCGTGGTGGTTGTAGAACACGATCGGCAAGTGATGGAAAATGCCGACTATATTTTGGACTTCGGTCCGGGGGCAGGTCGGCAGGGGGGGCAAATAGTGGCCCAAGGTTCGCCAGCCGAGATCCTTCGCTCTTCCACCTCGGTGACCGGGCCTTTCCTCACAGGGGCCAAAACGATTCCCATTCCTCAAAATCGCCGAATGCCCCAGGTGTTTGCTTCTTCAGCGGTAGCGGGCGAGCAAGAGGCGGCGGGGGCCAAGACGCGGAAACCTCTAAAATCAGCTCGGCGGTATTCCCCTGGGCTTTTAACCCCGGAAGGAATAGAGGTTCCTCTCCCCGAAGCTAGGCTTCCCCGGCCACCTGGTGGGGGATGGTTGGTCATCCGGCGGGCAAGAAAACATAACCTCAAAGAGATTGATGTCCGCATCCCCCTAGGCACCTTAACCGTGGTGACAGGTGTTAGCGGTAGTGGCAAGACGACGTTAGTCCAGGAGATTCTTTATCCGGCTTTGGCCCACCTCCTCCACCGTGCCCAACCTGTGGATTGGGCAGCTTGCGATGGGATTGAAGGTCTGGAGCTAATCGACAAGGTTATCCGGGTAGATCAGCGGCCGATCGGGCAATCTTCCCTTTCAGTGCCTGCTACCTATACCGGTGTCTTCGATTTGATTCGCCAACTGTATGCGGAGCTACCGGAAGCGAAGGTCCGCCACTTTTCGGCCGGCACTTTTAGTTTTGCCAATCCCGAGGGAGCATGCCGGAGTTGTCAAGGCTACGGTCGAAAATTCATCCAAATGCATTTCCTTCCGGATTTGGAAATCACCTGCGACGTTTGCGGGGGAAAACGCTATAACGAGCAAGTACTTCAGGTGCGATATCGAGGTTATTCGATTGCCGACATTTTGGAGCTTTCGGCAGGGGAAGCCCTCCGCGTGTTTGCCGATGTGGCCCCGATCCGCCGCATCCTTCAAACCTTGTGTGACGTAGGTCTGGAGTATTTGCCTCTCGGTCAGCCGGCCACCACCCTCTCTGGCGGCGAGGCTCAACGCGTAAAACTTGCCGCCGAGCTGGCTCGACCGCAGACCGGAAGAACGCTCTATATCCTCGATGAACCCACCACAGGGCTTCATTTCGAGGATTTGGCCAAATTGATCGAAGTATTGCAACGCTTTGTGGATTTGGGAAACACCGTGCTGGTCATTGAGCATAATCTCGATCTGGTCAAGGTGGCGGATTGGGTGATTGATTTGGGGCCGGAAGGAGGCGAACGCGGGGGTTATCTGGTGGCTGAAGGTACTCCGGAAGATATCGTTCGGATTGCCCGAGCATACCGAGAAAAACTGGGGGATAAAGAACCTGGCTTAGGAGCCGAACCTTCCTCCAAGTCTTCCCCCGGGTTCCGATGCTATACGGGTGAATATTTGGAGCCGGTGCTTGCTTCGGGAGTTTACAAGTGGCGGGAGCCTTATCGCCCACCGGAGGAAGGGGAAGCTGTCGGGGAGATGCTCTCCGGCTTGGCCCGAGAAGAAAAACCTCCTTGGGAAATTGACGGTCGGCATTGGCACACGGTGGCCCGAGTGGATCGAAGTGGCCAACCTTGCTTGTGGGAGGGGAAGCTTTTGGAAGAGGTAGTGGATTACCTCGAGTCGACGGGCAAACTCGGGGAAACCATTTGGAATAAACCTCACGTGGTGGAAATCTATGGTCCCGGTAACCCGCCCCGATTCTTTTTCCAGGCCATCACCTGCGAGCGGTATGTCCTTCGGATGCTGTTTTACTCCTCTCCGGAAGTATTCCAGCAGAGTCCTTTCGTGGAACAATTTGGCCCGAAGGAAGGGGTCAATAAGGCTCGGAACTTCGAAAGCAGCCTGCCACGGGTCTTTCTCCATGCTCCTCGCGAGGGGTGGCAGTGTGTGGAGGTAAGTGCCGCGAAACTTGTGGAGTTGGATTTGCCTGAATTTTGGGAATTTGTCTCAGCGGCTCTCGAAGGATATCTTCGGCTTTGCCAGGAGCTTCCCAGGAAGAATTCGGCAGGGGAACAAGCAGGGAAGGATCGCCGAGGATCCCCACGGACAGCGGCTATCCCTAAAGAGCAAGGGAAAAAGTCCCTGGATGCCTTTTCCCGCCGGTGGCACTTGTCGCTCAGAGGATTTCCCCGGGGCAAACGCCCCACCTGGCCAAAGGGTTTGCTGAAGGATGTGCTTCGGATTCTCCGTGGTTTTTCTTTGACTCCGGATTGGAACCATCCTCAGGCAATCAAGTTTCTTTGGGAGGAAAACCGGACCCTCCTGTTCCAACTTAGAACCAAACACCTGGAGTATTTGGAGCTTCGGGCCTACCTACCTGCCGGGGCTCGGATATCCTGTGCCACGGACTCGGAAAGCAGGGAAGATGATTCTCTAGCCGGTACCCCGGTTGTGCTGCAAAAATCCGACGGATCACTTGAGGTAGTGCTCCGATTGAGGGATCGCACAGAGCCAACACTGGTAAAGGTGGCTAGCCTTATCGGGGAAGTGATTGAGTGCTGGAACCTTTGTCGAACCCCTGAGGGGAAATCGGCTAGTTCCTGATTTGATCCGCTCCGACTCCCAAGTTATCTTGCCTGTGGCATCAACAATCCTATTCCACTGCTCCCTGTTGATATGTGTGTGGGGCACTCCGGTCGAATGAGTTGTGGGTGGGAGGCGGAATGCTGCCCCCCGCGGACCTTGCGTTTTTTGTGAAGCCGGGATTTTGTTCTTCTCCCCTTTACTCAAGATCTGATTGTTGCCACCTTCCCCTACGCAGAGGAATGGTCTCTCCTGGCAACGGGGATGGAGATCTGGACATGTGGACAGGAGTTGTTTGCCCTCTTTAAGCAAGAAAATAGCTGAACCACAGCGGATACCCCAAGTTTATTCACAGCCTCTATTTCTCCCCCGTCTGAGTGGGGGAGACGTCCAGAACGCCATCTAGGCCCTGAGCAGGAGAGTTACTCCCGTTTGAGTAGGAAAGACAACCCGTGACCGATCACACTGGCCCGCGTGCTAATTTCTCCCCGTGTGAGCGGGGGGTGATGCTGGGTTTAGCCTTTCCCCAGGTCCAAATTAGCGAAATTGGGTAGGGAATACCCGCTGGAAAGAATCCTGCGTTCTGCCTTTTAAAACCAATCCGAGACCAAGTTGAGCCCGCTGTTCAAGATGATTAAGCGGTCCGGAACAAGAAGTTCCCAGTCCTGCCCACCCGCTTCCCGACCAGCATCGGTAGGCGAAAAAGTGGATGGGCGTTTTCCCTGGTTATGGCTCAGGCTAAAAAGTCAGATTCTTAACCAAGATTTTCGGTGGGCCCAATTGTACGGGGGCCTTAAGCGGAAGTATTTTGGCGGCCGGAGTACCTAAGGTTACCACCGGCGATTACTTTCCGCCGCCTTTGTCCGGAATTGTGAAGGAGTAAAGGCAGACCACCGCTCCAGTGGACATCAAGCTCCACGGAGTCCACGGGGCGGGGGTCATGGTGACCCGGTTCGAGCCCGAAATTGTGGCTTTAGCTGCCGGTGGATTGGGAGCGGGTTGCCGGGCCCGAAGGACAAACTGCTGCACACACAGGCACTCCACACCGAGAAAAAGCACGTAAAGACCGATGGCAAAGAAGAATGCTCTCGACATTGTCGTCCTACTCCGCTTCTCCTGGTGCCGTCGAACGAGGTTTTCTGGGGAGTTTGTAAAAATCGTCGGTTCCGATCGCAACGAAGTTCACACCGGAAAGGCTTCCGTCCCCGAGGGGTTGCCAGGGTGCCAGCCCGCAGGATTCCCTTGGAGGACGTGTTTCCGGGGTAGGCAACCTCTGCCGGGATGAACTCCGGGCTTGCCGTTTAGGTTTCCTTCCCAGGGTGGGGCGTTCAGGGAAATTGATTGCAAATCCGAATTTCCCCTGCCTTTAGCCTCGTTTTTTCCTCCTGGTGCCAAATCATGGGAGGAAACTGCCGCTGGTTTTCCGTCGAGCGGGCAGTCCTGGCAGGGAATTTCACTTTTAAAGCGAAATCCAATGCCCCTCCTTGGTGGCAATCCATCCCCTAAGCTGGATGGTATGTAATGTTATTGTCTGGATCTTCAGTTTCGGCCGCGGGAATCTGAGGGTTTGGTGGAAAGTGAGTTTGGCCGGGGTAGGAGGGGCCTTTTGGGCGAGCTTGGTTTGACCTTGGTCCCCTCCCGAATGAATCGGCAAACGGCCCGGGAGGACGGACTTTTGTGGGAAATTTCATGGTTTTTTGATTATTCGGTTTGGTTGGAAGGTGCCGGTTGCCCTATCTGGGGAGACTAAGTTGGACTTTTCTCTTAGGCAGGAACGAGGGTAAAAGTAGGCAGATTGCTGGGGGTTTGTTTCAGGGAGGGGGCTCGACGGGTGAGTTGCCGGCAAACCTCGGGCATGTTTCTCCAAATTTGCCCGAGATTAGGGGATACTTGCCCAGAGCGGGTGCCGCGGCGGTCCTCCGAGGATGCTGGGTTTCCGGGGCCTGTTTTCGGGACGATTGAGCCACCGGATTTTAGACCGGCTTGATTCCTGGCGGGCGATTCGATTTGCAAATTGAGATCACCCGGTCGTCTGACCCTGGGCTAAAGATGCAAGTACCGGCTCATGAAGGACCGATTTGGGTGCAGGGAAAACACAGCTTGCCAGAGGAACAAAGTTTTGGCCCGAAAAGTTAGGCCAGTCGGAATGCCCCCGGACCCCTCTGACTTTTAACGCACTTGGGAGCCGTGGATCGGTGATAGGGGATCGGGTAAGGAGGTTCCGACCATTCGTTTCTGGAGAAACGTACAGTATTTTAAGGGGAACATCGCGGGCGAAAGCCAGCCAAAGGCCGGCGGAAGTTTCCTCCCTCCGGCAAGCCGCTCAGAGTTACCGAACTTCCAAAGTTACTGCAAATTTGGCCACTCCACAAGGGTTGGTAGTCGGGGCGATGTGTGGTTGAGGGTCCAGAATCTGCTTGGCTTGTGGGAAAGATTCATGGAGAATTTCGCCACACACCGACCTGAAGGGTTCATCTTGTGGCGAAATTTAACCAGAGCAATTTCAGCTTTTTGAGCTACCTGACCGAGAGGTATAATTCCATCAACACGAGGTTGTTCCCTCCTTTGCAAGACCTGCCATGAGACGAGACGGTCCATTCCAAGGTTGTGAAAGTGTGGGCGTGGACGAAAGGGCCTTTCGTCGCCGGCTTTTCTTATTGGAAACCCTTAGAGGCTCCTCCGCAGTTAGTCCACAGCTTCGCTTCACGGAATGGGCCCTTAAGGAAAGGGTGTTACGGGGGTTGCAGTCATGAACCGGATGCTTGGGTCCCCTCCGATGCCGGGAAGTACAACTTTCCAGCAGATTTTAGATGAGATTGATACCGCGGTGGCGGTCCTGAATTCTAAGCGGGAGATTGTTTGGTGTAATGCCCAGTTTCAAAAGTGGTTCGGCTCTTCCGGAGGCACCCTCAACGGTGCCTCTTTTTATTCCGTGCTGGGTAACTGCTGGATAGAGGGCCCTGTATTTGCTCCCTTTCAGGAGGCAGAGACTACCGGAAGCCGGGTGCGAACATGCGTTTCGCTACAGGATGATCGTTGGTTCCAAATGGATGTAAGCTTGTTCTCCAAGGAGGACGAGCCCGATGTTGGCTACCTTGTAACCCTGCGGGACATGACCGAAGAGCGAGAAGCTCAGGAACGCTTAGAACGCATCTCCATGGCAGGTGCCGAACTTACAGGCCTCCAGCCGGATTTGCTTGTGGGAATGTCCCACGAAGAGCGTCTATGTTGGGCCGAACTCTGCATCAAGAACCATCTCCACGGGCTTTTCCGATTCGATGCGGTGGAAATCCGTCGGTTGAACCGCAAGACCGGAGAGCTGGTGAAGCTGGTCGCGATTGGGATGTCGAAGCAGGCTGAGGAGCGGCGACTTTGGGCTGCCCTGGAGGGCTCTGGAATTACTGGCTATGTCGCCGCCACCGGTCGTGTTTACTTGTGTGAGGATACCAGCTTGGATCCCCGCTACTTGCCAGGGGCCGAGGGGGCGAAAAGTTCCTTAACCCTTCCTTTGCTCTTCGAAAATCAGGTCGTGGGCACTTTTAACGTGGAGAGTCGTCGACGGGCCGCTTTCTCCCAAGAGGATGTCCGGGTTTTGCAGCTGTATTGCCGGGAATTAGCCCGGGCTTTGGTGATGCTCGAGCTTTTGGAGGCGGAGCGGTGTCTTGGTGGGGCAACCAAAGTGGAGCAAATCCACAGCCGGATTGCGGATCCGGTCGATGAGATTTATTCCGAGGTTTTGAGATTGCAACAGGTGTTGGAAGATGCATCCCTGGCCGGTTCCGAGGATCTTGCCAGAGGTCTCCGCCACATTTTGCAGCATGCCGAGCGGCTTAAGCAGGTGGTACAGGACATTGGTCAGGAACTGCCGCCAATCCCGGCCGCCGTCGATCAAGCTGCCGAATCGGCAGCCAGCTGCTTGCGAGGTCGGCATGCTTTAGTAGTGGCTAAAGATATGGAAGCCCGGGCGAAAATCCGACAGATTCTGCAACCCCAGGGGGTCGGAGTCAGTGCCGTCCGCACCGGACGGGCCGGTCTCCTTATGCTCCAGCACGACACCTACGATTTTGTCATCGTGGAACTCCATCTCGAGGATATGGAGTCCAAGGAGTTCTTCGAAAAGGCAATCGGTGAACATGGCTTTTCTCCTCATCGCCTTATCCTCATGAGTGAGTACGGCTATGATCCACATCACAACTTAGTGGCCGCGAGGCAGCGGGGCATCAGTGGGGTTTTCCTGAAAGAAAAGATCTTTGACCAGCTTGTTCCCACGTGTGCAGCGGTTCTCAAACCATCTCCACCTCGGTTGACTTGATCTCCTAGCTGGTAAGTCGCCTTTTCGATTGGAACGGGTTTCTTGTCCTGCTGAAAGTTGCGAATTGAACGGCTACCTCCGGGTGTACAAACCGGACCGCTTCCCTCCCTTGCGGAAACGGGACCTGGCCGGTCTGGTAGGCTTGAGAGTTTTAGGAAACGTTGGAGTGATCTGGTAGCGGGAGGTGAGTAAAAACCCCTTCGAGAATAGCCGCTCCCGAAAGTGAGTTTTGGCTTCGGAAGATTTTTGACGGGTCCCAACTTCCCCATATCAGGGAGAGTCTTCATCCTGGGGGTTTTTCCCAGTAAATCCCGAGTTTGGGTCGAGATGTTTTCAAAACTTCTGTAGCCAACTGTTTGGCGTGAATTGTGAGTGTGTGTTCGCGGTTTCCACCCCGGTAGAAGTTTGTAGGGATTAAGGTTTCTGGGCGGGGTTTCGGTACGGAGTTCGTTTCAAAACTTACTTTTCTTGCTAGGCCTGTTTATAAGAACTGTTCTCCCAGATGTTCCGTTCGGAGACGTGTATCCCCCGGTCCAAAGATTCCGTTCCTGGAGGCGGATGCGAAAGAGGTTTGGGAGGGACTTGGCTCTGAGTTGGGCATTGGCCCGGGGAATATAATTTGCAATTAATTTCGTGTGGCCTGCGAGGCGAAAATCCGCCGAAACATTGTCGCGATCGGATGTCTTTGGGAAAGTCGCCTCCACCGGGCCCCAAGGGTTCGTCCTTTCCTCGGGACTCCGGGGTGGATTAACTCGTGGTGAGGTTCTTCGGAATCACTCGGGCGGACCGGGAGGAACATTTTGGGGTAAAGTCGCAGGTCTTACCGACACCGCTGGATATCTCTGAGGAGAGTTTTGGGTGGCAAAGTCTTTTATCTTATTGTGGCTGCTTTTGGGTCATCTGGCTGTCTGGGTGACCCTTTACAATCGGCTTCACAGCTGGGGTGTCCCGCGGAAAGTAGTGGTGGTTGGCAGCGGCTTCACGGTTGCTTTCCTCGTAGGTTTGCTGGGGGTAGGACTTTGGTGGCTTCTGCAAGGAGGGTGGACCACAAATCTTTTGATTCTTGATCCCACCGCTTTTCTTTTCTCCTTCGGGGGTGAAAGGAATATGTCCGCCCCTCCGGACAAAAGCTTCGGTTTGGTACACTTGGCTGGGCTTAGCTATCTGGGCTTGTGTGCGGTGGAAGGCCTTTGGGTGGTGGTGCGGTGGATCTGGTTGCGAATTCCCCGATCGGTGCCCCGCCTTCGCCAAGTGGTTCGGCGGTCTTTCGACCCGCCGAGAGCCGATCTCATCAATGGTGATTCTAGTCTCGTGGATCGGTGGTTGTTAAAGTTGGTAGGTAACCAGTCCCTTCAGTTGGAACTTACCCAATTGGAATTGGAAGTTCCTCAATTGCCGGCTGAGCTGGACGGTCTTCGCTTGGTGCATCTGAGCGACCTTCATCTTTCCGGGCGGGTACCACGCCGGTACTTTGAGCACGTGGTGGACGTCGTTAATGACCAGCGGCCCGATTTTGTCTTCCTAACCGGCGATATCGTCGAGAAAGAGCGGTGTCTCCCGTGGGCGGAGGAGGTGTTTGCAGGGTTCCGAGCTCGGTATGGCTGTTACTTTGTCCTAGGAAATCACGAATTGCGACTGGACATTCGGCAAACCCGCCGGGCACTGGAGCGAGCAGGATTGATCGACTTGGGTGGCCGGGTTGTGGAAGTGCCTATCTCCCCGCGGACCGAAGCCGAAGCTGTGCCCACAGGAACTTTCGATATTGGTGCCAATTATGGATTTCTCGGTGACTGCCGGACCCAAAAAGGTCTCTGTCCGGGCTGGCAGGCCTGGGGCGGAGATATTCGTGAAGGCGAGGGGGAAAGCCCGTTTACTCGGGGATTGATGGCTCCCGGCAGGAAACCGGAACTCTTCCGAAGGGAAGTCTCTTGGAGAGCTTCCGTGGTATGTGGTGGGGATGGGTATTTCGGCTCTGGGCCGGCTAGTACCTGGACAGAAACTCAGAGGGCATCTATTCCCCGATATTTGGAGGACAATCTTCCTCGAGTGATTTTGATCGGAAACGAACGGCCATGGTTTCGGGATTTGCCTCCAGTTGAAGACATAAACGGCTGGCAGTCGCCTCGAAGCTTGCGGATTGCCCTTTCGCATACACCGGACCAGATTGTTTGGGCTCGGTCTGTGGGGGTGGATCTCCTTTTGGCTGGACATTTGCATGGCGGCCAAATCCGCTTGCCGGGAATCGGGCCGATTGTCTCTCCCAGCAAGTTCGGAGTTCGTTATAACGCGGGATTATTCTTTCTACCGCCTACCCTCCTATATGTGAATCGGGGATTGTCTGCCCGGTTACCCCTCCGTTGGAACTCGAAACCAGAAGTCGCCTGCTTGATTCTTCGCTCGGGTGCAGGAACCGATCCATAAGGGCTTGAGCGTTCTTATTGGCGGACTGGGGCAAAATGTTGTTCGAACCCGGTCTCTGGAAGCCTTCCTCAATTCTAGCCGAACGAGGTAGGCCCGCTTTAGTCCGCCTCAGATTCGATCTCTGGTGTTTTATGGTCAAATCGTGTGGAGACTTACCCCGGCTATCCGACATTGCCGAGGTGATTCGAATTGGTTCTCGAACAGTGGATTGACAGGGCTTCCGCGAAGGATGTTAAGTTATGGTTATGCCAGTCGGTGTGAAGAGGCAGTGTTCTTCGTAGCGGAAAGCCCGAGGTTGTAATTCGGTCTCGACGGGAAAAGGTATTCACGCGTTCGTTTTTGCAGGTGTCGGCAGCAAGGTGGGTGTCACGAACACTAGGAGATAGGGTGAATCAGGTGAAACAATGGTGCATCAAGAGCAGCTTGAGCTAGCAACGCGTGGGCACGGCTATATGCAGGATCTTACGGGGAAGGTGGCGGAGGTGGTTCGTCGATCGGGTATTCGGACCGGCATAGTGAACGTCTTTGCGGTAGGAAGTACCGCGGCAGTGGGATTGATCGAGTTCGAGCCCGGTTTGCAACGCGATCTTCCCGAGTTACTTGATCGGGTGATTCCGCCCAGCCGCAATTACGCCCATGAGCAAACTTGGCATGATGGCAACGGCCATTCACACCTTCAGTCCACCTGGCTAGGGGCTTCTTTGACGGTTCCGGTGGGCGAAGGAAAACTCCTGTTGGGGACTTGGCAACAGATTTTTCATTTGGAGTGCGACATCCGTCCGCGACAGCGGACCGTCATTGTGACTGTCTACGGGGAATAAAAATCTCTGCAAAAAGCATGGTACTTGAAAGACGGGACCGTCGGCTTGGATAAGGCTGGCAGGCGAGGTGTTGTGTGCTTTTCGGCAAAGCACCGAATGACTGAGATTGTAAAGCAAATCCGCCGGCTGATACCCTCCTTTTCCTCCTTACGGGGTAGTCAATCTATGGGGTAGGTCGGTCGGGAGAGCCTGAACTGGATGAAAACAGTCTTCATTCCAAATTACCGATACTGCCCCGCGACTGGCTGGTTGTCAAAGGCCGACTACTGGAGAACTGCCGATATCTGATCATTTGTTTCTCTTCAAGCCCCACTCTTAATTTCTATTTCGACAAGACTTCATCGCTCAAGGAAAAAATCCGCTGGTGCACATGTTCTACGGCGGAAGTTGCATCGGTTTCACCCCGAAAAAATTACACTCCTCACGGACGTAGCACCGTCAGTGTGTTGGGAGAACGCTCAGCCTAAGGGATGCAGACACTCGAGCACCCTGAAGAGCTACCCCCGGAGGGTCAGCGACTTATTGTCGGGGAACAGTTCGGTAAAAGCGAAGGACTTTTTCCCGGACGATGGGAGCCTCTGCTTCTCCTTCTGCAACCAACCGTTCCAGGAATCGGCGATAAGGTTCAAGCCCCTGGGGGTCGGGTAAGGTTACCTCCTCACGGAAAAGGTCATTTTCCCGATCCCAGCGAAAAACAAGCTGATGCCCTCCTTTGCCGTCAGCTTCGTAGAAGTAGGAAACCCTGTGCCGGAACTTTCCCTGGATGACCCCTGCATACATAAAGATGACCAGTCCCACTTTGCCTACCTGCTTCCGGGTAGCATGGAGTGGGGGACCTGTCAACAACGAGCGGAGTTCTTCCAGAGTATCCGCGTGGAGGCAAGAGGCAATCCGCCGGCGGCCTTGGATCAGGGATAAAAAGGCTGGCACATCTCGGCCCCAGAGGTAGGCATACCATCTTCCGGGACCAATCTCGTGGGCGAGGTAACAACCGGGTTGATCGGCCGGGCTCCGTAATGCTTCCGCAATGACTTCCGGACTGTGAACCGTAATAATGGGTTCTCCGGGAGGTAGGAGATGCAACAGGGCAGCCAGAAGCGTGCTTTTGCCGGCCCCGGAGGGTTTGGCCGCCGTCAAAATGGAGGCTCCTTGTTCGATTGCCCGCATGGCATAAGCAGCCATTAGCGGGCTGAGAGTCTGGGCCCGGAGAAGATCCACGATGGTCAGAGTTCGGCCTCCCCGTTGGTTCAGTGCCTCGATTTGCTGAAGGTTTCTGGCTTCTACGTCCATGGGAGATGCCCTTGATGGCCCGGCCGTCCACAGATCTTGGCCCCCATAGTAAACACTGACCGAGGCTTTGAGAAGAGTTATCTATTTTCTCGAGTTTTCCTCAAGATTTTCACCTCTTATCCATCATTATTTTGCCGAATCCCGATCTTCCTCCAGATTTCTTCATCCTGCTTCTTGTCGCGTTGGAAACCCAGATTACCTGCAGAACCTAATCTCAATGAAATAGCAAGATTGGTCCGCTTCGGGCAATACCTTCCTGGAGTTTTGGCGGCCGTCCGATTGGTCGAAGAAAGTTCCTGATTTTCTCCAGTCTTTGTGTTTTGACTATACGCACGAATTTCTCTCTTTGACTTATTCTTTCCAGTCTCGAGCTTGGGTCAGGCAAACTTTGAGGACCAATTTTTAGGACCAATGAGGAGCCTCGTGCCAGCAAAAAGTGGGCGGAGGGCTAAACAGGCAGGGATTCGCCTAAGTGGCAACTGTCTCCGGTGTCGGTCCGTTCCAGGAAAAGGGACGAGGGTCTCGAGTTGACACGGAGCACCGTGAAGGGCTCAACGCATGAGAAAACGGCAACCAATCTGTGGGGAATTTCTCGGCTGAATTGGGTCTGAATTTGCGAAGATGTTTAGCTCGACATTGTGACTATTGGGCAGCGGCGGCCCACTCGCCACAACACCATTTCGAGGGTTACCAGAAGAACTCCCTGCCAGGGCGATGGCTTCCGGCGATCCAGTTTTTGCAGAACGATCTCTAAGGGAGCACGTCGGACTAATTGGGCAAGGCCGAAGAAAATCCGCCCGTTTTTTCCCCGGATCCACTTGGAGATTCACTCCGAAATTCACTCCTCACCGAGGCTTTTGCCTCTTGCTGCATATATAACCCGAGTGGAGGAATCCCGGCTGTCTTCTGCCACCACCATCGGACTGGTAGGAGGTTGTGTCCTTGCTGCCACACCAATTTCCCTTTTTGCTAGGGGGCAGTAACCCTGGGACTTTCCCTCTTCGAAAACAGTTGTGCCAAAGCCGCTTCAATTGAGGGAGATGTTTACCCTGGTGAGACTATCGGCTGGCTAAAAGCGGGCGTTCAAAGCACAGCCGGAGTGAGTTCAGCAGGTAGGTGGCCGAGTTTTTTGCTACAAGTGCCAATGGCCGAACTCCCGGGGGAGACAGAGGAGCACTCTTTCTGGCATCAGTGCTCCAGCCGGATGCTTCCTGGTGGTCTCGAAGGACCTGAGTGCCTCAAGTTCCAATAAACCCCCGCTTTCCGGGACCACAATACCCGATGCTTTGGTGCCGCAGTTGTAACCCGTGATTGGCTGCTCCACGTTCAGTGCTAGCATTACCGCTGTCAGCTCGCTCCCGTCCGAAAAACTTCGTCCTCAAGCCATGTGGCCATGCCTAGTTATTGATAGACCTCACGCTTATGAGTCGGCTGAAAAATTCTTCTGCGAACTATTCCCAAAGATGAATAGCGAACTTACTCACCCCAAATGCAGGCAAAGCGAGTGCAGTGTGTTGAGAAGAATACTGACACCGGTATTAGCTTTCACCGTGGCCGATGGGAGCCCTCCAGGACGGCTTGGCTCCGAGTAGGTCCAGTCGGAGTTAGGCCCCAAGAAGGTCGGGGGTTACCACCCACCGCAATTCCCCAGCACCCTCTTCGAGTTTCTCTTCGAAGTCCACACAAGCCACACCTCCTTTGGCCAAATGGATTCGGGCCTGAGGGGCCCCCACAAGTCGAGCCAGGAAGACTTCCAGATCCGGGGAGTGGCCTACCCAGCCGACCATCGTTGCCCCAGCACTTTGGGTGCGGGTCAACTCTAAAAGGTCGTTCAGATTTCCCTCTGGGGCTAAAGCATCGGTGGACACAAGCGTGGGTGCACTAGTTCCCTTTGTCGACAGCACTTTTACCCAGATCTTTGCGGTTTCCTGGGCCCGAGTGTAAGGGCTGGTTGCAATCCAGGTGGGGAGCACCCCTGCTTTGGCCAAAAGCCGAGCCATTCGACGGAATTGTTTTCGACCCTGTTTGGTTAACGGACGAACCCGGTCGTTGGGCCACTTGGCGGCATCGCTTGGCTCAGCCGGAGCATGGCGGACGATAAAGACTCGCACGGCATATCTCCTTCTCCTCAGAGCCCTTCGCTTCCCCGGGGTATAAAAACTCACATGCCCCATCGCTTACCGGGAGTCCCTTCCCCTGTAACTCGAGGGATCCATCCGTGCCACGGGTTTTTCGAAAGTAAGTTAACGCAATTTTGAACGTGGGAAATTCCCTCGGCAAGCAATTCCGATCAAAAAATTGGGCAAATAGATACCTCTAGCACTGGGTTGGAGCCGGACTTGCCTTCAGCTAGGTTGGCCGGGGGACTATTTCTCCCGCCAGAAAAAGTCGTCCGGAATCCCTAAAACCCTCTGGACATCTGCAATGGCGGCTTTAAAGCGTTTGGCATCGGCCGGATAGCCCGCGGTAGCACGAAGGTGGGGAACTCGGGCCTGCCAAAATCGGTTGAATGCCTCGAGCACCACTTCCCGGAGGTACTTTGCTAGCATGGAGGCGGCCGCCACTGCCAGATACCTTTCCCCCTTTACTGAAAACACGATCTCCAGCCAGCCTTTCTCCCCCTGAATGCGATAGGCACTTTCCTCGGGGGTTTCCCGAAGAACGGAGCAATCGGATAGTCCGAAGTTCTGACACCATCGGTCCAAAAGGTCTCGGTAATAAACCCGCCCGCCTTGTCGATCAGCAAGAACAAAAGCTGGAAAGGAGCAGCTTTCGATAACGCTCTCCCGGAGGAGTTCCGTCCATACCTGCCAAAGAACTTCGGCTTTGTTCCCCAGTTGGCGGAGTTGGCGGTTAAACTCAGGCTCAAAAATGATCTTGGCTCGGTACTGCACCAACTGAATCTGTAATTGTGTGAGGTTTGCTGCTAATTGCCGAGTAACCTGGGAGAAGGTCTCGTGGTCTATCACTTGAGGAACCGGTCCGTCATACTGGGCAAGCCAGGGAAGATTCCTGGAGACATTGGTTGCCAACGGATCGGAGAAGTTCAAAAGGGATCGAAATGTGTCCCCTTGCCAACCGGCTAGCTTAAGGAGGGGGAGGACTCCTTGCTCCAAGACGTGGAGGTCTTTCCGGGAACGATATAGCTGCTTGGAATCAGCAATACGTACAAGGTGGTTTTTGACTCCGATAACCGAAGATCCTCCATGGGTGGCGAAGGCCTGTCGCAACTGATGGTCGAGACTTTTTCCATCCGGTGTCGCCACACCAGACGAAAACTGCCATTTGCTCACCGCAACCACAAGGGGACCGATTTTCGGCCCATAGCCCGCTTCGTCAATTCCCACAAGTTCCATCGGGTAAAGGCCTCATCCAAAGGGGAATGGTTCCCAGAAGGCGGTCTGTGGGGCGTTTCATGACTCTGGAAAGTCGGAATAATCCAACCTGACAAACACCTTGGCCCGGGCCGTTGATGGTTTCTCCTTTCGTTTGGCCACTTATTGTGGTTCTTGTCGATTGCTTACACTCTCGAGAGGAATTTTTCAGGGGTTCCCTCGGGACACCCAACGAAAATCGGTCAAAGCAAAGCCCAAAGAGATGGGCATATCAAAACCCGAGGCGATTTTGGGCCGCCTGCTGTCGGAAGTTTTTTCGATTTACCATGTCTCCCAGGGGTTGACGGTTTCCTGCCAATCTACAGAAACCGCCAGCAAACTACAGAACCTCGGAGCACCCGATCTATTCCCTGGCTCCGTTTTTCATGGTAATGCCCTCCTCGAAAATTCACCAGGCTAGGAAAGCGGTCGAGAATCGGGCCCGTCCTGGACGTAGTGCGATAGCCTGAAGGAAAAACCGGCGGCTTTGAAGGTTGTTTGGCAGGGATTATGGTGAACCAGAATGCCCGGCATCGATCCTGCCCTCACTCACGAAAACCTATCCCGCGGGCGAGGTAGGCAAGGAGATAGCACAATTGGCGGGTGAGGATCCCTCTGGGCTACAAACTGGCAGTTTCAAGGACCGGTTCAAACATACAGCAACGGAAGAGAAAGCGGTGTATCGGTTCCCGGGCTTTCCCAAAAGCAAACCAGATCCGGATCGACGCAACTCCGGCCTTAAGCTGGGGCAAGATCTTGCTCGCTTAAGAGTTACACTTCCTCAGGAGTTCTTGGGAGAAGTTGATCTAGTTGCTCCGCCAGGGATGCCCATGAACGAAGGAGGGCCTCCAGCTTTTCGGGGGAGGATGCTGCAGTGGAGACTCCCTTTTCAGAGGATGGGACTGCGGATCGAGGGTCGTCCTGCTTGTCAGGGGATGTTGTCCCCTTCGGCTGACCACTTAGAATACTGCGTGCGGACAAGGGATTTGTTTCCGGAGGCTGGGAGCCGGTACGGCTTTCCGGCCGAATGGGCACAATGAAAGGAGCAAGCTCCGCCTCTGACGGTTTGTCTCCGCAAGCCTGCAAGCTGGTGCCTTCGAGGCTTTCCCGTGATCGTAATTCCATTTGGAGCTGATCTAAGCCCTCGGCCAATTGGGCAAAGCGTTGATCCAGTCTGCGAAGACAGCGGAAAACCTGGTCGAACCAGTCCGCCGAAGAAATTCTTTGCTCCGTTTGTGCCGCAAGTTGATGGAGCACAACTGACCATCCGTCAAGTAGGGCAAGGACAAACCGTTCTACCTCCCCCCAGATTTCTACCAACCGGGCAAGAACATCGCGAACTGGTTGGAGATCAAGTGTCCATTCTTCCAGTACACTGGCAGGCCCTTGCTCCAGAAGCTTGCCCTTTGGAGTATCGGAACCGGCCTGAATCGAAGCACAGAGGGGGTCGCTCGGGGTGCGGCTGGGAGGAGCACCCAATTCGGAAGGTATCACTTCACCTGAGGGGGGCGTTGGCTTTTCGGAAAGGAAGTGGGAATTCACGACGTTACCTCAATTCGTGGGGTTTTGCTTGCCGGATCAGCTAATCTTCTTTGGCTTTTGGTGCCGGACGGTAGCCGCTGGGGATTACTGGGCCGCAGGGTACCCCGCCGGGAATGTCATTCTGGAATGGCTTTGCGAGCCAAGTGCAGAAACCGGTCGAGGGCCCTACTTGAGCACTTGCACCAACCTTCAATCTTCTGTTGCCTTCACTCACGCAAAGGGGGGCTAGACTTCGCCCTACCAAATTTAGGTCATGGAAACCAAGGAGGCAAAAAATCTGGGCAATTGGAGCCGGATGGTGCTTTAGGGATCTTCTCTTAGCGTTTCTTCAAGAGCAGTTGCGGCTCGTCGGCGGAATTTGCTGGGAAGGAGAGCCTCCTGGGGCACATTAGCGATAGAGGAATCACACGTAAGCAATAACACAGTCACACATACACAAAAAGGAAGATTGGCCCTACCCGAGAAGTCTTGGGGGATTTGGTCTCCTGGCAAAAATTCGGAGAAGGCACCTCCGCTGACACCCTCAGTTCTTTTGCAGGTGAATCGAAGGAAACGGAGGTGGTTTTCGACTGGACCGGGGATGTTTTTGGATCGCGGTTGAACGTCTCCGATTCCGCCGGTTTCCCGATCCAGTGATATCCGATGGATTCATCCATTACCGAACTTAATACAGTCCGGGTGAAAGGGACTTTCTTGGCGGGATGTGTACTCCGGGCGGCTTGGGGGCTTCCCAAGCTCTTTTGGGAACCAAGGTACACGGTTAGGACTTGCACTGGCTTCGGCTTGGAAATAGTTTACCGGGAGGGCAACCGCTGATTGCTCGAGTTTAGGCTGGAAGATCCGTTCTTGGTGTGGGACGGAGGCAGGGCCAAGCAGGTTCTGGCTTAGCAACCAAACTCAGGCGGCCACTGTGGAGTGATTGGGGAGAGCTTTGTATCCCAGCTTTCCCCAGCTGATCGTCGGGCCGGAGAGAGGATCGGGTATCCCTCCATATTCGGGAGAATTATTGATGGCGAGATTTCGGGCAGATCGGGAATTCTGGCGGGAAATGGAGGATTCTTATGAATTGGCTCGCGGGCAGTTGCTTTCTCGGCTTGGGCCTGAGGGGTATTGGGTGGGGCGGTTAGCAGACTCTCCCTTAGCGACGGCTACGGCGGTGACGGCTTTGGCTGCCTATACGGCTGCCAAACTCGGCAGGCCGCTTCTAGAACCTAAGCGGCAACAGGGAGGCGGAGGCTATCCGACCGAGCGACAAACCCCCATCCTTTTTGTAGAAAGTGAGGATCGGGAACGAATAGGCAATGGCCTTGCCTATTTAGTGGCCACCCAGAGGACCGACGGAGGCTGGGGGGATACCGACCGGGATCCCTCCAACATTGCCACCACCGCCTTGGCCATGGCAGCCTTCCGGCTTACAGGATGTTCTGAAGTACATCAGAGCGTTTGGGAAGCAGCTTGCCAATACTTCCATTCTCAGGGTGGGGTGGAGGGGATTGTTGCCCGATATGGAAAAGACAAGACCTTTGCTGCTCCCATATTAGCTGTCTGTGCCGTAGCAGGTATTGTGCCGTGGAAGGCCGTGCCGCAGCTTCCCTTCGAATTGGCGGTTATCCCTCAGCGGTGGCTGGGTTCGCTGGGACTGCCGGTCGTAAGTTATGCCATCCCCGCTTTGGTGGCTATCGGCCAGCTCCGGTGGTATGCCAGGGGGAGAAGGCCTATTGCGTGGCGACCGCTTCGCCAGTGGGCTTCCGGGCCAACTCTACAGAAAATTCAGATGATGCAACCGCCAAGCGGGGGGTTTCTGGAGGCTATTCCCCTGACGGCTTTTGTGGTGCTGAGCCTATGTGCCCTTGGGCAACACGAGCACCCGATAGTAGAGAAAGGGGTGGAATTCCTACGGCGGACCGCTCGAGCAAATGGCTCTTGGCCTGTGGATGTGAATTTGGCCACCTGGCTTACCTCCTCGGCAGTCCAGGCTCTTTCTCACCGAAGTCCTCAGGATTTGGAGAAGATAAACCTGCGGTGGCTACTTGGGTGCCAGCATCGGCAGATACATCCTTTCACAGAGTCACCTCCCGGCGGTTGGGGGTGGACAAGTGAACCGGGAGCAGTTCCCGATGCCGACGATACCTCGGGAGCACTTTTGGCTTTGGCCCGATATTACACTCGGGGGTCGGGAGGGGAGAATGCTTTTACCCGAGAGGTTCCGGGTTCACTTCCGCCGCAAGCACCGCCAGGAAACCTTTCCCGAGAAGAGTTAAAGGAAGCAGCTTTGCGGGGAATCCAGTGGCTCCTGGCCCTTCAGAATCGTGATGGTGGTTTTCCGACTTTTTGTCGGGGTTGGGGCAAATTACCTTTCGATCGAAGTGCTGTGGACCTGACGGCCCATGCCCTGCGAGCCCTTCTTGTTTGGTCAGAGATCCTGTGGGGGCCGGAGGTGAGGGTTTTCCTTGCAGAAAATTGGCCGGGCCTTGCATCCAAGAAAAAAGCAGGCCGGGTGAACTTTGCATTTTCCCAACAACAAGCCGGGGCTTTACCCTCTGATTCGGATGTTGCTAACCCTTTTGGCTTGGCCCCGGGGCGGTCCCGCGGCGACCATGAGTTTGGCCTCTTGGAGCGGATGCTTGCGGCGAGTGCCAAAGCTCTCCAATTTTTGTTTAAACGTCAACGGGCGGACGGAGCGTGGGAACCGCTTTGGTTTGGGAATCCCTTCGAACCAGGCGAACTCAATCTCGTGTATGGGACTTCACGAGTCCTCTTGGTCTTAACAGAGATTTTTCCTAGCGATTTGCCAGCGATCCGAAAAGGGGTCGAGTGGCTGGTGGCCAACCAGAATTCGGATGGAGGGTGGGGAATGCGATGGGGCATGATCATCCAAAAGCGGCAGAGTTCTGGTCTTTCCTCCAAGAGATCCTCACCATTTCCTACGGGACATCGAGATGCTCTTTCTTCGGTAGAAGAGACCGCTTGGGCGGTCGAGGCCCTTGCAGCCGTTGCAAAGGACGATTATCCCAGTGAGACTCGATTAAGCTCCGCTCTATGGTGGGGAGCTTGTTCGCTTTCTACGTTGGTCCGGGCTGAGCAGTGGCGAGACCCCGCCCCGGTCGGGCTTTACTTTGCCCGGCTCTGGTATTACGAGGAACTCTACCCCTTGATATTTGCCGTCGCTGCACTGGGGCGGCTCTTAAACCTGCATAGCCCCCGCCTCTCAAGGAAGTCACAGGTCTGACGAATGCACTGGCTGCGAGGAAGGGTGTAAGCAGAAAAACGAATTCCGCAATCAAGTGTCTGTGGAAAGCTGTTCACATCCACCTGTTCAATCTTGCAGAGGAAAACTTTCTCCCACGTTTGTTTTAAATTGTTTCCTTCCCTCTCGGCTTCCAAGAACTTCCCGCATTGAATCATCGGGATTTTGGAGAAGATTGATTTAAGGCGGACTGATTATCCGTGGCTGATCGGGGGCTGGCCGCGGGGGCAAACTCGCCGTAGGTGGCCCCCCTGATTACAATTTGGTTGATACGCTCTCAAGGAAAGAAGCTGGGGGAGATCTCCCCTTCTGGTTTCCGTGAATTGGACCCGCAGGGGGATCGCAGCCAATTTTGGGCCTCACGGCAAGGGAAAGATTCTGGAGACTAGAATCGGGGTTGTAGTTATTACTTTGGCGGGAGATTTGGTGTTTGTTTCGAAGCCGGTGATGAACATTTGCATGCTCAAGAAATTGGAATGATGAGTTCAGGTGCGGGGGCTTCGGAGAAATCGGTTGCGGTGTTGAATTATCGGCGAGTGCCTCCGCAACGTCTGTTGCGGGAAAGACTTCGGGAGGAGGCCCGGCGAATAGCTGGCCAACTATTACCGGGTCAGTGGCTCTCTCGGAGGAAGTTAGAGGATTTGGCCTCCCAGGCACTTCGCGAATTAAACCTGGGGGAAGATTATTTGGGATGGACGATGGTGGCCATCGCCAGTGCCTTTTGGCGGCCGCAGATTATGGCCATTCCCTTCTCCCGCCGGTTGGTGCTTCTGCCCCATTGCATGCGGCATCCCACAGAGTGCCGGGGGTTTTACACTAGCGACGGACTCGTCTGCCAAGAGTGCGGGTCCTGCCCACTCGGTAACCTCGTTCAGTTGGCTCAAAACCTCGGATGTAAGGTGCTTGTGGCAGAGGGATCTCCCGCAGTTGCTCGATGGATCATTGATGGAGAGGCCGATGCAATCTTGGGAGTGGCTTGTCTGGAGTCCCTGGAAAAGGTATTCGATCGGCTGGTGGTGGCCGGCTTGCCCGCCATGGCCGTACCTCTTGTCCGCGATGGTTGCCGCGAGACCGAGGCCGACATCGATTGGATCGCGGAAATGATCTGCACCCCTTATACCGGCGAGGTAGTGGCGGGACGGACCTTTCTGCACATGCTTCGGGCAATTCGGGGGCTTTTTCGACCCGAGAGGTTACGGGACATCTTGGCAAGTAGTTTCGGCGACAGCAAAGACGCACTTTCCGAACTGCAGATAGTGGATGGGAAAACCCTTTCGGAACTTGACCCAGAGACCGCCACTGCAACGATTGCCTGGGATTTCGTCCTCCGTGGGGGTAAGTACTTCCGGCCGCTGCTGTGTGTGGCAGCTTATGATGCCATCACCGGCCAAAGGGCTCTATCCCCTGTGGGGAGAAACATCGTAAACACATGGCCAGAGGCTCTTTGGCGGGTCGCGGTGGCCGTCGAGGTCTTTCACAAGGCCTCGCTTGTGCATGACGACATCGAGGATAACGACTCCGACCGCTACGGAATGCCGACGGTGCATGCCCGCTTCGGAGTACCCCTGGCCTTGAATGTCGGCGATTACCTGATTGGTCAAGGATATCGGTTGCTGGAGGCAGTTGGCCGGGAGCTCGGAGCAGAAATTCTTGCCGATCTCCTGGCCATTTTTACTGCCGCCCACGTGAAGCTGTGTAGAGGTCAAGGGGCAGAACTGGTGTGGCGGGAACGGGTACAAGAATTTTGCGATCCAGGAGCTGCTCTGCGAATTTATGCTTTGAAGACTGCCCCGGCTTTGGAGGCTGCCATCACCGCGGGACTCCGAATTGCCGGCCCGTTGCCGCTGCCGCGAGAACGCTTGGGTCGAATCTGCCGGCATTTAGGAGTGGCTTATCAAATCCAAAATGACTTGGACGATTGGGGTGCAGCGACGGCGATTTCTCGAGCTTCTGGGGGTGATGGACAAAAACTCCGGCCCACCCTCCTATGGGCTTTGGCCGCTCAGGTGGCAGGGCCGGAGGAGACAGCCCGTCGCTTTCGACAGTGGCAAACCACCTCAGACCCGGCCGAAGTGCAACAGGGTGTCCGGCAGTGGTTCGAAGAAACGGGGGTTTTCCCTCAGGCTCGTCGGCTGGTGGAAAAACACCGGGAACAGGTCCGACAATTAGCCCTTCAGATAAAAATCAGGGAATTGGCGGACTTCTTCCTGCAGATTGAAGAGCTTATCTTGGGCTGAATAGTGGCAGCGGTCCCTACCTCGTCCGAAGAGTTGGGGGGCGGACTGAACCGGTTCGGGTTTTTCTCAGGTGGGCTGGCCGATTCAGCTAAGTTCCGGTACCCCAGAGACACTTTAAGCAGCCTGGGAAAGAGGGGTAGCGAACGAAACTGCAAAGATCGGTAGGAGACATGCTTGGATTTGCCCCCGAAACGTGTCTTGGGGGGATCGCTCCGAGAAAGAAACTTTTCTATGGGGAGAAGAACTAGCTTTTTTGGTTGGACTATCGGAGTTTACCAATTAGGTCAAACTCTATAGTCGCGTGGTTTTTCCGAATTTGATTAACTCTACCGTTACGGAATCACGGGGGGAGAGAAGGGATTGTTGCGGGTAGCTTATGTCGCTGCGGGGTCCGGCTCGGCCTATTGTGGAGCTTGTTTTCATAGTGCGGAGCTCGTGCGGGCACTCCGTGAGGTAGGGGTGGATGCGGTATTGGTACCGGTTTATTTGCCGGTGGAGACCGATGAACCGCCTCCTCGGCAGAGCAAGATCTTTTTCGGAGGTGTAAGTGTTTTCTTGGAACAATATTTCCCCGTATTCCGCCGCAGCCCAGAGTGGCTGGATCGTCTTTGGGATAACCGGTGGATCTTGGGTTTGGTTGGCCGACTGGCTCGTTCCACGCGTCCGGAAAAGCTGGGGCCCGTTACCCTCTCGATGCTCGCTGGAGAGGCGGGATATCAACGGAAAGAGTTGGAAAAGCTGGTGCGGTTTTTCACAGAAGAGCTTCGGCCGAACCTTGTACACCTTTCCACTGGTCTTCTGGTAGGAATAGCCCGGGCCATCCGAGAGCAACTGAACATACCGGTCGTGGCAAATCTGGCGGGAGAGGACACCTTTCTGGAACGGTTGCCCGACCGCTACCGAGGTGAGGCCCGCAAGCTGGCAGCCACTAGGCTGGCCGAACTGGACGCTCTGGTTGCCCTCAGCCGGTATTACGCCTTCCGAGCTAGTAGCTACTTCCAACTGCCGGCGGAAAAGGTGTGGATTATTCCCCCGGGAGTTACAGTTCCCGGCGGGGAGCCGGATAGCGATCTTCAAGGCCACCCTACCGACCAACGCCGGGAGATTTGTTTCGGCTATTTAGGGCGGATATGTCCCGAGAAGGGGTTTCCTCTTCTTGTTGCCGCAGCTTGCGAGTGGGCTCAAGACATCGGAAAACCACCGGTTAAGTGGATCGTTGCAGGTCGGGTGGAGTCCACTTTCCGCAAACGATTCGATCAGCTTTTGACTCAAGCCCGGCGAAGAGGGGTTGAGATAGAATACCTCGGTCCTCTCGATCGAGAAGCGAAGGTACGATTCTTTGCCACCATCCAAGTGTTGATTCTTCCGTCACCAGTTCCCGAACCCAAGGCAATAACCGCAATCGAGGCAGTGGCTCGGGGTGTCCCCGTGATAGCACCGGCTCAGGGGGCCTTTGTGGAAATCATAAAACAAAGTGGTTGCGGAGAACTTTATTGGCCGAATGAACCCGTCCAGTTATGTAAAACTTTGGCCCAGTGGATCACGACGGGGCATCGATCACGTGAGGTAGAAGTGGATCGGGCAGAGCACACCAGTACTTCGGAGAAAGGAGACGACCAACCGCAGGATGAAGCCAGGGGCTCTCCGGCCCTCGATGACACATCAGGAGCGTTACGGGATTCGGCCCGGTGGGACTGCCCTCTGTGTTTGGGGGAAATCCAGTGGGAAGTGCCCCAACTCTCAGAGGACCCACTACCCGGGGATAGGTCTTTGCGCCTGCAAATGAGCGATCGGGATAGCCTCTCCGGGCTGCCCCTGCGGGGACCATCTTATTACCGAGCCGAGCGGATGGCCAAACAAACCCTGGCTCTTTATCGACTTTTGCTTTCGGGGAGGGACGGAGCTTCCCCTCGGCCGGCATAATCGGCTCCATTGAGGCTTTCGACGACCGATCGCAACCATGCTTCTAACCGTTTTTGCATGGCTGCTAGTCGTTCAGGCTCTTCCGCAGCCCGATCGGTGGTCTCGGCGGGATCCTCCTGGAGGTTGTAAAGTTCCCACCGGATTTTCCCTTTGGCATTCTCGATCCGATGGAGTTTCCAATCCCCTTCGATCCAGGCAGCATGTCCTGGCAGTTGATGGGTGTTATAAGGGGGATCGGGAAGTTGGCCAGCCCGTTGACTCGGTTCATCGGGGGGCAAATCTCCGCCTTTCTCTTGAGCGGCAAGCAGATCCCCCATCCACTTGGCACTCGGGGTAGAAATCCCGGGGGCAGGATAGTTCCAGAATCCTAAAGGTGTCGGTCTTTGATCCCACTTGCCCTCGATAAGGGGTACCAAGCTAATCCCATCCAGAGGAAGATGTGAGGGCGGTTCAATCCCAACGATCTCCAAAATGGTGGGAAAAATGTCGGCCGAGCAACAGCGGCCCCGAGTAACCCGAGGACTTCGGATCTTAGCGGGCCACTCCAGGAAAGTGGGCACTAGCAATCCCCCTTCGTAAATCTGCCCTTTATTTCCACGGAAACCACCCGTCCAACCCACCTTCGGCAAAGCACCATTGTCGCTAGTGTACCAAAGAATAGTATTCTCGCGAATTCCCATCTCGGCAAGGGCTCGACGGAGCACTCCAAACGCCCGATCGATGCCGGTGATTTCCCCGTAAAACTCTCGCAGGGCGGGCGGTTGATCCTGGTACAAAGCTCGGTCCTCTTCGGCAGCTTGATGCGGAGCATGAGGAGATCCAAAACAGATCATAGCAAAAAATGGTCGGCCGGTTTGGACCTGTTGGCGGATCCATTCCAAAGCAACTTGCACAGTGACCATTGAACTTTCACCCTGAAATGGCACGGCGGTGCCTTGGTCGGAGAAAATCGGATTGTTGTCGAAGAAATTGGGCGAGCTGACCCATCGCTCGAACCCCATTCGCCCCGGGTGAACCGGACTTGCTCGGTACACGGATCCCAGGTGCCACTTGCCGAAATGTCCGGTGGCATACCCGGCTTCGCGGAGGAGTTTTGCGAGGGTGATCTCTTGCGGCCGGATCGGATAACCCCAGGTGAAGACTCCCATTCGATTAGGATGCCGACCTGTGAGCAAGGTGGCTCGGGTGGGCGAGCAAACCGGAGCCTGGGCGTAGAACCGATCGAACCGTAACCCCGAACGGGCTGCTTCATCCAGATGTGGCGTTTTCAGCACAGGATGCCCCTGATACCCCACATCCCCCCATCCTTGATCATCCGCCACAAGCAAAATGATGTTGGGCCGAGCCACATCCTTGGCCAACCCTATGCCCCCCGGAACTTCCCCCAACGGGAGACCAAAAAGCCCCAAAATACTACAGATCGGTAAGGCCCAAAGCCTACTACCCCACTTTACCGGAGCACTCCACCTTTGAACCAAAGTTGAGCAAACCCTTCCCCGTGATGCAACCGGAGGCAACATCTTATTTGTCCTTCCTCTTCATCTGGAACACTTGTTCCCCACCTGTCGACCTTGCCAATCACCCAACAATTACCGACCTTCGCCTCTGATCCAGGGGGAACATTGGAACACCCTAATTCCGAGCCAGCATTAGATAGTGAGCTGATGTTTACTGATTATCCATCTTTTTTCACCTACCGGTTCTGCCCTGCAGAACCAACTTGGCCCGGCGGACGGAAAAACAATCATCCCCCGAAAACACGAGCCACATCTGGGTTCCGTCTTCACTCATCCATTTGGTAGGAAAACAACCGCTTTCCCCAGGGCCAACATCCCACATTTCCGTGAAATATACAGTCGTCCATGGCCCCCACGGTTCTGGAGCATCGTAAATGGCAAATCCCCCAGCGAACCGGTTTCCCTGGGGATGAGGGCTGTGGGGGTTAGCCTGCCACCAAAAATACCGTTTTAGCCCGGGGTTAAAGGTGATGCCACTTCGACCGCACCTACCAGGGTTTCGGAATACCCCTTGCCGCTTCGTGATATCGGGTGTCCAAAGCGGATTTCCTCTTTCGTCAAACCCCGCAAAATACTGGTAGGCTTCTTGCCGGAAAAGGTCGGTCTTCGGGACTCGTGCCAGTACCATTTGATCCGCAGGGGTGTAGGCATCGTTACTATCCGGGGAGAATATGTACACATAGTCATCTCTTGCCCCGGCGTAGTTGCGGCCAAAATTAACAAAAGTAGGGCAGCCGAAGCTTACGGTAAACTTCCAAGGGGCCCACTCCCAAGTTCGGCCGCGATCCGTTGAGCGGGCAAGCTGCGAGTTGCCCGCATTCCGCACCAGCATGTAAAGCACCCCATCCACCATCAACATCCCACTTGCCTTTTTGCCCCGGGGACCATCTCCTAGTTGTTCGGCAGTAGGGGACCGAAGGTTGAACCCCCGGATTGCCGGCGGGATCCCCTCCACCCAGGCTAACCCGAGACTGAGTTTTACTGGTAGTTTTGGCTCAAAACCATGCCCATCTCCAAAGGCGGTGTAAAGACGATCATCATCGGCCCAGCTAATCGGCCAATTGTCACTTCCCCGAGCAAGCCGGATGATCGTCTCTGGAGGATCCCATTCGATCCATTCTACCACGGGACTTGGGGGATAAGGCGGCCGAGGCCGGGAGTTCTCCGGCCGACTGATGACGGTACTTCCGCCCACCGGCACATTCCCTTGCCAGTTAGCCTCGGGACGATCGAGCAGGGTCTGCATCAGTGGGGCAAAAAGATAACGTTCCCACACAATCGAGGATTCTTCTTTGGGCGAGAGAGCCCCGCCATTGCGAACCATAATGAGCCGAAGGCTGGGAATCACAAGAAGGAGCTGTTCTTGGGCACCAGCCCCCCAGGTGGCATCCGCGGGCAGCGAGGGAAAGCGGCCGTCCACGTTTGTCCACCAACCAATCCCGCAGTGGCCGGGCAAGCCGGAAGAGGTTGTGATCGCTTCAATTGTCTCCGGCCGAAGAATTTGCTTCCCCTCCCAATTCCCCTTGCGAAGTACCAGCCGACCAATCCGGGCAAGGGCTCTGGCGGTAAAGCTACCCCCGCCCCACCCTGCCACTAGCGGAAGCCCGTCCACGGTAAAGGTTTGATCGTATCCGATCGACCACTCATGATCCTGGATGCCTATTGGGCGGTAAATCCGCTCGCGAAGAAGGGCTCGTACATTGTTCTCCGGAGCCGACCGCATGGCCGAAGCCACGGCATAGGTAAGCATGGCAATCCCGGGATTGCTGTAGTGGAACCGTTCTCCCGGCGGAAAAAGGACCGGAGCCTGGTCGCGAGAGATGGTAAAAGGATCATTTGGCGGGGCTTCCCGCCGCCAAAAGGCGGCTTTCCAAGGAGCCTCTTCATTCGGGCGAGAATCGTCCAGCCCCGAAGTATGGGAGCCTAAATGCCGGAGAGTAATCTTTTGCTTCTGTGGGTCGGCCTGCCACTCGCGAATGTATCGGCAAACCGGATCATCTAGTCGGACCCAGCCATCTTCGAGGGCAATTGCCACCGCCAGCCCGGCAACCACAGCTTTAGCCAACGAGGCTGTATAATGCCGCCGATCTGGTCCGTGATCTCCTGCATACCACTCAAAGGCAATCTTATCGTTCCGAACCACAAGGAAGGCCTTGGTATTGCGTCTAGCTAGTTCCTCCTGCAGTGCTTGCAATTTGGCGGAGGAAAGTCCCACTTCTTCAGGCCGCACTTCCTGCCACTCAAAGCCGTGGATACAGCGAGGCTCGACATCGAAGTATGCGGACTGAATGGCAAGAAATGTACTGATGACCAGAAGGGAACAGCGAGGTAGCTGCATACCTTCAACCTATTCAATTGCCACAAGAGGGTTAAAACAGAGATTCGGCGGAAACTTTTCCGATCAAGGGTGCGGCCTCCAGGGGCTACGGACTTCCGGGCAGATTGGGAGTCCCAGAGTTCGTTTTCTCTGGTGGGTTTCTTTACCGTTCGGTGAATTTCGATCGGCCTCACAGAGGGTTACAAAGCGAGTTGGTCCAATTCCGCCGCCCTAATGCCTCGATGGGCCTCCAAGACTTTGCGGAAAGTTTGGGCTGCTTGGGCCGCTGGCCCGGTTAATTCTTCTACTTTAAGGGGGTGCGTTTCCTCAGGATCTGCCACCAGATCGAAAAATTTCCCGTCAGTGTAGAGCTTGAACCGCTGGTTGAAAACGAATTCTTTCACGGTCAGATCCGCTTTCTGCCGCGGGGAATACCAGGAGTAGATCCACTCCCGTGGTTGTCCTTTTTGACCGACAAGTTGAGGCCAAAAGCTTTTGCCATCAAGGACCAGCTCAGGTGGCAGAGGAATTCCAGCGGCTTCGCAGATCGTGGGCAAAAAATCGGTGCTGTTTACCAAATCGGAACAGACCCGACCGCCAGGTATTTTGCCCGGCCAATTGACAATCAGAGGTACCCGCATCCCTCTCCAGTTGGTGAGACCTTTGCCGCCAGTTACCTCTTGGCCGTTCCACTTGGAGCGAATCCCACGTGCAGTTCCATTGTCTGCCGTAAAGATGACCAAAGTTCGCGAGCGAAGACCGAGCGAGTCCAAATGATCGACAAGTTTGCCGATGAGCTTGTCCATATATTCGACCATTTCCCCAAAGTGGCGAGGATCGCGATTGACTTCCTCACCGATCGCTTTTGGGTCCCAGTTTGGACTATCAGGTGTCGGTTGGAAGGGACTGTGCGTCAGAGTCAAGCAGTAGTACAGCAGGAATGGCTTTTCCCGATGCCGGGTGATGAAATCGCAAGCAAACTCGTGGAGAAGATCCGGCCCATACTCCCCGTTGTGGTAGTCCCGCTCTTCCCCCATGATCTCCAGCCCGGGGTTGGCATAACGGGGAGGTCTTCGGGTATGTTGCCACAAGTAATACTCCTGAAAGCCCATCCGTCGGGGTAAATCTCGCTCCTGACCCAGTTGCCATTTGCCTACCATTGCCGTGGCATAACCGGCACGTTCAAAAAGGTGAGCAAATGTGGTGACCCGCGGATCAATCACGCCAAAGCGGATGTAATTCCGAGCATTGGACTGACCGGTCATGATCTCGACACGTGTGGGGGTGCACAGAGGCTGCACATAGCAGTGCTCGAACCGTACTCCCGTGGCAGCCAATTGATCAAGCCGGGGGGTTCGATAAGACTGGCCCCCGTTGGCTCCGATCGTTTCGTAGCCCAAATCGTCGGCAAGAATGAGAATGACATTGGGCTTCTCCGGCTGCCTCGAGGCCGATTCCTGGCCCCAAAGGCAGGTTGTGCCACATATGAGACAACCAAGAATCCCCGCAAACGCCCGGGAAAACCATCCGGCTAGCTGCCTGGCCATGGGGTGAGCTCCTTTTGACATCTGACATTGGGTTGGGCTTACTCCTGATCGTGGGTTGGTCTTTACTGGTGGGAAGATCGTAATTGAACCATTTTGCCTCCAAGCCCACCGGTTGGCTTCGGGCAAGTGCTATGCGTTCGGCGACTGCCCAGGGGATAAACCGGGTTGGAATGGCTTGCTTTCGGAGTCCGTCTCGGGGCGGCTGCTAGGAGAAGACGACTCGGCGGAAGGTAAAGCGGCACTTCGGGCGTTTTGGTCCAGGTGCTCTGCAATCCACCGTTCCAACTCTTCCCAATCGACGGGCGGAAGATCGGACAAATCCGGGCGGAGATTGGCTGCCCCTTTAATGTAAACATGCTGGATCTCGTGGGCAGGCTTGTCGGTATTCCAGTGGATGAGGATCCGGATGCATTTTCGCAAAGATCCTGGGACATCCAGTTCGTGAAAGCACATCAGGGCTACATTGGTCCAGCCCAGCTGCCGGGCTGCCAAGGCCGGGAATTCAGCATTCAGATCTGTTGTCGTGGTGAAAATAGCACTGGCCACGTCTTCTGCCCGGATGCCGTTTCGCCGAATCATCAGAGCAAGGAGTTGGCGGGTGGCCTCCAAAATGGCCTCGCGGGTATTAGCATCGGCTGTGGTCGCTCCGCGAACTCCTCGGCAAGGCATGGCTATGATGCGTGGTTCATCTTAATGCTCGAATCGTCATTCTCCGGGGTTTTCGAAGCACCTATCCGATTTTCATCCGACAATCAAAAAACCAAACCGACATGAATTCCGCGTTCTTCGCCGTTCTCAAGCGGGTATTTAAGCCCTGCAAATTGCCCTGGTATTAAAGGCCTCGAAAGGTTCTTCTTGGAGGTTCTTTTCGAATTGCTTTGATCAACCCAAAGTGGCTGGAAAGTTGGAAGACCGCCGGGCAGCAAAACCCTAGAGTTGAAGTTCCCCGAAAAGTTCCAATCTTAGCCCAGCCTCGATTAAAGTCTATTTAGCAATTTAGCAATGCGAACCTAGCGACTTTTCCGGGGCCTATTCCGGGTGACCTCACGGATTTTTGCCAAAACGAACTAGAGAAAACCTCTCTTGAGCTAGGCTGCCAATTCGGCCTGTTTTCCCATTTTACCAAGAAGTCTTCGAAGATCTCCTTTCCCCCGCCTAACGCGTCCAAGAATTGGATTTTACGAGCAGAGCCGGGTTTCACAAGGCCTTTTCCGCATTCAAAACGCACCCCGCCCAAGAGTCGGGCGGGGTGCCTTAGAGACACTACAGAGGAGCAACTTAGGGGAGGGGTACGGGGCTTAAATCCGCAGCATTTACCGTTGGCCCCTGGCGACATCCTGTGGGCGGACACTCATTGGCCAACCGCTGGCAAAAAACTAGTCCTTGGGTTCCCAGACCTTCGGGACTCAACAGTTTGCAGTCTTACCTCTGTGTTAACTCCGGCTGCAAAAGTAGTTGGGCCAGCTAGAGCTATCAGCCAAGTATCCGCCAAAGATCATTCTCAGCTCTTGAGACCCGGGAATCTCTTACTCCGCCAGATAGCCTGGCCTTTACCATTTCCCGGTTATCAGAGGCCGCCGTCGACTCCGCCACGGCCCATTTGGCGTGGGGATTGGCCAAGGAATGTGAGGTTTGGAACCACCGGCGAGGCGACGGCCTTTATCGGAAATACTCCGGATTATTCGGATAGATCCCTCCGGTCGTTGGGTCATACTGCCATCCGCCACCGTTGTCCGCTGGAGCTGTGGGGACTTGGCCCGGGGTCGCTACTTGGACGACTCGATTCTTGCCATCATAGGGGTTCGGGGGGATACCGTGTTGGAGGTAAGGACCGTATGGATAATCGGGGCCAGGAGGACCAATTTGCCCTTGGGCGTTAGTCGCGTTTGTTAACTGGGGGAGATCCTCATTGATAATCTCCGGCAGGCGACCGAAATGTTGGATCCGGTATAGCTCGATCTGCGACCGAAGTGTATGCAAGTTGAACTGCAAAGTACTGGCCCGAGCATCTTCGGTGGACGTGGCAAATTGGGGGATGACCACGGCCGCTAGAATGGCCATGATCACCACCACAATCAGTACCTCGATCAACGTCAAGCCTCGGCAGATGCTCTTCTTCCAATCCCGACAGTGGTTTGCGGATTCCCGGTAGATTCCGAGGTTTTCTTCCGCTTCTAATGCCGCGGACCCTATTCGATTTGCGTTGCCCATTTTTACTCACCTCATTTCACTGATTGTTGTTGACCCATTCCGGCACAACATATCCGATCCCACAAACCTCTTCCGCAGGTGTCCCTTCGCACTCAAGTTGCAGGTGATGGAGGCTCACGGGTGCCACCCTGCGGCCGAAGTCACTCCAGCCGAGCATGCCATTTTTGTTTCAGCCAACCTGTGCCGGGCTAGCCTATAGCGATTGGTTGGAGGAACCCCTTCCCTAGTTTTCCGCAGTTTTCCGCTTCCCTGGTTCCTCTTCACTACTCACCTAGGTTACGTAAATCCGAAAGTCAAACAGAAAGTAAAAACTTCCCCGGTCACCCCGCCTTGTTCGGAGCCGCCTTATTAGGGGTGGAAAAAGGTAACCTCTCCCTGGCGATGGATTTTCACCTCGCCCATCGCGAATTTCTTATCCTTATCATTAAGGTTTCGAAATTTCTCCGTTTGCCAAACCTCCGCAAGGTCCCTGCCTCATGCTCAAGCCTGCTTCAGTGTGAAAAACATCGAAACCTGAGCGGTGAACCTGAGGGTAAACCGGGCTTAACAGCAAATTTCAACCGATAAATCCGATACTTCTTGTGTATCCGCACAAACTTTCGAAGTCGATTTTGCCTTTCTAGTCGTTGTTCTTTCTTTCCTCGGAAATTTGTTGAGCCGGTTTTGTTCTGGACAGCACCGTGCCGATCGATCCTGAAGGACACCGGTGTCGTGGCGAGGCCCGAGACGGAAGGGAGGTATTTGGCTGGCAGAGGTGCTAACGTCGTCAAATTGGTTAAAGAGGGTTGGTTGCGAAGGTCGAAGCTACCAAAGAAGGCGTAGCTCACTTTGTCTCGGACAGTGGAATCCCTGGCTCAAGCCGTACGCGCGGAAGGAGGCACACGATGAAGGTTAACTGGAAGATTCCGCTGCTAACCCTGATTGTGGGGGTCATGGCGGCGGCTGAAGCGTATGCTAGCTGTTGCGGTGTGGCTCGGTATTACAACCTTGTGGGGCGGTTTTTCGCAGCAGCCTGCTGCGAACAAACGTGCTTCACAGTTATGCGCCCGGTTCGCCAATTGGTTTGGGAACCGCAACAGATCACTTGCTATAAGACAGTCTGGGAGCGGGTCGTGGAACCCCGCACTGTGACTGTCACGAAGTATGTCCGCGAGCTTTGCTATCGCGACGTTCATTGGACCGTTCTCAAGCCGGTCTGGGAAACTTGTGTGAAGGAAGTGCCCTACACGGTGATGAAGCCGGTGTGGGAGACCCGGGTGAAAGAGATTCCATACACCGTGATGAAGCCGGTGTGGGAGACCCGGGAGAAGGAGATCTGCTACACGGTTCTCAAGCCGGTTTATGAGACTCGGGTTCAGCAGTACACGGTGATGAAGCCCGTGTGGGAGACTTGCGAGAAGGAAGTCTGCTACACGGTGATGAAGCCCGTGTATGAGACTCGCACCTGCACATACACGGTGATGAAGCCGGTGTGGGAGACCCGGGTGAAAGAGATTCCGTACACCGTGATGAAGCCGGTGTGGGAGACCCGGGAGAAGGAGATCTGCTACACGGTTCTCAAGCCGGTTTATGAGACTCGGGTTCAGCAGTACACGGTGATGAAGCCGGTGTGGGAGACCCGGGTGAAAGAGATTCCGTACACCGTGATGAAGCCGGTGTGGGAGACCCGCGAGCAGGTTTGCCGGTATGTAGTGTGCAAACCGGTTTGGGAAACTCGGGAAAAGGAAATCTGCTACACCGTTTGGAAGCCCGTTTATGAGACTCGTGAGCGGGAAGTTTGCGAAGTTGTTTGGAAACCGGTTAAGTATACCAAGACCATCCAAGTATGCAGCGGCCGGTGGGAAACCCAGATCATCGAAAAACCAGGGCCGGTGATCACAAAATGCATTCAAGAGCCTGGCCAATGGATCTGGGATCCTTGCTGCTGCCGCATGATTTACTGCCCCGGCGAGGTCAAGCAAGTTCAGGTGCAATGCCCGCCCGTGCGGATTTCCAAGCGGGTATGGGTTCCCGAGATCATCGAGAAAGAAATCGAGTGTGTCAAATGGGTGCGGGAAGTCCAGGTGAAGAAAATCCCGTACACCATTTGCAAGTGGGTGCCTGAGCAACGGGTGCAAAAAGTCACCTACCAGGTGTGCCGACTGGTGCCGGAGGTTGTCGAAAAGCGGATTCCGTACACGGTCTGCAAGTGGGTGCCCGAGCAGCGAGTTAAGAAGGTCACCTATCAAGTGTGCCGGCTGGTGCCGGAAGTCCGGGAGTACACCTATCAGGTGTGCAAACTGGTGCCGGAGCAGCGGGTCAAGAAGGTGACCTATCAGGTGTGCAAGTGGGTGTGCGAGCAACGGGTAAAGCAGTGCACTTACCAGGTCTGCAAGCTTGTGCCCGAACAGCGGGTCCGCGAGTATCAGGTGTGCAAATTGGTGCCCGAGCAGCGAGTTAAGAAGGTCACCTATCAAGTGTGCCGGCTGGTGCCGGAAGTCCGGGAGTACACCTATCAGGTGTGCAAACTGGTGCCGGAGCAGCGGGTCAAGAAGGTGACCTATCAGGTGTGCAAGTGGGTGTGCGAGCAACGGGTAAAGCAGTACACTTACCAGGTCTGCAAGCTCGTGCCGGAACAGCGGGTGAAACAAGTCACCTATCGGGTATGCCGATTGGTTCCGCAAGAGTGTGTCAAAAAAGTTCCCTACTGGGTGTGCAAGCCAGTCCAAGTGACCCAGACAGTGCACTGCGTTCGGTACGTGCCTAAGCAAGTGGCTTACACCGTCACCCGGTGTGTGCCGCGGGTAGTTTGCAAGGAGGTGCCCGTGACAGTTTGCTGCCCAGTCCTTCGGTGCTGTGATCCTTGCTGCGATCCCTGCTGCGGGGAAGCGGCTCCGGCTGAGCAGCAGCCCACGCCTGCGGAGCAACTTCCCGCTTCCGGAGGGGACGGCCAGCAGGCAAGCCCGACCACCGCGTGAGCATTGAGCCCCATAAAGGATAGCCGCCCAGCCTTTTTGGCTCCACCGCCCGTGCCTCCGGCGAGATAGAGCGGGGGTGGGCCAGGTCGCCAGCACCAAGCGGCCCGGACCGACTAGCGGTTCGGGCCGCGTGCTTTTTTCCGCCCGAAAAGCCCGCCGCGTTATCTTCGCGAATTCCCTGGCTTTCCCTCGTGCGTGGATTAATAAAAGACAGCGGGATCTTCCGGGGAGGGAGTCCGGGCTATCACTACCCTATAGCTACCAGAGAGTTTAGTTCAGGCCAAATGAAGAATAGACCGGTGATTTCCCAACTGGGGCAGGTCGTGGGGGGTTGCTTTCCCGCCCCAAACCCGTCTACAATCGCCGCCAGACTAGAGGCCCACACGTGTGACAACTCCACTAACCAACCCGGTGATGGGTGGGGCGAAGTTCCCTTTGACCGTAACTGAACCTGTGAATCTTTCTTAGGGGAACGTCCTCCGGCCGAAGCAGAATTGGCGATTCCGATTGGGAAAACTCTGGGCCTCATACCTGCTGACTGATATCCGTAGTGTCTTCGAGGAGGAAGCAGACAGGGAAGGTGTGCCAACTTCCTGAAGATTCGGTTAATCTGGCGGTCGAGATAGTGTAAGGAGTTTCACTATGGGAACTCGGGCTTGGACCATTTGCGACGTTGGCCGGGATGAGTACCTCGAACATCTTATCGTTACCCCCGGCAAAGTGGGGGGAGCAGCTCGCGGATATCGGGTCAATAAGCGACGGCTCCGTGGGGGCCTTCGGGATGGGGTCGATATGGTGGAGTTGGACAACGGCCAAATTCAGGTGGTCGTTGTTCCAACCCGAGGGATGGGTATCTGGGAAATCCGGGCCGGGGATCTCCGCGTGGGCTGGCAGGCTCCCGTCCAAGGGCCAGTTCATCCCCAGTTTGTCCCCTTGATGGAACCCAGCGGTTTAGGGTGGCTCGATGGGTTTGACGAGCTTCTTGTCCGCTGTGGCTTGGAAAGTAACGGAGCTCCCGAATTCGACGAGCAAGGTCGGTTGCGTTATCCTCTCCACGGAAAGATCGCCAATACCCCGGCACACCGAGTCGAATTATCGGTCGATGGGGATGCCGGTCGGCTGGAACTGACCGGTGCGGTGGACGAAGTGAGACTCTTTTTTAACAAAATGAGATTGACGACCACGTACACCCTCCAGGTCGGGAGCCGGACCCTTTCCATTTGCGACACGGTCACCAATCTGTCGGCAGAACCTGGGGAATTTGAACTTCTTTACCACATCAACTTCGGCATGCCGCTTTTGGAGCCTGGGGCTAAGGTCATCGCTCCGGTACGGCGGCTTGCCCCTCGGGATGGAGTGGCCGCGGCCGCTGTCGATAGCTGGGACACTTATCCCCCCGAGACCCCCGGTGTAAAAGAGGCCGTCTACTTCATGCAGCTGTACGGGGGGAACGATTCTCGGACGGAGGTGGTGCTTCGAAATTCGGCCGGCTCGCGAGGTGTTTCCCTCCGGTTTAGTGTGGAAGAGTTGCCCTACTTCACTTTGTGGAAGAATCCTCAGGCAGCTGCCGACGGTTACGTCACCGGCTTAGAGCCGGGCGTCAATTTCCCCAACAGGCGGTCTTTCGAGAAAGCAAAGGGCCGAGTGGTTTGTTTGATGCCCGGTCAGTCCCGGACTTTCCATTTAGAACTGGAAGTGTTACTCAGCGAAGATCAAGTTCGCCAAGCTGTTGCCCGGGTGGAAGATCTGGCACGTCGGGGGCCTGCAGAGATTTCGGCCGAGCCGTTGCCCGATTGGTCGGCTGTTTGAAGAGCTATTGGATCAGATTGACTCCTCCCGACCTTGCCGGGATAGCTTCCCCGAGGACAAGTACTCTTTTGGCGGAAAGTTGACTCCGAAAGGGCCTTATTGGGGGTGAAGAGGCTTTTTCCCAGAGTTACGCAAAAGCGTTCCGCGACCAACCAGGGGTTCCAGGATTTTCGCAAAAGGGGAACATGCCGGCTTAGGGCAATCTGAAACATCACCCCCAGGAAACTCTGTGTCCCCCAACAACCCCGAACTGAGCCAAGAATTACGGCGTTGTGCTTCCGAAATCTTTGGCCCGTCGGATCGGTGGAAGACCAGGAAGGCAACGCCGAAAGCCACTCCACCTTTCGGATAGCGGAAACCTCGTGGGAGTCTCTCTCCCCCTGCAAACAGTCTCCAACAATCACAAAAACGTCCCGAAAGGCAAAAAAGACTATGGATGAGGGGGGCTCCGGTCCATCCCGGCTTGGATAATTCGCACTCTCGTGCTTTTTAATGTGCCCCTTGGGGATGAAGACCAAAGAGGATTACCTTTTTGTTTTTCTGGATATTTGATCTCCGGGGTAGCAACGGAGGGAAGAAAAAAGAAATCCGTTTGCTTTTCTCGAGGCTGAAAGCTGCACGCGTGTAGAGTACAGGTGTCTTTCCTTGGCGGTTTTGTCCGCCTGGCACTTCCCGAGCATTCTTGCAACGGATCCAGGCAATCAAGGCCCGACGGACCCACATGTGCCGGAACAAAGGACTCGTGCTCCCACAATTTCTTGGGCTCCGGCTCCATGACTAAGAGGGGTTAAACAAAAAAGGGTAGCCCCAGGGCTACCCATGCACTCGGAGTACTAACACGGTTTTGTGGAGGTATTCCGGATCAAATAGTACCGTTGCCCGGGGAAATGGGTTGCTTGTGTTTTGAAAGTTCATGCCAGTGGAAGAAGCAATTCACTGGCCTTTGATGGGAATTCGCCGGCCGGGGGCTTCTTTGAGCTTTGGCAACCGAACTGTCAACACCCCGTTGGTCAGCTCCGCCTGAACACGTTCAGAATCCACTGGCGAGGGCAATTCAATGAAGCGACAAAACCGGCCATAGCGGCATTCCGCTTGATAAACCCCGCCGGAACGAAGTTCCGAACTTTCCCGCTTTTCCCCACTTAAGGTCAGTTGGTTGCCGGATACGGAAAGCTCTAGGTCTTCCGGCCGGAGCCCGGGCACTTCCGCCCGAACGATTACCTCTTTATCGTTTTCACAAATATCAATTGGAGGTACCCATGTTCCCAAGGTGGTTGGCCAACCCCAGGTGCCAAAGAATTCTCGCTCGAAGTCTTCCAACCACCGATTTAGCTCAGACCGAAAGGCTTCCATCGGGGACAGTTCTTTCGGTTGCTCGGGTGGGGATGTTTTTCTTCGCCACGGGATGAGCGGCATAGCTCGACCTCCTTTTTAGAAAACCTTTCTTGGCTTTTCCCTCGGGAGAATTGGTTGACATCCGGAAGGATTAGTGAGACCCGCAGGGGCACTTCATATTCGAAAGATGGACACAAATCTCGGAGGGGGAAAGCATTTCCATCGTACGGGAAAAACCAGTTGCCTTTTGGAATCT
>Ga0272449_1000585_pt1 | contig 42853 bp, 29 predicted proteins | sample YNPCB0241_FD_198679 | JGI IMG/M metagenome (GOLD analysis project Ga0272449, IMG submission 198679) | Hot spring sediment microbial communities from Yellowstone National Park, WY, United States - YNP-CB-024-1 | ecosystem: Environmental > Aquatic > Thermal springs > Hot (42-90C) > Sediment...
CTTTGAGCCGCTCGTCGAAGGCTGCTACGAACAAGGAGTTATAGCCGCCTAGTGAATGTCCGATCACACCCAGCCGGTCTGCGTCCACAAAAGGCAAGGATTGGAGGAGATCAACTGCCCGCATGTGATTCCAAATCCCTTTCATCGTGCCGGAGACATATCCCAGGGAATAAGGATCGGTTCGATATTCCCCAAAACCGCCTCGCAGTCCAACTTCCGGAATATCTCCTCCCAAATAATCTGGTGCCAAAGTGACATAACCTCGCTCAGCTAGTTCTTTGGCGTAATGCAAGTTCGGATTTCCTCCCAGGCCAACTGGTTCATCTTTGCCGATGCCAACAGTTTGATGGAGGCAAAGCACAGCTGGGGCCTTAACGCCAGGTTGTCCGAGGAGATTTTTGGGAGTCAAAAGCCAAGCCGGCACCCGATCGCCGGGTTCGACCGCATAGTCAATTTTCCGCCGGATGTATTTTTCTTCGATGTGTTCTTCCAAAACCCGTGGATCTAGGGGGATCCGTCGCTCCGGTCCCGGAAGTGGTCCCATCACCATCTGCATGCGGGTCAGAACATCCTGTCGCCGATTTTGGTGGCGTTGATATAGGGCTTCCAACGAAGAAAGGGACTGCTGAGCCTCACCTTGATCCCGGCTTATTTTCCTCGGGGCGGGAGATTCCGCCGGAAGGAAGCGAATCCGGAAGATGGCCACCTCGGCCTCTGAGCTACTGCAGGGGTCTAGCCGGAGTCCGGTGATTACCCCTCGCCATAAGGGATGGGCGGAAAGTTCCAAGCGGTAAGTCCGTGGACTCCCGTCGGCGACCACGGGTATCCGTACACTGGCCTCCTCTCTATAAGGGGCATGTGGAGTGGCCCAAAACAGTTGGAGCATATCCTGGTCCTTTGGACCCTTGATCGCCAGGGTGATTTCCAATGCGGCAATCCCCTTGGCCCGGAGATTTGTGGAACAGCCGAAGGCGGGATCATTGCTGACCGTTCGAGCTCGCAAGGCCCCCGCCCGAACCTCTGTGTCCTCCAGCCCCATCATGGCAAACCAACCTGCGGGCTCGCGGAGTTGGGCGAAATCCCAGTCGGTCCGCGGCGGCCCGGGGTGGACCGTGGGAAATTCCGGGAGGGGCAACCCCACATCCCGTGGGCCAAAGGCGATTGTTTCCTCTGCCTGGGCACAGAATACCCGACGGATTGCCTCCAGATGGCCAAAACCGTACTGCTTGTGCGGCTCGCAGTAGGAACCCTCCCCCCACTCATTCCACGCCTCGATCAAGAGGACTTTGGGCTGACCTGTTTCCTCGATAAATCGTTTGGCATCGGCCAGATGCTGCCGGAATGCCTCTGGTGTGCAATTGGTCAGTACCAAAGCCCGATCCCCATGCCATGGGCGGGAGTCCCAACCGGCACTGACCGGGGTAATCACCGGAAGTAACCCTGCGTGGGCAAGAGGCCGCCACCATAGCCGGTCGTAATTGCTGGCCACCTCGGCAAACGTAGCCCAACGTCGATCGCCAATACCACAACTTGGCCAGTTATATCCCGTGATAGCATCAAAACCCATCTCGACCATTCGCGGCAGTTGGGCGGGAATCCCACAGCCAGCAACCAACACTTTCCCTACCCCTGCCTCTTCCGTGAGGCGGTGCCATAATTCGATGGCCTTCCGGGTACCTTCGATCCCCAAATCTCGTTCCATGGAGTACACGGAGAAAATCACCAAAAGGGGGCGTCCGTCCAGCTTGAAATAATCTGGCCGTCGGAAGTAGTTCTCAATCCAGTACCGGCAAACTTTCTCGTTGTCCTCGGGACTGTGTTCGCCTGGGCCGAAATGATTCGCCCAAAGGAGGCAGAATTTGAGAAGATCCCGATATCGGGCTTGGAAAAACCCGTCATGCAACGCGTGGTTTAATTGCTGACGCCCTTGCGTCCAATACCAATCGTAGCAGAAGAAGGTGATTCCATGTTCCACAGCCCATTTGATGTGCCAGTCGGCGACTTCTGGTAGTCCTTCCCGATAAAAACCTAGGACCGGCCGACGTTCCGGGAAACTTTCGATGGGTCGCCAGGACTCCGGTCGACCCCAGCCCGGGAAATAATAAACCCCTATCTCAAATTCGCTGCGGATCGGCCGAGGTGGAGGGACATATTCCGCTTTGGGAAGACCCAACGCCGGGAGGAAAACTTCTTCTATTTCCTTCTGGATCTTTTCCGGCCCGTGCAATCGCAGGGTCAGTCGGGCAGGTCCTGTCCGGCGGCTAAAAATTTTCCACTTTACCTGCTGGGGTTCGAAACAATCGAGTTGATCGATTTCCTTAATCAATGAGCCGGTGGAAGCAAAGTGCACCCCTTCCGGAAGGATAAGTTCCGCACGGAGGTCTTGAGCCACCTCGCCGCCGCGGTTGCTGATTTGAGCGACTACCTCACAGATCTGGCCGGTCCGCGGAAGAGCATCCCGGAGACACAGAAAGTCGATTTCCGGATCCGGAGGTCCTTGAGGTTCCGGTGCCGTTTTCATCCACAACAATTTGACTTGGGCCCGATCGGTGGAGCTGATTTCCAGGGCAAGATAGAGGATTTTTCCCTTCCACGCGGGATGGCCCCCCACAGGGACGTTATAAACCCTGGGCCGATCTCCCGGACTTAAGCGGAATCCCCAGTTGTGTTCCCCATTTGTGGTTGCGGTGGCGAATCGGACCCGGCCCATCCCCGTACAGTTTACCTGCATCATAAAGCTCAGGAAGAAAGCTGTGCTTCCATCGATTTCCACGGGTGGAGCGACCAACAAGGTCCCGGGGTCAAGATCGGCCACCAAAGCCCCATCTTCCCACCGCAAGTTTCCGCCACCCGAGAGCTGCCAACCGGCCAGACCATGACGAAAGTCCCAGTCGGCAGGGACTGGAGGTCCCTCCGACCCGAGTTCCACAATTCGGATGTAATCGATCCGGTATTCCGGGGCTTTTTGATCCGCTTCCAACGGGGGCAGATCCAACCGCAAACGAATGATCTGGCCTTCCGCCTGCCAGAACGGCCGAACGGCGTAGACATTCCAACCCTCCCGAAGCATGAAGGAAGTTCGCTTCTCCGGAGAGAAACCGCCATATTTAGTTGCTAGGGTGTTGGTCCAAAAGAATTCTGCCAGTCCATCGCGGGGAGAAAAAACGCGAAGTTCGATGACCTGTGTGGGTGTGGCGGGAATTGGCTCCGGGAATACCTCGTGCACAAGAATGGGATCGGAGCCGGTCACCTTAGCCCGCAATTCCCCGCCGACTACCTTGGTATCGCTTACATGTCCGCCTGGTTGCCATCCCTCGGAATTGCCATCTTGATCGAATGTCCACTCGCGAAGAACTCTCCCCTCTGCCAATGCAGCCTGGCTGAAAGGGTAACCGGTAAGGACTCCAAAAGTAAAAATGCAGACGATGAGCCCGGCAACACAGCGGAAAAAACCGCTTCGGCTCTGCATCGAAGTCAAATAAGGTAGGTGGAATTTCATCGGGGCACTCCTTCCTAGTAAAAGCCTTCGGACTTTGTTTGCATGGCCGGAGGGTGTTGTAGTGTTCTTATTGTGAGTTCCGACGGAGAAAAAACAACTAATCAACTTGCACAAAGAGGGCGGGGAACCGTGCTTTCGACAATGAAGGAGAATTGTCGGGGTGGCTTGTTCTACAGACGGGTTAGCTTATAGGTCGGGTAGGACAGGCCGCTTTCGGTGGCTCCTAACTCATGAGATTCCTTGCCCGATGAGTCTATTTGCTTTCCCTAGCTCCTCCTAGTTCCGTAGTTTCCCTAGGCGGACCATTTTTGCTGGTAAGATTAGTCGGAAAAATGCTCAAGCCCTGCAAAATCGTTCCCGATAAAAGCCTAGGCACGGTGCCGATCCAGCACCCCGGCAATTTTGGTAGCGGGGTGGGAGTGCCTTCCCAACGGAAAGGGCCAGCGAAGGCACCAAGCCTACAGCCCAGTTCCGAAGGCCGAACGGTTTTGCTCTACGGGCACGAAGGGATATCAGTGCTTCGGCGTGCACAGTAGAAGCCTTGGGAAATAACCGGCTGGTCCTCTTGAGAAGAAAAGCTCGTTAGTTGAACCCTAGATGCGAAGGCCCCCGGGTAGCATCTGGCACCACCCATTAGCGACCCATCCAACACCGGGTTATTGGGCCGGTGGACTGCCGGCTCGGTCTGGGTAAAAGCGGGGTCCCAAAAAGCAAGGGGGGTTTTTTTGAATCCAGAGGCTGGTAGGGGTGATCTCCATGTCGACGCAAAAATCGCCCGCTCGGGAACTTGCGGAAAAGATGTGGTACGACGTCACCGGCTATAGGCCTGGGATGAAAGAAAGCTCGTCTCTCACCAGCACCGCGGAAGAGTTTCGGCGGGCAGAGCCAGCCCGTGTGACCGTCTCTATCCCGGACTTGGATCGGCCGGTGGAATCTGTGGAAGAGCTAGGGGAAAGCCGGGAGAATCCTCTGGCCCAATTGCTCTATTTGGCTGCCGGCCCTCTGGTAGCCGGAGTTGTGCTTGGCGGCTTCATGTTGGGAGCCTACCTTTTTGCCGGTAAGGAGGAACCGGTGGTAGGCCCTCCCCTGCGAGTTGCGGCAACCACGCGGGGGGTAGCTCCCCTTTCTGCCCAGACCGAGGCTACTCCGTCGAATTCCACGCAGGCCCAGCGGCAGAATAATCCCTGGCCCGGTTTGCCACATCAACCGGTATCCGTCACTGGGGCTACTCGTGGGATTTGGCAGCCGTCTGCCGGGGAGGAAAACGGGCAACCGGTGGGGCTGCCACCTTCCCACGAAGGTTGGGGATTTACCGGGGTGGCCCAAGATTCGGCCACTTCCGCTGAAGCCCCGCTCTCTGTGGCTTGGATCAATCCTGGAAGTGTTGGAGGTGTCCCTCGGGAGGGCCAAACCGAGAGGGCTGTCGCCGAAGCGGTACACACTGTGTCGGCATCCTCGGTTCCTCAAGCCTTGAACACCTCGGAACCTAAGGGGCAACTGTCCGGGTCGGATTTGAACCAAGCGAGGGAAACCCGTTCTGTACCCGAGGGCTTCTCAGGACCCCGCCCAGAAGGATTACCTCCATCCGTAACGCCGGCTTCTTTCAATGGCCCGGCTCAACCTGAGGTAACAAGCTTGGGGGTGGATCCCACTAGGGTCTATCCTGCGACTTCGCCGGAATCCAGGCCGGCCGGTGGGTGGGAAATTAAGCCGACATCGGCCGAGTCGACGTCTTCTTTTGACCCTCGTCAATCACCTTCCCCCAATGCTCAGAAATCTGCGGGAGTCGAAATCCTCAGCAGCGGGGAAAAGTCCCCGGTGAGTTCGGGTGGGGAGAAGATCGCAGGACTTGCTTGGCTGCGGGGGGAGAGGGAATTCGTGATCTCCCGCAGAAGTTCCTCAGTCGGAGGTTCAGTTGAGCCCCAAGAGGCTTTGCCCGTAAGTTTGAAGGTTGAACAAGGCGGCACTATGTCAGTGGGCGATCTTGGCATCGGGGCACCTCCGCCTCAAGCCGGTATTCCCACCATGCCTCAGTTTGCTTCCGGCATTCCGCCCTCCAATTTACCAACAACTGCCGCGGGGGCCACCGGCGAAGTTTATTCGGCCAGCATTAATCACGCACAGTATTCGCTTCCTTCGACCGGAATGGCCTACCCGGGGATTGTCTATGCAGCTCCAACTGGGCCGGCAAACTCTCAGATCGTAGTAAATCCCACGGTTGTGCCCTCCGGAGGATGGCAGAACGTAGATCCGAGCAGTTTTCGATGGGGCATTGAGGCTGGGGGGACAGCAGCCCGGCCTCCAGGAACACTGGGGCCCTATGCGAACGCTTGGAATGGGGGTACTTCGATCCCACCAGCCCAATTCACGGGGGCTCCCGGAAGCCAAACTCCTTCGCCGCCCTCTCAATTTCCCCCGGCTTTCGGGATGCCTGTCTCCCAGCCGCCGGGTAACCCGGTTTATCCGCCAACTGCTGCATCCTATCCTGGGGGACGTGGTGCAGGAGAAACGACCAACTCAGTGCCTGTCACGGCCTGGGGGCCATCTCCGGGCTATCCTGGTCCCATGAATCGGTAAAAGCTGCGGGAACACGGGTCGTTAAGAGAGGGGACATATAAACAAAGGAGAACTCCAGAGCCGGAAGGTGCTTGTCCCACCGGGGCGGTGGTAGGTTGACGGTCGGAAAAGCGGTCCGGTTTTAAAGGTTCTCAGGAAAAAACCCGACTTTCACTTGGCCAGCAAGCTGCATGCTCTGAACCTATGGCACCCATAGACGATGCTTTCTTGAAACTCTATGGCCACAACCAAGGAGAAAAGGAGCAAATCACTTCTCTTCGGGATGGTGCTCGGTCTTCCCGAGGTGGGCAACCTCCCGAATGTGCTTTTGCTTCATCGGGTTCAGAAGGATCACTCTTCCAGTGCCGGCAGACCTCACCTTCGCCGGAAATATCCCGGGAGTTATCTCTCGAGGTTCTGGGGGATCATCCGGAAGATCCCCTAATACCAAAGCCGGGGTTTCCCGCGGATTTGGGAGATGTGGTAAATCCTTTAGTAACCTGGGCCAACCCGTCGTATGGCAGTGATCATGTATACACTTTCCTCTTAAATTCTTTTGGGCCCGGGACCGCCTCGGAAGAGCTAAGGGGAGGAGCTTTTGGGGCTTCGGCCTTGGCCCAAGGTATCCTGATCCAGGGGAGTTCCCCCGCCGCGGATCCTGGGGAAATGCCGAGCGAGCAGCCGGAGGAGAAAAGACGGGTGGACACCGATCCCGGCTTTTCTCCGGTTCGACCTCCCCATTTCCGGAAGCAGAAAGAAGCGAGCGGAGTTTCTCGAGGGGACAAGTGGGAAGGTACTCCCCTTGCAGCCAGTTGTGGTGGGCCCACTTGTTGGATTTCTTCCAGAACCGAGCTTGAGCTCGCACCCCAAGAGCGGACACCGGGCCAAGCCCGCGAGGGTGAAGACCCCCGTGGGACTCCAAAATTGTCCAACGTGGCAGGCCCCGCGGTCCAAGGTGCAGAGGAAATTGCCTTGCCCCGAGAAGGAGAAGGACAGAAGGCCGAGCTAGGAGGCCCGCCGAAAGGAACAGAGCCACAGCGGAGTTCAACCTCTGCGAAATCTCCTTCAATATCAAAACCGCATTGGGGGCCTTCACCTTGCGAGAAACCACATCGTCGTTCTGAGGAGAGCTGCACCGGCCAGTGTTCCAAGGGGGGAGGGGAGGGCAGCCTTGCAGTTTCTTCCAATGCAAATACCGGACCTCATTTCTCAAGAAGCTGCGGAGTTGCCGCCGTCGTCGGGGCAGAGAGTCCGGTGGGAAGCAGCCACCGACTCCGGGCTACGGCCACTTCGGAGGAGGACCAGATGGGTGTAGCACCGCACCCTGTCGGCCCGGATCTAGAGGGAACCCTCCCGGAGGGCGGGGAATCCCTTGGAGAAACATCCTCGAATCCCCGAGCAATTTGGGAAGCACCTCTTAGGAGTTCACGTGACAAAGGGGGTTCTTTCGGCCGGGTGGAGACCGAAGCACCGGAAAGCCGGACGGCTCGGAAATTGACACCAGCCTACTCGGTAGAGGACATCATTTGGCCTAGTGCGGTGATTCGGCTCTCTTTGGCCGCCCAAGGGGCTTTGGAAGTTATCGAAAAGCAAATTTTCGCTCGCTTGGGCAAGGGGTACCGTGCATTTGGATTCGCTGCGGCTGCTCCTGGCCAAGGGACCACCACTTTGCTCCTAGCGATGGCCAGGTATTTGCTTTCGCAAGGGAGAAAGGTGGGCCTGGTTGATGCTGCCTTCCATCACCCCGTGTTGTGCCATCGGCTTGGGGTGCTCCCGGAAGTGGGTTGGGAGCAGATGTCCACTAGGAAACTCCCGCCTGGCGAAGTGACCATCCGCGTGGAGGAGCAACCTCTCCTTCTCGTTCCCTGGATGGGCAGCTCCGAGAATGGTCTGTCAAGCTCCGAGGGGACCTTGTTGCCCGCGATCAACTCCGATGAGATAACCGGCCTTCTGCAATCCTTGAGTGAGGAAACGGATGTGATTTTGGTTGACCTTGGTGTCCTTGAACGCACGGAGCAAAAGGCCCGGGATCCTCGCTGGCTAATCCTGCCCATTTTGGGAGGGGTGGTAACCGTGTGGGATGTGCGGCGGCCTAACCCCACGGAACGAGAAGCGTTGGAAAAGGAGATTTTGGCGATGGGGGGTTTTCTGTTGGGAGAAGCCGAGAATTTTACCGTCCTCCAGAGATGTGCTTGATATTTCGCTGGCCAACTGTCGAAGCCTGAGTTCAGCCATGGTGGAAGCATACTGGGAGTTAGAAAAAAATCCGTTTCATTGCGGTTGGGATATCCGGTATTACTACCCCGCCCGCTCGCATGAGGTGTGCTTGGCCCGGCTGCGTTATCTGGTGGACTGGCGAGGAGAAGCGGGCGTGCTTGTGGGAGGGCCGGGGGTAGGAAAAAGCACGATCATTCAGCTTCTTTTTTCCAAACTGGGTAAATCCGTTCGGCCAAGGATTCATCTTGCGGTGGCAGGGCTTTCCGCCGCTCAGACGGTTATCTTGCTTTCCCGCCGGCTGGAGGAGGTTAATCTCCCCTGGCCCACGGATATGGTCGAGGCATTGGACAACCTTCAGGAATTCTTGCATCGGAATGCCGAGGAGGGGCATCATTGTGTGATCGTTCTCGATGATGCTGACCTGGGTGGGGAGGAACGAGTGTGGGACTTCCTCCGGTGTTTTGGCAATCTCCGGACATCTGCCGGGGCTGTGGCGACCTTCATCTATGTGGGCCAGTATGCTCTCCTGCCTAAACTGGCGGCAGATCCAAGCTGGCGGGAGCGAATTGCCACCGTGTGCATTCTTCGACCCTTAGGGCGTCGGGAAACGCACCAATATGTGGCCACTCGGCTGGCAGCTGCCCAAAGCAAACGGCCGATTTTCACTTCTACCGCTTTGGATCGGATTTACGAACTTTCCGAAGGTATCCCTGCCCGGATTAACCGCCTTTGCAGCCTGGCTCTTGTGTATGGATTCGCTGAAGGAGCCGAGCTGATCCTGCCGGAACATATTGAAGCTGTTGCTGACGAACTGACGGTCACAGAGGGAGAACATCGCGAGCCACCCGCTCTTGCTGCCTGACAACTGCTTCCATGCCGACTACACTGAATCAGTATGCAGCAGGAGCAACTCCCGAGTGATCTGCGACCATACCCAAGCGGAGGCCTGCCTTCCGCCTTAGGCGGCAGCCGGCAGGGTTCTTTTCTTCCAATTTGGCAACGGCTGAAAAACTCCGCCGATGTTTGCCTGGTGGGCGGGGTGATGGCTGGAGTTCTTCTCCTTACCTCTTCCGGCATCCCCATGGTCTGGGATGAAGGAAATGCCATTTGGCGGTCCGAGGGGATCTCTGCCTGGGTTCGCAAGTTATTGGCAACTCCTCCCTCTGGTTGGGCGGAGATATTCTCTCGGGATTGCATCCGTTTTTACTGGCGTTACACGGTTACTTTTGAGGGGCATCCAGCCTTCTACGGCATGGTGATGGCTGCGGGGCGAGCTGTTGCTCCCTCGGCCTTCCCGCCGTGGCACCAGGCCCGGGTTGGCCCCGTCCTCCTCTTTGCCTTAGCCCTGGCCGCGGTCTACTGGCGGGTCCGGGCCCTTCGCGGAAGATTCACCGGCTTGGCCACCGTCGCAGGCATTTGTTTCATCCCGCAGGTGCTTGCTCATGCCCAGTTTGCCACTCCCGACAGTCCCCTTTGCAGTCTTTGGTTACTGACCTGGGCTAGTTTTCCGGTAGGAAAAACGCCTTCCCACTCGGGCAACCTTGTGACCGCTTCCAGGCAGGTGGCATCTATTGGACCTCGGGTGGGCGAAGGTCTTTGGGAAATGGTAAGCGGGTACAGCTACTTTGGCCTTCTGATGGGCTTGACTTTGGCAACTAAGTTCACCGGCTGGTTAAGCCCCGTTCCGTACATCGTTTATGTGGCCGTGTGTGAACGCACTTTCTTTCGCGTTCGAGGGCTTCTTTATGCTTTAGGAATAGCTCTGCTTATCTTCGTTGCGGTTAATCCTCCCCTGTGGCACGAGCCCATAGCCGGTATGCTGGAATTTTGGAAGAGGAATTTGGACCGTTCCGCTTACAACGTTAGTATCTTTTTCCTGGGAAAGCGATATGATCTTTACCATCCGTTGCCATGGTACAACACGTTAGTGTGGATCGGGGTTGGGGTACCTACCTTTGTGCTGATCTGTGCCGTTTATGGAGCTGGAACGGTCCTCCTTCGGCTAAGGCAAGAACCGTGGGCCTTCCTCCTTCTAATGCATGCGTTGATCCTGCTTGTTGTCCGGGCAACGCCGTATGCTCCGCCTCACGATGGTTTGCGGCTTTTCCTACCCAGTGTGGCATTCTTCGGCATTCTAGCGGGATTGGGAATGGGGGAGATCGTCTCGAGCATTCAAAAAACTCTATTCTGTCTCCGTGAACAGATGAACCGTATTTCCCTCATACTACGGGGTATTTTAGCCCCTGTGTTTCTTGTGGGGGGGACAGTGGTTTGCCTGCGGAACTTGGTATGTTACTATCCCCATTGGCTTTCGTTTTACAATGCTGTCATTGGCGGACCTCGAGGAGCTTGGCGAGCCGGACTGGAGCCGACGTACTATTGGGACGCCCTCACCCCCCAAGTAATCGACTGGCTTGGAGCTCACAGTAGAAAAAACGAGAAGGTGTATTTTGCCGCTGGCCCCTATGAAAACCTCCTGCTCCTTGATCGGTGGGGCCTTTTACCGTTCGAGTTCCGAACGGAAGCTCCCGGACAGTACCGCTGGTATGTACATCAGTATCGTTTCGGTGTGTGGGAACCGGAAGATTGGTGGCTGGCTCAGCACAAGGAACCAGCTTACACAAAATGGCTCTTCGAAAGCAAAATCACCTGTGGGAAAAAGGATATTCCCTTACTCAGCATTTATCCCATGGAAGCCTATTGGGAGGCCCGAGAAGCGGTTAACCAACACCACCGTTCTGCACCTTCCACACTAGAAGGCCATCGCTGGCGTTCAGGCAAAAATGGAGGCCCATGAATTCTCCCGGGTGATGTGAGGTCAAACTGATACTTTTCACATCCCGAACACGGGCAGGTATTGGGGGATAGTGGTTCCCGGGAATCCGGCATCTCACTATTTTCTGACAGAAGAGGGTTCAGAGGCTCGATTTGCAAGATGGAAGCAAACATTGAACACCTGAGGCGGGGCAGGTGCAGGGGTTTCTAAGGAAGAGGAGTAGGGGGCCAGGCCTTTTGGACCAGCCGGGGCAGCAAGCTTCCGGCCCGACCCTGAAGCCACAGATCTCCTGCTGGTTCGTTAGGGTCAATGTGAATCCACCTGGCCCCGTGGGCCGTGGCCTCCGTAGGAATCAAAGCTGCAGGATAAACCTGCCCGGAGGTGCCCACACTGAGCACCACATCACACTCTCTGGCGGCCTGCAGAGCTTGTGTCCATTCAGGCTCGGCCATGGCATCCCCAAAAAGTACCACATCGGGCCGATAGATCCCCTGGAGGTCCATACCAAAAATGGGCCGTAATATCGCAAAAAGTCGAACGGTGTTTACCCGGGCGGAACTGACCGCGTGCTCAAGTTTTTCCACCAGGTCCCTCAACTCGGCCCGAGACATCACCCGAACCAGTTTCCGCTCTGCTCCCCGGACCACCCGCAAAAGCGACCCATGGATCTCCAGCACTCGCGATGAGCCGGCTTCCGAATGAAGTCCGTCGATATTCTGGGTGACTACCACCACATGGCAAAAGTTCTCCATCGCTTTTACCGCATGGTGGGCTGGATTGGGCACGGCCAGGGCGATGGGCTTTAACCGCAGGATGAGATACTCGGCCAATTGGAGCGGGTCTTTCGACGCAAGCTCAAGAAGGCCCCTCCAAGTCCCAAATTGTTCTACAGGAAAACGTTCCCAGAATCCGCCCGGATCCCGAAAAGTCGGAATGCCGCTTTCCGCCGAGATACCCGCTCCGGTAAACACCACCACACGGGATGCCTCACGGAGCAGGTGGGCTGCCTCCACTAACTTCTCGGATTCGCTACCTGTCATTGACTTTTTGCCCAAGTTTGCGTGATGACTGCCGGACCCTATTTTGCGACAGACATTCGCCAAATATTGTAAGAACTGGGAGCCCTCAAACGAGTTTCCAAGCCAGAGAAGAAGACTCAATCCGCAGGCAAATTAGCCCCCCGTTGGCATCGAGTTGTAAGTTGCTAAACGGTGAAGCGACTTTGGCTACTTCCTAAGGCTTGCGGGCCAAGATCACCGAGTTCATGTCTTCTCGGCGGATTACCCACTGGGGATCGGCAAAGCCTGCTGCGTGCAAATCCTCTGCATACTCTTCGAAGGTGTATGTGTTTCCCCCTTGGGTTGCCACGAGCATATTTACCGCGAAGAGAGCCGCCTGAATCGGACGGGTGCGGTCCGGCTCCATCACCACATCGCGGATTGCGATCACACCGCCGGGTTCGAGTACCCCGCAAATCTTTGCCAAGAGAAGGCGATTTTCTTCTCGCGAGTGTTGGTGGCAAATGGCACTAACCCAAGCGAAGTCCGCCGGCCCGGGGAGTGGGTCGGAGAGATAATCTGCCGCCACCAAGCGAATCCGATCTCGGACCTCACTGTCGGCCAAGCGTCGCCTGGCTAGCTCGATTACCGCGGGAAGATCCACAAGGATGGCGGTAGCCTCGGGAAGTTGTCGGAGAAAGGCCTCGGTCCAGGTGCCTGTGGCACCTCCCAAGTCAAGAAGGCAGCGGAAACGAAGGGGTTGCAGTTGGGCCACCAACTGGTCGGCCACCGGCCGGGAAATCACGTGCATCCCTCCCACAAAGGCTTCCAGATCACCTTGCGGTCCCCGAATCCCTGCGGGGCGGGGAGCAGGAATCCCTGCCTTTACCGTCCAGGCAAGCATCGTCCATCCCCGGGCAATATTCATCCGATGGATGAGCATCGGCACTACTGTCTCCGCCCCGCCGCTTGTCAAGTATGGGGTTAGAACCTCGGGTAGGCGATAAAATTCCCCTTCTTTCAAAAGGAGCCCTAAAGCTGCCAGGGCATCCAGGAGGATCCTTGTTGCCCGCAGGCTAGCTCCCAGGCGGTTGGCAACCTCTTCGGCGTTAAGAGGCCCGGAGGCAACGACATCGAAAACCCCTAGCTCTGCCGCAGCTCCAAGCACACAGTTAGCCATGAAGGCGTTAGAAAGCTCAAGTATCCGCTCGCGAGTCCAATTGGAATCCATGGCACTTCCCGCAGTTTTAAAGGTCCAACATCTGGTTTGGCACAACCGAAATTCCGCTCTTTGGAGTCTTAGCACGGGCTTACGGGAAGCGGATCGATTTCCCGGAACGGCCGTTGCACCAATTTGGGCGGAGTTGCAATTGCTGCCATTCTATGTCTCGTGCCTTGACGAACAAAGCCGGTTTCACGGGAATGAGTTGCAAATTTACCACAACTCTCCCGGAGAATGTACTAACTCTTGGAAACAATATGAAGACACTGGGAAGTGTTAAACCTTAGTCGAGACACCCCGTAGGTAAATCTTTTCGAGGAGAAATTGTCTTCGATCGATCATGTTGACGTTTGGACGGTTCATCAACGTGGCGGGATGGCGAAAGGGTTGAGTTACCCAGCAGGATCGCTTAACGCTACTCCAACGCAGAGCAAATGCAAAAAGGTCCACTTCGCGGGGCAAGGTTGCCGGGATCGCTATGTTCGCGATAGAACTTTCACCAGGAGATCGGGTATCACCGTCGGAAGCCCTGAATTATCGATGGGGGGTGTGGGCGGTGTGCACAAAACACAATAGGTAGGCAAGCAGCCCAGGAAACTATCCACGCATTGGACCTACCCTTTTGGTGGAGTGAATTATTCAGAGTTTCCTGTTGAGATCGCGGAGGCAACCGGACTACCTCTGGGAACACTGCGGGTTTGTCAGGAAATTTGGAAGAGTGCCAACTTCCCGCAGCGATAATGCCCCCAAGGGGAGATCACCCTGTACTTTCTTGCTTTGTACTTTCTTGCTTTCTAGAAGGGGCTTGCTTTGGGAGAACGCGGGGAAAAGCCGGGGGCCTTTTTCGTTCGAGCTGAAAAATGTGGGATAAGGTTCCTACCTGGGGTATGCCGGCTGTGGTTCCAAAAGAGTACTGCCTGGTTTGCTTGTGGTGCTAGGCCGGGGGGAATAGAACTTTCCCCAGCTGAGGACCGGGAGTTTCGGGTAAGGGCAACAAGCACCCAAAAGAAGCCTTTCTCCGAAACGTCTAGACGTTAGGCCTTCACACCCCCCTAACCCTTGCCAATTGCAAAAGAAATTGGCCAATCCAAAAATGAGGAACAGCTTCGAGAACACGGTTCGGCTATGCGGGCCCTTGCTGATACACCAGCATGCACAGACAGGGCTTGTGCTGCTGGAAGTGGTTCATCTGGCTTTCGGGAAGGTTTATCTTTTAATTCCAACAAGTTTTTGGGCGGTACCTCATACAGTCCGACGTGAACACAGGATCATTTTGCTTCGCAGTAAGGCTAGCTGGGGGAATAAAGTTCCTAATTTGTCCCACCTTAAATTGGTTCGAAACGTGAGTCCACGCGGTAAACACAAGAACGATGAGACAATTAGTCAACAGATAACGAAGCGTACTCCGCAGGTTATGCAAACGTTTCCTACCCGCGGGACACGACGAAGCCACGGAATGCTTACCCGAAAGTAACCGAAAAGGGACCAGAAGGTTCGTTGGCGAATAAGGGAGGCACGAGCGAATGAGCATGCCGGGAAAACTTTCCGACATTCCCTTGTCGGCTTATGGCCGGGCGTCCAGTGTCCTTTCGCCCGTCGGGCGGATGATGGCCCAATTTGCGGCCGACTTTCGGGACGGGATCGATATCAACCTCGGCGTTGGCTATGTGAGCGAAGAGGCTATCCCTTACGAAGAGGTTGCCGAGGCTTTTGCTGCCATTCGTCAAGATCCTCGCCGGTACCGGGTACCTTTAAATTATGGCGGGCCGGCAGGATCTCCAAATCTTATTGCTTCCCTCAGACGTTTCTTGGTGGAAAACCGGATCGGTGATTTGACTCCCGAAATCCTTTCAGATCGGCAAATCATTATCGGCCCCAGTGGGGCAAGTAGCATTTTGGAAGGTCTGGCAGAGGTGATTGCCCCCGGAATCGTTATCACGAGTGACCCTCGCTATTACATCTATTGCGAGGTCCTGGAACGACACGGGTTCCAAGTAGTGGCTGTTCCCGAGGACTCTTCCGGTTTGAATCCTTATCTTCTTGCCGAGACCATCGAAGGCTTGGGTTCCCGAGCCGAGGAAATTCGCTTCTTTTATGTGGTGACGGTCAATAATCCGACATGCCGGATATTACCCAGCGAGCGACGTGCGGCGATCGTGGCCTGTGCAGAAAAGCTCAGCTGCCGACTGGGCCGAAAGGTGCCGGTGGTCTTCGATGCTGCTTACGAGTTCCTCATTCACGATCCGGATTTGCCCCGTCCGAAGTCTCCTTTCCACTATGATCCTCTGGGCCTGGTGTACGAGGTTGGGACTCTTTCCAAGATTGTAGCACCGGCTTTGAGAATCGGTTTTATGATCGGTCCTCCGGGCCCGATCATGGATGCCCTGGTCCAGCACACCTGTGACGTTGGTTTCAGTGCTCCGTTGTTCTGCCAGGAGATCGCAAGTTATCTGTTGGACCAAGCAGGTGCAGCACGACTGAAGGAAGTTCAGGCCGTCTATCGCGAACGGGCCCTGGCTACCCAAAAGGCCATCGAAAAGCACCTCGGCTGGGCCTTGGAGGATATTAGTGGAGGACAAGCAGGGTTTTATTTCTACTTAACCTTCCGAGAGGTCGAGACTACAGAAGATTCGCTTTTCTTCCGCTATTTGACCCGCACAACCGGCGATCCGCAGATCGACGGTCCATCGGATGGGCGGTATCCTCGAGTCGTCTACTTACCCGGTCAGTTTTGTGTAGATCCTAAGGGATCTCTCCGCGAGATTGGTCGCCGCCAACTGAGAATCTCGTACGCCTACGAGGAGCTTTCACGGATCGTGCAGGGGATTGCTTTAATGGGGGAGGCCGTCCAATACTGCCTGAAGCGGGTCATCTGTGGCTCGAGGTAATCAACGGTACTCGATCGAGAAAACTGGGGGAAATTCGCCTGTCCGAGATGATTTGGGAGGAGAAATCCACAGATGCCCGGCACATCAGCTTGTGCCCACCTGCCGACTCGGATTACTTGAAGATTTTTGAAGATTTTTAAGGAATGGGGCAAAACCCCTGATTGGCTCCCAATTTATAGACCGATATTCTCGGGAAGGCACCATGGGTTGACACTTGGGAAAACCGGCGGAAGTTAAGCTGGACGAGTTGTAAGCGGGAAGGACACAGATGATTCCCGGTGTCTAACGTGCCTTGTCCCCAGTGCGGCCAAACTGCTGAGCGACGTAAACATCCAAAGATTCTGCGTCCAACAAACCGAGCCGTTTTCGTTCCAGGGGGCAAAACCGGAGACATCGCCCACAGGAAAAGCATTTTCCTCGTTCCGGTTCATACTCGGTTCGGGGAAATGGAAAACGGAGCTGGATCCACTTGCCTGCTAGCACGGAAGCTACCCAAAAACCGAGGATGGCCATGCCAGTTCGGTATTTCCCTTCGACCTCGGCCGCCTGGCGGTAAAGCTCCGCAATAGGAATTCCCGATCGGCGGAAGACCTCGGAAGCATCGGTGGTACCTTCGACAAGCCCAGTTTCTTCTTGCCAGACCCTCTCGGCCAGCTGAACACGTCGGTCTAGTCGAGAGACAGTTGGCCCCATCCCGTACCCTAAAAGAGGGAATATCACGAGAAGTCCACCAATCACGAGAAGAGTTCCGTAAATGAGGCTTCCGGAAACACGTTCGGCTCGGCCTGATTCCACCTCTGTGGGACGGCGGATTGCGTTGTATGGACAAACTCCTTCGCAAAGTCGGCACAGGATGCATGGTTCGGGGGGGATTCGCAGATGCCACCGCGAAAAAGGGGAGAAGATGCGAAAAATCGCTCCAAGCGGGCAGAGAAATCGACAATAAGGTCTCGCGATAAAAATCCCTAACAGGATCACACCAAAGCTGAAAAGCCAGATTTCCCAGTTTCCCCCAAGGCGGAAAAAGCTGACTACCGGATCATACTGGCAAATGAGAAATGCTCCGCTAATGCTCGTGACCACAATCGCAAGTCCGAGGTAAATGTGGGCTAACAATCCAACGACATCATCCACCCACTGTGGAATTCGGACGGGATAAAGGGCTAGCAGTTCCTGGAAAGCCCCCAGTGGACACACAGCGGCACAAAAAGTCCGCCCAAAAAGCAAGGTAAAGACTAAGGGCAAAACAAAGATCAGGACTACAAAGAAAGGCACGGTATAACCGGGCGAACTCAGGGACAAAACCACGTTTTGAATCGCCCCGACAGAACAAATACACCCCTTCCGGAGAAATCCAAGCCACACCACTGCCCCAATTGCCAGGAGGATGAGCCACCTTCGCGAACGCAGCCGGAGGGCAAAATAACTAGCCAGGATGAGGCCAAACGCAAGAATTGCCAGATCTGCATATTCGGCAGCTAATGTTCGTGGAACGGCCTGCCGGAGGGGGCCCTCCCAATCTGGGGTTTCATAACCCGGGATTTCCGGCCGAACAAGCTGTGTCTCGGCTATCGCCAAGCCCGATTTTTCAAGGACAAGGCAAGCCAGAGCCGCTCCCACCACAAGGAAACGGACCACCGTTTTCCCTGTAACTCCTCCTCCGACCATCAGCCGGTTGCCTCCCGTGAAGATTTGGCCGACAACAGTTGCCGGGCCTTACTTTTCAAAAGATACGGCTGATTTCGCGGAACCCGGCGGAACGCCTGCGTCGGGCAGGCTAAAGCGATCGAGCACTGGTTGCAGTTTACACATCGATCATGCTGGACCTGGAGAAATAGAGAGCCATTCATCATGGCACACCCTTTAACGCACTTGCCACAGCCAATGCAAAGCTCTTTGTCCACATGGTATTCGAAGCGGGGTACACCTGCCTCTGCAGCGATGAATTCCCGGATCAGTGCTCCCGTGGGACAAAGCTGGTTCTCGGCCGCCGTATCTAAACTTCGGTACGACACGTGAAAATATCCTGTACATATGTCACACATAGCACACATAAGGTAAAACTGAACGGCTTTTACGGCCGAGGGAGTCAACACACAGTACTTTGCACAATTGCCGCACCCTATGCAAAGATCAGGATCTAGCTGCCAGACGAGAGCTTCGTCCTGGCCACGTCGGCCTGCCAAAAAGCCAGCACCGCCCGCCGCCACCACCAAACCCATGACTCGAATGCCTTCCACGAGGAAATCCCGACGGGTTTCGGCATGCCCGGGCCGACCCCCGGAATTGTGGACGGCTTTTTGATCCGTGGTACTAAAAACCTCTCCCATTGCCCGCCGGCTCCTTTTCGTTTTTTTTGATCGTCAGCAGCTCGTCACTTACGGCAGCCTACCCCGGGGTGCATGATGTCGTCTTCACCCTGTTTGAGAACAGTCAAAACCTCCGTGTGCTTCGTAGTTCGCTAGGAGACTGTCTTCTAATTGCCAAGACGGCAGCTTTTGACCGGCATAGAGGGTTCTACGGAACGTTTTGCCTCAACTTACGGCACTGTCGAAAGTCGGGGGTTCTATTAATGCACCAATTAGCAAAAGCCAAATGGACTGGAAGTCACTCTTGTTTAAAAACTTTGGGCGGCTTTGGTTGAGATAGTTTACCTGTCACCATGATGTGGATTCGTAACGCCCAGGTTACCCAAAGACCACGCAAGCAACCGGCCAACAACCTCAAACCAAGATGGCTTCAGCACCTGGAAGACGGTGGCCTACCGGCGAGGACGAAAGAAGTCGGGTTGTTTCAACTCACTCGTTTTTCCCGAATGCTGCTCTAACCACCGACATGCAAATCCCAACTCGCAACTGTTGCAGGATAGACTCACCACCCCCGCCCTCTCCCCATCCGAGAGGTCCATCCATGGGCAACCACCCTCGTAAGGTGCATCCAACAATTCGCCCGTTTCTTTTTTTGCGAAATCAGTCCGAACCCAACGCTTTTTAATCGTTCCGTGGGCAAGTAATCCTCCGCAACTGCACAATAAAAAAGCCCGGCCGACTTTCATAAAAAAAGCTCGCCGGGCTTCAGCCCTGCGAGCCGAATTTGGAACTCTTTTCTCGGTGGGATGCAACACGGCGGTCCTCTACTGGTTTTTCGGTTGCCTTTTGGGTGGAGTTGGCTGGGACCTGCGGATCTCACCCCCGGGAGTGACTAGCCCAATGCCCCGGGCCACATGCCCAGGTTGCTGTCCTGGGTTCTGGCAGGATATTTTACCACGATCGCTGGCAAAAACCCAGAAGGAAAAGACAAACTACCGCGGGCCAAGCATGTAGCTGGCTTTGGTGAATCGCGACCCCAAAGTGCCACCCGTCCGGAACTTCAGGCTAGCGGGAAAGCCTGCTTCCGCATTTTTCGCCCACAACTAACGCACGGGATTCTCACCATCCCCTTGTTAAGACGAGGGGCACCCCGGGGCAAATCTCAGGCATCCCCAAGGGGCTCTAAATCCGGGCAAACAAATTGCTCCACATCCAGGCAAAATCCTGGGCACACACGTAGCCCCACCACCCGGGAGCCAGTACCTGCCAAGGCCCCAACAGAGTCTCTTTGCCCGAGTTCCAGTAGCCTCTGGCTTTCCGGCTGGGCAAATTCTTAGTCAGATAGTGCCACACGGCCTCCAGGGAGCACCCACACCTGACATTACCCCGGGGGCCACTGGGGGAGTTTCCCGGATCTAGGAACCGCCCGAAAACCTGGGCAAGGTCTTCACCCGGCAAAGCTTTAAAGCTTGGCCAATTTCTCGACCAACTCGCCAGTTCGAACGCTGTAGGCCCACTCGTTATCGTACCAAGCCAAGACCTTCAGCAGGTTATTACCGACAACCCGAGTCCACGGCCCAACGAAGATGGCACTGTGGGGATCGCCGATGATGTCGCTGGAAACTAGCGGTTCCTCGGAATATTTAAGGATGCCCTTGAGTTTCCCCTCAGCTGCTTCCCGCATTGCACTGTTGACGGCATCCACCGTGACCGGTTGAGCCGTCTGAACGGTCAGATCTACTACACTTCCCGTGGGGGTGGGCACACGGAGGGCAATGCCGGTCAACTTGCCCTTCAGCTCCGGTAACACCAAACCTACGGCTTCGGCAGCACCGGTGGTCGTTGGAATGATGTTAAGGGCAGCCGCACGAGCCCGATACAAATCATCGTGTGGATAGTCCAACACAACTTGGTCGTTCGTATACGAGTGGGCCGTGGTCATCAGCCCACAGACAATTCCAAACCGTTCGTGAATCACCTTGGCAACAGGAGCCAAGCAATTCGTGGTGCAGCTTGCATTGGACACACACTTGTGCTCGGGGCGAAGCTGGTCATCGTTAACTCCAATCACACAGGTGATGTCTTCCCCTTTCGCCGGAGCCGAAATCACAACCTTCTTTGCTCCAGCCTCAAGATGGCTATCGAAACCGGCCTTGTCACCACTGGCTCGTTTCCGGAAGACACCAGTACTTTCCACAACAATTTCCGCTCCCAGCTCGGCCCACGGTAACTTCCGCGGATCTTTCTCCGCCATTGCCCGAATTTTCTTGCCATTGACGATCAAATGTTGATCGTCGTATTCCACCGTTCCCGGAAATTGTCGATGGACACTGTCGAATTTTAACAGGGTCGCCAGGGTCCGGTTGTCCGTCAAATCATTAATCCCCACCACCTCGAAGGTATCGGGCCGGCTTATGAGATACCGGAACACCAAACGACCGATTCGCCCAAACCCGTTGATGCCAACTCGGATAGCCACTTTCCCAGCTCCTTTCCTCTGCTAGTCAACCACTTCCTGACCCAAAACCTGCACCAACCCATGCGGTTGGTCTTACCCGCAGAAATCCCAACACCGCGATAAAGTTTACGGAATGTCACGAAAACACGGCTTTTAATTAACCGTGAGGTGGAGTCCTTTCGGAAAACAGCGGGAGATAAACTGCAAAGGTTAGCCACAGGCCCCCGGCCGTTTCATTTCCTGCCCGCGAAATCAGCTCCAACGATGTTGCACCGGGGTCCTTAGACCGGTTGTTCGATCATCGCGAGGCGACCAACTGACCATCCTTTTTCAACTGCCGCCTCCTTCGGTGGCCGCGGCGGAGTCCGCCCACTCGAACTCGGGATTATCATACCGTCGGTAGATCACGGCTTTACGTTCGAAATTCTTTCCGGAGAAACGATTAGCCCAAATTTTACGAAGCGGCAGTCGTTTCGAGAAGCACCCCCCCGATCTGAAGCACACGGGGGCTCCTTTCCGGCGGCAGGTATCCGCTGGAGCTTCCATCGCGAAGATTCAGACTGTCGGATTCTACTCAACAGGCCTCGAAGAGTCCGCTTCCGCGAGCCTTTGCAAGCCCAAAAGACCTTTAAGCCTGGGAACTCCCCCCGGGGTGGCTGATCAAACAAAGGGGTACCTGATTAAACAGCTGTCTAAATCGAAACGAACTTCCTTGTACCTGGATGTAAACCCGGCCGTAATTCCTGGGTCTTGTCAACCCAAAGACCTTCCCACCTTTTTCGGTTTAGGGTGAGCGTAGAATCCCTTCTTTGGAAGACCCACCGAGAAACTCCCCGGCAATAGCCCACTCGGGATCCGCACTTTAGCTCAATAACCCCTCCGGATGGAAAGATATCCCCCAATGGTCTAGCATCCGGATAACGGCCAATGATGGGCCACTCGGGCGGCCCACCCCTTCGTCGACCACAAGCCAAGAGCAAAACCCAGATTGACTAGTCACCCCAAGTGCTCCAATGTGGCACTTTTAGCCACGGGGAGTTTTCCCGAATCTCCCGTTGATCGGGCTAGAGTGCCAATCTGAGGTAGACCCTTCTAGGCGAGGAGGCTCATTCCGGTCCAACCAGCGATTTGCCGCGGAGAGCCTTCGTTTGTACGTCCCAACCACCCCTTGCTCCTACCGTTTGAGTACCTCATTCAAAAGCACTGCATCATCTTGCTTCAACTAAGTTTCGAAACCTTTGCATTTCGGCGAAGAACATCTGCCTCGGGGGTGACCTCGGTCAAATTGACCGGCAACTTGACGTCCACCCGCCGCAACGTCCAGTCGAAAGCCCCCAGGAGCAAGGTTTGGAAAAACCGGTGCTCCCACAAGGCCTCCGTGTGGGCCATGGAAGTGAAAAACACCCGACCATCCCCGTGATGACGGGCCCAAGTGTTGGGGAAGGGCGGCCGCTGGTAACACTCCCCCTTCATCCCTTCCGTCTCCTGCACGAGGATTACATGAAGATCTCGAGCAAAATTCTTCATCGCATACCATTCATCAAACAGGCGAATCGTTCCGCCGGGAGCAAGCTCCTTACTGCGAGGGAATACCTCCGAAACCACCCGCAGCGTGGCCTCCTGTTGCGGACCATGGGCGATAAATGCCCCTCCTAACATGGCCAGGAACGGGTCAACTTTTGGAGCATTCGCATACGCCGGTCCCGGCGTTCGCCAGCAAGCACAAGTAGAATGAAATCCAAGGAAACCTTTCCCCTTGGAGATGGCTTCCAATAACCTTTCCTTGCCGGCCTGACTCATCGGAGGCTCGTCCGGCTCACCAGGCTGAGTTAGATCGTTATTGCAAAAGAACGCAAAGGCATCCCACTGCTCAAGATCCCCATCAAATACCCGCCCATCCTTGGTGCACACCACCTCCACGTTGGCCGATTCCCCCAATTTCACAAGAGCTTGCTCGGCAAAACTTAACACCTCTGGTTTTTTCCGACGAACAACGTCATGGTAAAAACCGTTGTTCTTCGTGAAAAACAGCACCCGTTTTCGCTCTCGTGTTCCCGCCGCAAACCCTCCAGATGCTCGAAGGGCAATGTCCCAGAAGACCCCAGAGACACAAACGAGACTGCCCGTAAGGAATGAACGTCTGTGCATTGAACTCCTCCTCGCTTCTCAGGTACCGAAATCTGTAGGTAGTTCACCACGGCCTCGGAGCTGCTTGTAACCGACCAGAAAATTGTACGTAGACCAAGCCGCGACCATTCCGAATCTCGGCATGGTCCATAAGCCCATCATTTTCTTCTTTCATTTCGGTAAATTGTCCGTCCGGCGAACTCATCTTCTCTTTTACGAGGAAATCCGTCCGCGAAAGTGAAATGATACCTTATGTTCTAGCGTACTTCTCGCACTAAGCCAACGAAAAACCCGAACTATTGGAGTTACGTGGCAGCAGCCCGGTTAAGAAATCCCAGATTGGCTTGGCCGTAGTGCCGACGTTTAGGTGGCCCGTGGAGAGTCCTTCGGATGAGCTTTCCTACCAACAAACTTCCGCCTACTTGTCCGCAAGATTTGTGGAATTGCTTCCGTTCCGATTTTAAATTGGAAAGTTGCTTAAGAGAAAGCATTCACCGGCTGGTTATAGATCGAGGTCAGCCGAAATTGGGCCTAGGGTTTTCTGCGTCGGGTTTTTCCGGGAGATCACCTTTTTCGTCGGTAAGCCGCGCGGTTTGTTGTTAGTCGGAAATCTGAGGGAAGTTGAAAGGCATAGGGAGCGAACCATGCAGACGATGAGGAACCGGCTTCGGTTTGAGGATCGTGGAGGCTTCTGGGCTTTGGTGATCTTGGTAACCCTTGCGGTCGGGACATCAGCGAAGGAGGTTCGAGCCCAGGGTTTCCGTGTTTCCATTGGGGGTGAAAGTATCGTTCTATCTGCCGCGGTGCAAAAACTGGCCAGCCAGGTGCAAGTGCCCGAATTTCCTCAACCGCCTGCTGATCTTCCTCCCGAAGATCCCACTCCTTATGCCCGGTGGCCTAACGGCCCGAGCCGGTCTCCGGATTATTTTCCCATCGCAGTCTGGCTTCAACATCCGAAAAACGCTCGGGCATATAAGGAGGCAGGGATCAATTTGTACGTTGGACTGTGGCGTGGTCCTACCGAAGAGCAACTTCAGATGCTCCGCGAAGCAGGAATGCCGGTGATCTGCAGCTTAAACGATGTGGCCCGAAAACATCTGGAGGACCCGATCATCGTCGGTTGGATGCATGGGGATGAACCAGACAACGCTCAGCCACGACGTGATGGGCAGCCTGGCTGGGGCCCGCCAATTCCCCCGGAAAAGATCATCGAGGATTACAAACGCATCCGAGAGATCGATCCTACCCGACCCGTATTTTTAAACCTGGGCCAAGGTGTGGCCTGGGACCGCTGGTACGGCCGCGGGGTACGCACAAATCATCCCGAAGACTACCCGTTGTACGTTCAAGGGGCGGACATCATCTCCTTCGACATCTACCCGGTGGTCCACGACCATCCCGAAGTTAAAGGCCACCTGTGGTATGTCCCCTACGGAGTTGCCCGACTTCGCCATTGGAGTAACTACCAAAAGATCGTTTGGAACTGCATCGAATGTAGCCGAATCAGTAATGTGAACGTGAAGCCCAGCATCGACCAGATCCGGGCGGAAGTGTGGATGTCCATCATCCATGGAAGCCGAGGGATTATTTATTTCGTCCATCAGTTTAAACCCACGTTCATCGAAGCAAGCCTTCTTGCCGATCCGGAGCTACTTGCCGGGGTGACTCGACTAAACCGCCAAATCCACCAGCTGGCACCCGTTCTAAATAGTCCAGTGGTCCGGGGCCTGGTCACTGTGGAATCCCGTCCGGCAGAGGTTCCGGTGGCTTTCATGGTTAAGGAACACGGTGGTAAGGTGTACATCTTTGCTGTTTCGATGCGGGACAAACCGACCCAGGCGACCTTCCGATTCCTCCGTCCAATGGCCTCTGGCAGGATCGAAGTCCTGGACGAAAACCGCACCCTCGAACTCAAGGACGGTCAATTCACCGATAACTTCCTCGGCTACCAAGTTCACCTCTACCACCTTCCCCTTTGAGACTTAGGGTACCTTCGGCGAACAATTCGGACGGAAGCAAGAGTCTGTCCTTCTTGTTCCGAACGAGCTTGGGCTGCCACACCTGCGGCGGATACCGAACCGTTCTCAACCGTATCGACCGAATAGAGCTCCGCAAAAATGGGCCCAGCGTATACTGTTATTCAGCTTAGAGACCTTTTAGGAGTCGGAGAAGTGGGAACGGAGTGGATATTTCCTTTAAAGCGGGGTCTAATACGCGACGACGCGGTTTTCGCGTGCACATTTGCCACTGAGGCAAAACTGTGCTTGGGTTGGAAGTCCTCAATTCTCGCCGTGCCTCAGGAATGCAGTAACGCAACTGCGGTGCCTGTCAATTGGCAAAGTCTAGTCTCAGGCCGGTGCTTTTGGGGAAAGAGTAAGGAATTTGGAAGTGCAAGGATTGCTCCGGAAGCAACCCGGCAGAAATTGAACTGGCATCTCCCCTCCTTGCCAAATGCTGCGAATTCGGTTTTCGCTTTCCGCCATGCCGAGAACAGATTTTGAGAACGATCTGGCTCGTTTCCCTCGGTTTAACAAATGAGGATGGTGGGCATGGTGAATTCCCTTCGGGAGAATTATCGAACGGTAGTTGAGGAAAGCCTATTCATGCGAAGTAAGCCGAACTTAATGGGTGAGGAAGTAGAGGAGGATGTTGGTGCAGAGGCGGAGGGCGTCTTCGCGGATGTAGCCTTGGCATTCCGGCCCGCTATAACCTTCCAAGGCACAACTGACATCGTAGGGGGAGAAAAGGATGGCCCAACGGCCCTGGTATTTGATTCCTTCCAAAACCGGTGGCCCGATCTCAATCCCCGGCTCCCCACTGCCAGAAGGATTACCTGTACGAATTTTCCGCCGGAGTTGCCGCAGGTCGTAGCCTCCCAAGTCTGCCCGGAAAAGAATTTCGTCGGAGGGGACCGGGACCAACGCTGCCCCGGGGAAGACCTCCGCGATCTCCTCTCGGAACGATTCCGCAAAGGCGGGGCTGGAGCAAACGGCGTCGGCAAAGAGCGATCCACCTCGGTCGATGTATTCTCGTAGTCGCTGCCGTTGGGCGGCAGAAAGCACAAACGCATTTCGGCCGGGGAAAAAGAGCACCGGATATTGGAAAATCGCCGGATCACCAAATTCGACGGGTTCCTCTAGCGGTTGGCAAGCCAGGCGAAGTTCCCTGCGAAGAACGTCTGATAGTTCGTACAGTAGCCGCGGAGTGACTGCACACCCGCCACCGTGACGAATCAAGGCCAGGGGAAGCTGATGCCGAGTGGGGCCAGCAAATACCCGCAGCCGACTCGTGGGAGTACTCGGATCTTTAAAGCGAACTTCCCGACCCGTGGCGTAGGCAACAATATTGACTCCGAGGGCAAGACCGGCTCGAATCTGAGCCTGCACTGCTGGGGGATAGGTTTGACCTCTTCCCGGCCGAGCCAGCTCCCATAGACATGACAGAGATGGCCGCCCAGACTCCCCTGGTACGTACATCACCGAGGTCCTGCATCCATAGGCGATGCCCAAAAGGGGACGAACTCCTGGGGGCGGCACGGGTTCTTCCATTCTCCAGACAGGATGTTCTGGGGGTAGCGGCTCCAGCGGGTATGTTCCCTCTGGGAAGACCAGTTCCATCAAGGTCCGAAATCCGGAGTCAAAATCGCTACTGCCACACTGCGGCTCGGCAAGCAGGAAGCCGCCTTGATCGAGGTATCCCCGCAGCTTACGAGCCAGTTGTTTTTGGGCCTCCACCGAGGCAGGCAAAGGACTTGTTTTTCCCGTGAGAAACAGGACGGGGGCTTCGAGCAAATCGGGTACATCTGCCCTTTCCAAGGGGATCACTTGCCAGACGAGGTCCCGCCGCCATCGCCGTTCCACATGAAAGGTGAGATTGGCTACATCGCTGCGATGGATATTCCAACCGGAATCCCCTCCGTATTGCAGCTTACCGATAAGTACCGGCCAGCGGCCCTTCGCTAGGAACATGAGAGCCATGGAGGTGGCGATGAACTCATTGGTCTCATCTCCCCGGGTTCCTCGCCAGTGGTCCGAGGCAGGGCCTTTGGCCCGCAGGAGTTGCTCGGCACCGGCTCGATACCAATCGTGTCTGCCGATGAATCTCTGTGAAGTCATCCGCCCGACGCGTTCGAGCCCGTAAAGATAATAAAACCACCATGCCCCTGGCAAACCGGGATTATGACTAACGGAAAAGATGTCATCGCGACCAAGCCAGTGGAGGGCCCGCTGAACCCGATCGGGGCCAGTGTCGGCCGGCCGACAGCAAACGATCGTTTCTCCTTCCACTTGAGCGTCCGGAGGTCTTAGCGAACCATTGGTTATGACGAGGGAGGCAATACCGGCAGCTGTCATGCTCCCTGTGCCGAACAACCCCTGTTTGTAGCCGAAGGAACCATCCGGATTTTGCACCCGTTCCCAATAAGCCTTCGCCAGCCTCCATGTGCGTGGATCTACCTGAACGCCTGCTAACTCGGCCTCGTACAAGGCTAGGATCGCAAACTGCGAGTTCGAATTATCCCCCTGATAGGCCGGGTAGCCCCAAGAGCCCGCGGTGGCAGAGTCCTCCTTGATTTGGGTTTGCTCAAGCCAACGGACATTCCGTTCAATGAGGGAACGGTCCCGCTCGGGTTCCGCACGGCAAAAGACCATAGTTTGGAGAGCGACCGAGTAGGTCTTGGCGTTTCGGTCGAGGGGAATCTTTCGCAGATATTCGAGAGCGGCCTGAATGGTGGGGTCACTCGGCTCGACCCCGGCACTTAAAAGGGCAAGGGTGCAGAGGGCTGTTACTCCTCCTGGATATCCTGGTTTCTCGGGCCAAGCTCCATTTTGTTGAGTGCGTTTCAGGAAGGCTACCGCAGCATCAATAGCCTGGCGAACTTCCTCCGCAGTCACTTCTCCACAGGCTTGCGGAAGGAGGTCAAGAAACAAGGGGCAGGCAAGGAAAATTCCACTTAGGAGTAGCAAGCACACGCGGCTTTTGAGGGAAGTGCACGCCGGCACTGCACCTCGCAAGATAGCAGGAAAGTCAGGGCCAGGCGGACTCGTGCACCGCCGAAAAAGACCCACGGGGAAGATAAGAAAAAAAGCTGATCCAACGCGGCTCATCACCGGCAACATCCCGGTCAGAAAGAGCACTGCATTAAACCCATTCATCTGCCTGGTGTCACTTAAAGGAAGAAGCATCCCACGGCAGATTCGCTTACGACACCGGCGAATTGTTCTTGGGGTTCGGGTTCTTCGGTGGCTGCGGCGAGGATTGACGCTCCTGCCGCAAAGTGGCGATCATCAACGAAAGAAGCCAGTGGACGGCGAAGAACGCCACCACCAAGTATACCGACCAGCGAAGAAAAACGGCCCAATCCATCCTCAGTGCTTCGATTCTTCAAATCCGTGAGTTTCCGCTTGGAGAGGACAACCGAGCTCCCGTCTGAAAGCTCTCGGTTCCTGGGACCTAAGTTTACCTCCTTTCCGTAATTCGGTTTATACAGAGAAACTACGGAGTGAACAACGTTACGGAAACCTTGTATTATCCAGATTCCCGAGGGTCGGAAGCCCGCTCATTGGCGGTCTTTTGTTGTTCGGCCGCTTATCGTGGTTATCGTAGACTGCCACCGGGTTTGCGGCAAATTGCGGGGAAGCTCCTTTTACCGGGGGGTACCTTCTGGCTTTCGAGTTATTTGGTTCCCGATTTGCGGAGTCTTCACGGCGGTCGATAGCCTAGGTTTGATTGATCGCCACTAAGGAAGCATACACGCAGAGCAACTCCAAACAATTTGCCCCCGCTAACTGTGATGGCCCGATATTTCGACAGTTTTCCAACCTCTTTACTGCCGTGTGGCCGTTGTCGGAAGGAGCTTGGCCACTCAGGAGGAATTGGTTAAGCCCCCTCCGCTATGTCTGCCTGCCGGGCCCTGAGGCTCTCAGTTTTCTCGGGATTGCTAAGTTCCGGCGGAAACTTCCTGCCTGGTTAGAGTAATTTGGGGCCGGATAGAACCGGATGGAAGGTGAAGCTCCCATACCGGTCCAGAAATCAGTTGTAGGCCACTGGAGCGGAACTTGGCCTGAGGGTGTCACGGTGTCAGCTGCGAGGGAGTTTCCGCAGGAATGACGAAGATTTTTCCATCCCCCATTCGGCCAGTCCGTGCAGCTCCAATAATTGCCCGAACCACTTCTTCCACCTTCCCCTCGGCGACCCAAAGGGTGATCTGAACCTTGGGAAGGTACGCAAGGGAATACTCGCTACCCCGGTATTCGTCCAGATAACTTTTCTGGCGGCCGAAGCCTTTCACTTCTCGGACCGCCATTGCCTCGAAGCTTCCCGAAGGAATTGCCTCGAGGACTTTCTCAGCCAGAAAAGGCCGGACAATAGCGATCACTTGCTTCATAAACCAACTCGTCTTGAGAGTCACTCACTCTGAAAAAGTATGAACAGGGAACTCCGAACAATTCGGTCCATTAAAAGCGTGGGACCAAGGTGGCAACGGCTTCTCGTGTTATTTGGCCACCGATTGTGGTTATCGGGTACCGCTCGCAAAGCCGAGATGAATTATTTAGGATGTCCAACAACTTAGCCGCTTTGGAATGTGCTCCCAATTCGACGAGTTGCCCTCCTCTTCGGCCAATCGTTGCGGTTGTCGGGCAAGGCTTCCAAAGCCGGGAGAGATTATTCCCAAGGCTCACAGACCCGGGAAAGACTATCCAGAGGTTCCTCTTGGATTTTTCCTCTTCAAAGAGCGTTCCCAAATTCCCAAGACCGCAGTGCGTTGCACTCGCAAGCCATTTTGCCCGGGTTTTTGGGTGGTAAAGCTGTAACAGATTCACATTCGGTGACAGAGAACCCGTCTCCAGCCGCACGTCGCCTGCGTTTTTAAGCCACAACAACTTACCGCTGCTTTAGCTTTTGATGCAGTTGCAGATCTGATACAACCCGCAACTTATGACCGTCCTGTAGACCGGGCAGAACGTGGCGAAAAACATTCCGGACCGGTCAACAGGTGCCATTTTCGTAATTCGAAGAACAGGCTCTTGGGTGCCGTACCAAGGGGAAGGCTGCGGACGACTCGGACCACAATCGACCTTGCCAATTCTCAAAATTTTCCCCCATCCAGTTTGAGATTTTGCAAACTCTTAATTGTTCGACCTGGTAAGGATGTGGGCCAAATTCGTGGGAAATTTCCCCTCTCCTTGGGCCACACATCTGCTTCTTGGGAGTGCTTCTACACCGGACAAAAATCGTTGAGCGGTTCCATTTTCTCATGACGTACTTTAGGCCCTCAAGGGTGTACCTAGTATTTTTGTACTGGGTTGAAAGGTGGTCCGGGCCGGCAATGAACCGCAGGCCACCTCTGGGGATGGAGACCCTCTTAAAAATTCGGAAGTAACTATTTAGCGGAATGAGGCAATCCAAGCGGACTTTTACGATGATCGCCAGGATGGCCGGAATTATTGGGGAGCCGGAGGAGACCAGTGGTGCAAGCCTAATCACCAGAAAAAGGCATGATGAGTCTACAACTCTGTAAGAACCCCTGAAGTGTCCGTCTGGGGTGTGTGAGCGGGATGCATCAAACACAATGGGAGCCCAAGCAACCCGGGAAACTATCCCCACATGGAGCTTTCCCTTCTGATGGTGTGAATTACATTCAGGGGCCCAGTGATATTCAGAGTTTCCCGTAATCTTTTTAGAGTTTGCCGTAATCTTTATTGGGTTCTCGCAGATCTGCTTCAGAGCGGCGAAAGATTACGAAGGGAACAAACTTACACCCATCATCTGCTCGTTGGCGAGATGGGAGTTTGGGCTGCAGTTAGGGACTACGGGGATTGCGAGGTTTTGGTGCGGAAGGTCCTAAAATGCTAAAGCGCGCCCGGCAGGATTCGAACCTGCAACCGTCGGATTAGAAATCCGATGCTCTATCCCTTGAGCTACGGGCGCGGACGTGCTACGGACCAATTTTCTTTGTCTTGGGACCCTAAGTTTGTGCCCGCTCGATCAAGTCTTCGTGTGCATCCGAATCTATATACGGATGATCAGTAAACCACTTCCTAGCCGAGCTTTTTGTGCCGGTTATTGGAGGCCCCTATTGCAATTCTGAACTCATCCGCTATGTGAAGCTCCGAATAATTCGAACCACCAAATTTTAAAGCTCAATAAGTCCTTAATTTTCTTGTGTCTTTGCTCACATGTTGTGCTTACCACGCACTGCTCACAGCCCCGCGGAAATTATTCGGAGGTTCCTCTAAGCCTTGGTTACATCAGTTGCTACCTGGGGGAGGGTTATGCCCCTATCCCGACCCAGGGAAAGAATCGCGTCCTGCCCTTTTCACCTAGCTGTCTTTCATAATCAGGCATAAAACCGCCCGAACCTTCACAGCGATCGGTCAAGGCCCCGCACCGCCAGCATCGGCTACTAAGAAAATGTTCTTTCTAAGCGAAATTTATGACGTTTTTGCGTTTGGGTTAAGTATTCGAGGCAGTTACAACTGCGACAGATAGCCAACCCCGCTAGTTTTGGAGCTGGGGGAGACTCTCGCTACCATGTAGCTATTTTACCAGGGATCGGCTCCTCAGGGAGATCTTCCAGATGGTTGGGAGCTTGGGGTGGGGTGATTAACAAATGAGGGGGAGCCGCTTTTTGAGAACCATCCCTGAGTTTCACGAGCCCTTAAAAAATGACCCGTACAACTTGTTTACAGATTGCGGCGTCAAGCCAGGATCGCGTCTGGTTTTTGCAGCTTTTTACCCGGCAGCAACCCGGGCATTTCCTTTGAAAGTTGGAATCAGGGGGCAAACGGAGATTGCACCTTCTCGGCCTTAGTTTCCGGGGAGGGGCAGCCTTTCTAGCTTATTTAGGGGGATAAGCCCACTCTGGCAATTGGCCGTCGGAAGTCGGTTGGCCTTCCAGCACCCAGGACAAATTGAACCTCGCCAGGAAGCCCCCTTCGTATGTTTGCTTCTCACCACCCTCGAAGAGGAGGTAAATCCAGCCCTCGCTAGGGGTACCGGGGCGACCGGCCGCCAGGGAGCTGTAGGCACTTGGTCCGGCAAACACCAGGCGTTTTATTGGCCAAGATTTTCCGCCGTCAAAACTTGCCCAGACCGTGAGGCGAATCCGCTCGTGGCCCTCCCAGTCAGCATTGCTGTATAAGAGGATATCCCGGCCGGCCACTGGCAGGCGGACAAGTCCGGCCATCATCCCGAAGTGGCCGTTGTAGTTGGCTCCTCGCGGTTCTAATCCGCGATAGCGGGGACCATCGGGGAGAACGGAGGAGAATTGGAGGTCTTTCCAGGTCTGGCCGGCGTCGTAACTCCAGCCAAAAAGGCGTTCATGGCGATAGGGTGGCTGTGGAAACCAGTGCTTGCGGGAACTGTAGTAGAGCCAACCGTCGGCAAGCTCGACAATCGCCCCCTCTCCCGTGCCTTCGTCGGGAAAGGGTTCGCTGGGAATCCAGGTGCGGCCTCCGTCGTCGCTAAAGATAGCCGTGTTGTAGCCTTTTGGCCCCTGATAGACCCGTGCCGGCCGGATTAGCCGACCCGGCTTGGGACCATGGACCAATGTGATCCCTTTTTCGGCCATATGCATCGAGGGTACATTCCCCCTTGAGTCGGGACGGATCGACACTTCTAGGGGTTGCCAAGTCTTTCCGTCGTCGGAACTTTCATACACGGTCAACCTGGCCGGCGGATGCTTATCCTCCACGAAGAGAAGGATTCGGCCGGTGGTCTCGTCCACGGTCACCCCACCGCCGTGGAAGCCCGGGGAAGCTACCACAATCGTTTCTTCCCAGGTGTTGCCTCCGTCCTCGCTCCGCCGCACCTGATACTGTTTACTTCCCCAAGTTGCGAGCACGGTCCCTTTGGGGGTAACCACAACGTTGGGAAACCGTTGTCCAGTGAAAAGCTGGCGAACTTCGAACCGGGGGGATCCGAGGAATGGGGCTAAGTTTCCCTCCGACCGCGTTTCCCCATGGGCCCCTGTCCCCAGCCCGAGGCAAATTGGCAGCCACCAACAAAAGCTCCCGTACAGAAAGTGAGAAACTGCTCTCATTGGTTCAACCTCCTGGGGTCTTCCGAGGTTTCCTTTGGCCTGCGTTCCTTACGGGTGAGGGGAAAAACAAATTCAAAAACGCGGGACCTCCCTCCAAATTTCGCACTTCGACCCCGTTGCCTTCGGGGAAGGTCCGACCTTTCAAAAGGGGGTAGAGTTTTAGGCATCGCCCATCCCTTTGGAGCTCTCTTTTTGAAGCCGTTAAGAACTCGGGCCGGCATCTTCCCGTGCTTTCTGGACTCAGTGTAAGCCTCCTCGGGGGCGATTTCAAAAGAAAGCCCGGGCTTTACGGTAAAACAATTCGGGGACCGGGTGTCCGGAGGGAATAGAGCTCGCCTTTTTTGGTTACAACCACAACGGAGAAACCGTCTCCCGACAAGTGGGGGCTTCGGGAAGTGGCGGAGATCTCTGCAGCTGGGGTTTAAGAGTCCTCTTTCGGGCTGGCTCGAGCTACGGCGGGGGAATCATCGGGTTTGGGGTCAACTTTAGATTCCGTTTTCGGCTCGATTGTCTGGTGGGTGGCAATTGGGGGTTCCCACTCGACCTCTCGCCAAACCAAGGGCCGCCGCAACGACGGCTCGATCCGGCGGATTACCTCTCCGTTTTGGAAAATGCGTACAGTTCCTGTGGATTCGCTTACCGTAACCGCGATCGCTTTTGTGGCCCGCGTGATAGCTGCGGCGGCCCAGTGCCGGGCCCCTAATCCTTTGGATAAAGTGATATTGGTAGCCGGGGCATCGATGATCCGGCAGGCAGATTCCACCGTGCCGTCGGGAGCCACGATAATGGCCCCATCCAATTGAGCGATCTCCTTGATTGCTTCCCGAACTCTGGAATCCAACAGATTCCGTTCGCGGCGGGAATAGCCCCGCACGGGGTCGAAGTTTATGGGATGACTAAGGCTAAGCACCCTCCGCACATCTCCCACCACGAACATGGTCCCCACAGGTTTGCCCTCTCGTCCTTCGCGGCCGATCTCGAGAGCCAGATCGACAACGGTCCTTAATACAGGAAGGGGTACGACGCTTTCCAAGCCCCGAAGATCTCGCCCTGTAAAGCGCCGCAATCGCTCGGAGAGATCCACGATCGTCAGGGAATCGACCACGTCGGGCTCGAAGCCGCTGTACAGCACAATCACCGTGGCGTGGGCGGCAACCAAGTCGTCGGCCACGGCTTCTAAAAGGGCTTGGGTAATCCGATCGTGGATGGGAAGATTCTCAAGGGGGACACTTACGCCTGCTAATCCCGCCTTTTGAACTTCCTCAAGATGTTCGGTGGACGAGACTGCCACTAAAAAACGAGGCTTTTGGGACGAGTCGCCACTTTGTTCCTCCAGGACCGATTCCGCAGATGATTTCAGGCGAGGCCAGTCAGCACTGCCATCAACGAGCACGAGAATAGCATCGGCTGACTCCTTCACCGCGAGCTCCCCAGCCGCACGCAACAAATTTCGGAAACTGTCCGTCAGCCGAAAGGGACTCATCGAGCACGTTTCCCAGGTGTAAGGTCTGTGATGGACATCACCCTCAAACTCCTTGGGTATGGTAGGCAGTTACACCTGAATCCGCAACCACAATTCTGTGTTTGTTCGAAGGCAGGAACTTTTCTTTTGCCACCAAGATATCGGAGCGGCCGGGTAGCAGCCTTCCTCCGCTTCTTCCATACGGATTCAAACGATTCGCGGTAAGTGCCGAATTCGGCGGTTTGCCTACGTTTTTCAAGGTGCAGGGCCATTGCCGGCCCCCTCCCAACGTTTTTTAAAAGTGTTCCGAGAGACCCAAAGCAATCGGACGTCGATCTTTCTCCTCCGGTTGAACGAGGCAGACAATCCGATTTGCGGCAAGTTGTGGCGAGGTAACCCGAGGCAGGCCCCAAGCTTCCAAGAGCTTATAGGGCGGGGGAAGGAATCACCACCTCTTCGGGCAGGCCACGCTGTGCACACCGGCTGAGAGTTACTTTTCCTCCGGGACTATTCCCGGGTTGGGCCAAAGGTGGGGCTAAGAAGAGGTCAGGCAATAAAAGGGGGTAGGATGCGAGCTAGGTTCGAGGTGAACAAACGCGGGGCTGTGGGGTCCCAGTCCGTGAAAGTGAGGCTTGGGGGGTGAGGGTTCTCCGACCGGTTTTTCTAGGGGGCACTCCCTCGGCATCTTTTTGGAAGTCAGCGGATTAGCGAGAGGTACTTGGGGCCTCTCGCCCGGCCAAGGTGGCTTCTTCGCCCATGGCCCAGAGAGAGCGGACGTACTGCCGCCATTTCTCGGCGTTCAAGCCGAGGTCTTGACCGGTCAATTTCTTTAGGGCCACCATGGCCTCGAACTGAAAAGCGGGATCCCTTTCTTCCAAAACTGCGGCTAATGCAGCGATTGCATGAGGATGCCGGCTATCCCCAAGGGCCCGAATAGCTGCTATTCGCACCGCAGCGGATTTTTCGGTGCTAAGTACCCGAGACAGCCGTTCTGCCGCCTCTGGCCCACCCCATCGGCCAAGCCGCCGACAAGCAGCAACCCGGAGGTCCGGGTCCGGATCGGCAAGAGCAAGCTCCACCAATGCGTAAGCCTGGGGGGATCGACCATCCCCAAAAGCTTGGAAAATAGCCCACCGGAGGTTGGGATCCTCCTCGGCCTGGTACATCGCAAGGAGTTGCTGAGCGATCACGGAGCGTCGATCGGAACTGGCGGAGGCCATTTGCCGGCCCAATTGCCGGATTTCCTCAATCTTTTTGCTGGGGGGGACTACTCCCTCCACCTCGTCCGTCCATTTCTTGCCCACAAACAGCCGGTGGATTTTTACGAAGGGGCCAGGACGGCTACAGCCTGTCTCTAAAATTCCGGCCGATATTAACAGCCCGAGAAGAAGATACACCAATCTGGCCCAATATTTATGTCCCCGGTAGTTCTTTCCGGTAAACACGGAGCTTTCCTCGAACTCATTGGATTTAGAGGAGCGTTATCAAAGTCCCCAACGGCGAACGTAGGCAAGGCGGGTGAATCGTAACCACCAAGGCTATTGGGAGACTAGCCTGGTTTGGTCCGAGGCGGTCACCCACAAAATTTGGGGGATTTCCGGGGGCAAATTTGCTAGGGCTGCGAGGAGGCTTCCGACGACGTATTTCCTGAAAAATACCGGTCAGAAGAAGATGATCAACTCCATCAACAAAATAAACGGCAGTCAAGTACCAGGTGGCCTATAAGCCGGGTTCTGTTCCCCTTTTCGGGGCGGCGGCCATTCATCTAGATTGCCGATTGCTCGGCAATTCTAGCGGTCTACCCGAGGGTAGGTGGCGAGCCGGACCAACTCGCGAGCGGGTCCTCAAGAGTTGGACCTGCTTCTCCCCTCTGCTTGACCTTGCTCCCGGTGGGGTTTACCTAGCCAGACCGGTCACCCGGCCTGCTGGTGAGCTCTTACCTCACCCTTTCACCCTTGCCGCCCGAAGCGGGTCCGCCCACCCCGGGAGGCGGTCTGGTTTCTGTGGCACTTTCCCTGGCCTTTCGGCCGGTGGGCATTACCCACCACCGTGTCCTTTGGAGCCCGGACTTTCCTCTCGCCGAGGGTGCCGAACATAGACCTTTTGGGGTATGGCGACTCCCTCGACCAGCGGCCGCCCAGCCACCTGGTACCTGACCGCCGAAGGATTTCCTGAAGCGGCACCGTCAACAAAGACTTAGCGAGATGCCTCCTAAACCATCCTACGGAATTCCCGAGCGGTGAGTCACAAATATTTTGCCATCGCCAAACTGCGGGGTTTTCCGAGAGATCCCGAAACACCGAGTCTCGGTCCCCTCTGGAAGCGGAAGTTGTCGGATAGCAAATCTTTATTTTTGCAATAAATTTTGTGTCTTTAGATTCTTGCTTGCGTGTTCTGAAGGCTCCGTCGTTGGGGAAAGGGACCGTCGAACAAAAGGCATGGGAGAAAATCACAAAGGTTTCTTTGCCGGGTGGGGAGTGCCCCAAACCGCTTGGGCTTTGATTCCTTAAGTGGCATTGTTTTGCCGGGTCCGGCAGCAACAGCCGCTCGAAGTTTCTCCGGAACCAACCATCTCTTTCAAAATGGCCAGAATGTCTTGGTGGCAGCAAACGCCTTTAGGGTTCAGTTCCTTGCACCGCGAGCCAAGACCTCCTCCCGTAGCCTGCTGAATGTCTTTAAGAGTCCTGGCTCCAGCCCGGATAGCCTCTACAATCTTGGAACGCGGAACTCCCCCGCAATAGCAAACCATTTCGTCCGGTGCTGTCATAGCTTTGCTCCGGTTAAGTTCAGCGAAAAAGGATGAGTAGCGGTCCTGCTGATTGCTGAGGTATGCTTTTTCGAGCTTGGGACGATCCTCCTGGTTGTTTTGCCAATGAATCTCATGGGAGGAGACACTTCACCGTCCGGAAGTAGCGGGAAGCTCGCTCCCAAAGGCAGCCGCTTCCGTGGTGGACCGGCCAATTCCCATAAGGAGGGTCGCTGTCCGATCTATGGCCGAAAATCGTTGGCACCCAGCCTCAAATGGGAAGTCTCTTGCTTTCAACGAGGTTTGCATATCCCCCTACCTTAGAATCCGCCAGGTTAACCTCCCATTTAGTTTCGTTCAACCGGACCTCTGGAGGGCCACCGCTCGGTGAGGGGATCGAAAGGTCTTCCAGAAACCGTGTGAGCTGGTAGGCCTTGATAGTGGTAGGACCAACTGCACAGCTGCCGTAAACGGGGTGGCGACGGAAGAGGCCGGACCACGTTCGCAATCTCTCGTGCCCCGAGCCAACACAACGTTATGCCCGTGCAGAGTTTCGGGAAACACTTTTTCTGGAAACGCTGAATAATTCGAACCCCAAAAATTTAGGCTCAAGTTGGATCGACAATTGAGGGACCTCCTGACCACATGTTGTGGTGTTCAATGACCGCTCGGAGCTTTCAGGGAAACTAGTCACAGGATTCGTTTGTCACACCCAGTGGCAATAATTTCCCGCACAAAAGGGGAACCCTTTTGCTGCCCGGAAAAAGACCTTGGGTTGTTCCATGGCACTTGCGGAATGTTTTTCTCCCAATTGGGCACCCGCCAACGCATTGAGCCTCTATAGCGGGGGTGCGTTCTTTGGGTCCCAAGCCGATACCTGCAAACCCAATCTGGCGGGAAACAATCTTTTGCAGAAAAGACCCCGCTGGGCTCTTCCGCCGTGGAGACGTTTGAGAAAAAATTTGCCAATGATCGGGTTGCGAAATTGGAACGGCCCGGGACACCGGCAACATCCCAACTTGTTCTGGAGAAGTTCCTTATGGAGCAACCGCTTCGCCAATATCCCAAGATCTCAGCCTTTGGTTCTGTCAACGAGTTTCGTACCTATCTTCAGGAACTTGCCCAGAGGAATTTTGGGTTCGAGCTATCCGTGGATGAGCGACCGCTAAGTGCGAGGGACGGCTCTCCGTTGGCTGAGGCCATGGAGATTGCAGGATTTACCGTGGGGAACCGATTGGCTGTGCAGCCGATGGAAGGTTGGGATGGAACGTTGGAGGGGTTGCCTACCGAACGCACGCTGCGTCGTTGGCGGCACTTCGGCGAGTCAGGGGCGAAGCTCATTTGGGGCTGCGAGGCGGTAGCAGTTCGGCATGACGGCCGGGCAAACCCCAATCAGCTATGTGCTCGACCGCAAAATGTCGAAGGCTTCCGGCTTTTGCTCCAAACCCTTCGAGATGCCCACCGCGAGCGGTTCGGCCAGCATGCTTGTAAAGATCTGTTGGTGGGCCTGCAGCTTACCCATTCGGGAAGGTTCAGCAGGCCCAATCGCAAAGATCGTCCGGAACCTCGCATCATCTACCACCACCCTGTGCTCGATCGGAAAGTGGGTATTGCCGCGGGAGATGACTCGGCCCTTCTTTCCGATGAGGAGCTTGGGCAACTTGTGGGAGATTATGTGGCCGCAGCTCGCCTTGCGGAGCAGGTGGGATTTGATTTTGTGGACATCAAAGCTTGCCACGGCTATTTGGGGCATGAAACTCTGTCGGCATTTGATCGACCTGGAAGATACGGAGGTACCTTCGAGAACCGCATCCGCTGGCTGTGCGAGGTGATCGCAGCTGTGCGAAGTGAGTGTCCGCGGCTTATGATCGGGGTAAGGCTATCGGTTTTTGACTTTCCGCCATTCGAGCCGGATCCGAGTCGGAGCACCCCAGGCAAGCTTGGCCCGGGAGTTCCATCGCCTTACCCCCTACCGTATCCAGGCTTCGGTTGCGACCGGAGCAATCCGCTCCAGCTCGACCTAAGCGAGCCCATCCGCCTGGTGCGTCACCTGCGGGACCAGTTTGGGGTTAAGCTGTTCAACTTTACAGCAGGATCACCCTATTACAATCCGCACATTCAGCGGCCGGCATATTTTCCCCCAAGCGACGGTTACGAACCGCCGGAAGATCCCCTCGTCGGATGTCTGCGGCAAATCTACGCCGTCCGGCAGATCAAAGAAGCGGTGTCTGATATCATCGTTGTGGGGTCGGCATACACCTATTTCCAGGAGTTTTTCCCTCATGTGGCTCAGGCGGTGGTGAGAGCAGGTTGGGTGGATTTTGTGGGCTTGGGTCGGATGATGCTCAGTTATTGGGATTTATCTGCAGACATTCTTGCCGGTTGTCCAGTGGATCGCAGGAGGCTTTGTCGGACATTCAGCGATTGCACCACTGCTCCTCGCAACGGATTACCCAGTGGTTGTTATCCTTTGGACGAGTACTACAAGCAATCCCCGGAGGCGGAAGAGCTCCGACGGATCAAAGCTGCCCGGCGGGTAGCATCGCAAGGGTGATCTCAGGTAGCAACCCCCGGTTGGAAGACGGCTCTACCTGTGTGATGGCTATTCGGAATTCGGTTACTCAAAAAATTTCATGCCAGGGGCCCTGTTTTTCGGGATAATCCTGTGTGGCGAGGCTAGCAACTTCGGACTGGTAGACCGTTTCGGGAAGGGAGGGAATATTAGTGGACATAAGTTCTGGTGATTGAGGTGGATAGTTGGAGAGGGGCCTTTCTCGGAATCTCAGGAATGACCTTGTCCACTCCCTCGGGGAAGGTAAGGATCGATCAAAACCGGATCCTTAGCCACACGCTTGTGATCCGGCCGGAAATGTGCGGATTCGCCGTTCGAGCCACTGCAATACGTGATCGATGACCTGGGCGGCACCGGGCTCGTGAAAGAGGTCGTGATAAAAGCCTGGGTAAAGGCGAAGGGTCTTGTCGGCAGCTTGTGCTTGCTCAAAAAGGAGCTGACTCCCGTCCGCGGAGCATACTCGGTCGGCAGTGCCATGAAGGATCAAAAGCGGGTCATAAAGGAGGTGAGCGGTTTTGCAGAGTTGCCGGGCCGCCCGAAGAATTTCGTAACCCGTCCTCACAGGAATCCGATCGTGGTAGACAAGGGGATCAGCCAGGAAATCTGCTACCACTTGTGGATCCTGCGAGAGTCCCTTGGCACCAAGCCGCACGATTCGGGCCCATGGGAGGAGTAAGGCTGCCAGGGGAGCCAAAAACTGGGCTAGGGGCAAAATTCGGCCAATCTTGGCTGCCGGGGCCGACAGAATAAGTCCAGTTAGCCGTCCTGGATGCTGGGTCGCCCACAGAGAGGCGATCAACCCTCCCATGCTGTGCCCAAGAAGAAAAAGCGGCAAATCCTCGCGACCATTCCGGGCCCAACGTAGGATCTCCTCCAGATCGGCAAGATATTCTGCGAACTGCCGGATCCACACACGAACCCCTCCTGAGCGTCCGTGGCCGCGGAGATCGGCAGTCACCACTTCATATCCCGCGGTGGAAAGGGTTTGGGCAAGCTGGTGGTATCGGCCCGAATGCTCAAGAAAGCCGTGAATGAACACCACAAGAGCCAGTGGAGAAGATGTGGGCCGGAAACGTTTCCCTAATAGTTGGACATTCCCAGGTACGGCGATCCAGCCTTCTTCAACCTGCATTGGAGAGGCGTGCTGGTTCAAATATCTGGTTGTCACTGACACCATCACCCGATTGGAGCAAACTTGCCGCCATTTCCCTGAAATGAACTATCCTAGCAAGACCCGACGTCTGTGGCTACTCGCACCCCTGCAGCGAAAGACTCCTGGAAGTGCAGCGGGCCGGTAAATCCGTCCCGAACGTGGGATCACACATTCAGGTTCTGGCGGAGTTTCGGGGGAGTTACGGAGACAGTTTGCCAGGCCAGGGGAATTCCTGTTCGGCGATAAAAGCCACCCAAAGCGTTCACCGAGTGTTGTAAGGCATTTGCTGCTACCCCTGAGGAGTGCATCTGTGGAAGGGGATGGGGAACAGCTCGGGGGAGTCGCATAGCACAAGAAAGTGGCCCAGTTGAACGGGACCACCGCGTGCCATTTGGGCACATATTGTTCCCGGCAGATTCTGTTTCCGTGCCCGATGGGATTTTTACAGTTTGCGGGGGTTAAGGCTACAAATTCACGTAATCCTTGGGCTCCCGAGACAATCAGGTAATGTTGGGCGTTGGGTTAGCGAAAAACAAACGGCGGCTTATCCAGTGGATAAACCGCCGCGAGGCTGAGGCCTGCTTCTGTGCAGAGTCGGGGCGACTGGATTTGAACCAGCGACCTTCAGACCCCCAGTCTGACGCGCTAAACCAGGCTGCGCTACGCCCCGAACTTACTTCCGACTTTTAAAGTCGGATAACCCCTAAAGTCGGATAGCCACAAAGGTACGAAATTTGTGAAATTCGGCCAGATGACTCAGTTAAACCCGGAACTACACTCCTGAACGATAAAACGTCGATCTCAGCTCGGGTGACCATGTTTCCAGGCACACCCATACTTTAGGTTTCGTTGCATCCTGATTAGGCCGCCTCGGGCTTTTCGGGAGCCACCGCGGCTACCTTTCGCCAGGGGTTCCTTATGTATGATGAAGCTTTATCAGCTTGTTCGCGGGTTCGAAACCACCGGCCGGTTTACTCATTAAATACCGAGTGTGATCCCCAAATAATTACTAAACCGCCGGGTTGTTTGTTTCAAGATCGTCGTCGCATTTTTTCTTCACCGAAAAGAGGGTACAAGCCCAGTTTCCCAGACGTGGGCCAGGCGACAGGCTTATTCCAGCAAAACGACAGCAAAGGGGATTTCTGAGCCTTGGAGCAAAAATAAAGGGAAAGGATCACGAGGGGGGTGAGGCCCAAACCGTGACCGGTAGGCCTCGAAAGTAGGGGATCCCATGTAAGCCAAAGAAGTCTCACTATAACGGGGTACAAAGTAAAGGTAGTACATGGAAAAGGCCCGTCAGGAAATCCCGCCCGAGGAAGTTAGCGGACCAAGTCCTTAGCCGAGGCGAGCAGACGGGGATCCGTTTCCCGGTGAGCAACGGCACAGCCTTTCACAAATCGGAGAGCACCCATATAATCAAGCGTTCTGCCCTTCCCTCTGCCGGCTGCGGGGAAGCTTTTGTCGGCGGGTAGTGGCAGAACCCGGCAACCCCGCAGAATACCTTCCCAGTGGTAGGGGTATCCCCACAATCCGTAAAAAAGGGGGTAGAACGGGGGGAACAGTGGCTCGAGGAGACCGTCAAATTCCGCCAGGACATATTCCTGGTTCCCGGACCGATTTAACATGAAGGGATCACAATCGGCACAATTTCTAAATGGGGCAGCTAAGTTCCGCTATTTATCCCCCACTTGATGGCCGTCGTGCCGGGCAGACCGGGGGAGTTATTGCGAAAGCCAATAGCTGAAACAGGTCTTAACGAGTGAATAGTAAGTAAACTGCTGATATCTCAGTGATATGTCGACGGGACTTGAGGGGCTCGAGAAAACGG
>Ga0272449_1000586_pt1 | contig 42759 bp, 34 predicted proteins | sample YNPCB0241_FD_198679 | JGI IMG/M metagenome (GOLD analysis project Ga0272449, IMG submission 198679) | Hot spring sediment microbial communities from Yellowstone National Park, WY, United States - YNP-CB-024-1 | ecosystem: Environmental > Aquatic > Thermal springs > Hot (42-90C) > Sediment...
CAACATTTTGATCTCTGTGGAACAATATGGCACAATATTGGGTGCGAGCCGGTCCAAGAAAGGGGGGCAAGCGTGAAGAGACTTTGCGTTTGCATTGTACCATTTCCTGAGGTCAGTGACCTGGACAGGTATAGCCTTGGTGGAGCATATGTAGCGACAACACTTGAGTTCGAGGTTCGTAAAAAAGGGTTGCCTATTGACATCCATTATCTAGACCACCTTGACCATTGCCTCCATCCTCCTGAAACGATTGCCAAAGAAATCTTGAGTCTCGACCCTGACATTGTTGGGTTAGCGCTTTATGTTTGGAGCGAATATGTGGCAAAGAAGGTCGCTTCACTCTTGAAAGAGGCAAAGAAAGATATTCTTGTAGTCGCTGGGGGTCCTTGGATATCGGGTGACCTGATGGCTCTTGCTCGGGAATATGACGCCTTTGATTGCCTCATTGCGGGGGACGCAGAGTTTTCCTTTTCTGAGGTTGTGGAGAGGTTTTTTGAATCCCGCACTATTGAATCACTGAAAGGGATTGCAGGGACCATAGTGCGTGAAAACGACAGCGTGACGATTACGCCAAGGAAGGTGATAGACCCTAACCTGGTTCCAAATCCATATGGTGGCCCGTATCTTCACCCTTGCGAGACTGTCCGCCTCATAGTGCGCAGGGGATGCGGGATGAAATGCAAGTATTGCAACTGGGGCGGTGGCTTTTCTAAACCACTGTCGGAAGAAAATATCAGGTCCACCATGGAATATGCGGTTTCTAGTCGCCTGCCGATATGGATAGTGGATTCTGCCATAAACCGCAGGAAACAGGACCTTTCGACCATTGCCAGTGTGTCGCAAGGCCTTGAACGCAAGGGGCTTCAAGCATCAACGGGAGGTTTTATTGATTACGAGATGGTTGACACGAAGACCTGTGAGCTGATGAGGCAATCTAGTTTTATATACTCCGAAATAGGACTTCAGACTATAAATCCACAGGCGCTAGCCCAAAACAATCGCAAGTTCGACAGAAAGGTTTTTGAAAGGGCTGTGTCGATGCTAAAAGGTATCGGTGAAGTGGCTGTGGATATTATGCTGGGCTTGCCAGGTGATAACCCTGAAGGCTTTGTCAAAACTGTTGACTACTTGAAAACCCTTGGTGTGCGTGTGCAACTTTTTTATTTTCTGGGAGTGACGAGTTCCGAATATTTTATGAACAAAGAAAAGTACGGACTTGTGTTCGACCCGATATATCACTATCTAGTTTCCTCGCCCACCTTTAGCGAAAAGGACCTCTCTTCATGTGCCTCGTACTATGTGGAAAACTATCCATGGAAAGGAAACGGTTCAGATTTCAGCACATGGAACCCAGGGTTTGCCAGGCGTCCATATAACTACATGGTACCGTACGAAAGCTATGCGGTTGCGCACGAAAAATTCAAAGAACCATTGCCCTCACCACTGCTTTTGCCTAAATCCAAAGTGCTGGATGTAGGCAATGTGGTAAAACATTTGCTAAACACTACAAGGGAAACGAATATTGACGGTTTCACTGTGGCTATCGGTGGTTATTCTTATGACAGCTGCAGGCTCGAAATCCGTGAAAGCGATGGAAGGATGGTAGGTTCTGTGACAGTGCTAAAAAAAGACTCACCACGAGGAGACAGATTTCTAGTTGCTGGGAAAAATATCGGTGTGAACTGCTGGACTATCGATCATAGGTATCAACCAAGTGTACACAGGATAGCGGAAGCAGTGGGCGATGCCCTGATCCAATGGGAAGAAAAGCAGGAAAGCGGGACTTTGTAAGGCGGCACTAACACGATTTTGAACCCTCCGAAATGACAATAGGATATGCTGGGTCGTCCGAATAAGGTGTTGACATTCATTACTTTTCGAGAGATGATTAGCCGTCTTTGTGGTTGGAGGACCTATGCTTATCGAAATTTGGAAGGATGTACTCATGAAGGTCGCTATGGAAAAGTTTTCGCCCGTGGCGCTAAAAGTCCTTAGCAATCCGCAGGTGCAGTCGTTGTTGACTCAGGTGCTGAACCTTCAGGCTGACATGAGACAAAACATAGAGCAACAGGTGAAACTGGTTGCCAGGTCTTTGGAACTTGTCACGAAGGACGAGGTTCAGTCACTTAGGGAAGTGATAAAGGAACTGGAAGCGGAGGTTGAAAAACTGAAGGCGGAGCTCAAAGAGGCGAAGGAAAAAGAGAAAATCGAGAAGGAAACCGCGGAAACTACGACGCCACAGGCGGAAGAACCAAAAGAAAAGAAAGCACCAAAAAAGGGAAAGGCAGATAAGACCGAATAGTCAACTACTGGGACATGTATCTTCTTCCAAAGACCCCGTAGTCCGAGCCGTCTTGCGAAAGCGATTGCCACACAATCAGGAAAGAGCCTGCCTGTCCACGACAGATAGCGCCAATCTCCTGATTCCCGTCCGTAAAGATATGAGGGCTTTTTTCCATCCCCCCTTGCCCTATGGAATCGAACCTCCTGAAGAACACCCCGTTTCCACTGCCATCTTGCTGATACGAAGTCCATCCGATCACAAACCCACCATCTGAAAGGGTCGCAACCCTTGGCGTGGTCTGAGCACCCGTTGTGTATAAGTTCACCTTGAACTCGAAGCCATCTGGCGAAAGGTTTGCAAGATAGCGTCTAGCATAGATGTCGGTTTCAAAAGACTCGGTGTGTTGAAATGCTACCAAAAACTTGTCGTCATCAAAGACAGCGATTGAAGGGTTATATTCTGTGGCCCTCAACGTGTTTACAATCTGTTCGCCACCAGTCGGGGCGCCAGATGCGAGCATGACACGGAATCTGATGTCTGACCTGCCTACAACATCTGTCGTACTAGCATAGACAACGATGAACCTGTCATCGGAAAACCTAGCGACAACAGGGTTCGATTGGTCAGATGTTGTGTACGCATTTATTTGAAACTCATTTGTCTGCGCAACCCCACTAGAAGAAAACCGCCTTCCAAATATCCCAAGACCGTCACCATCCTGTGCGAATGAATGCCATACGACCACGAAACTTCCATCGCTAAGAGCAACAACCGATGGCGCCGCTTGATTCCCAGTTGTCCACTGGTTTACACTGATATCCGTTGTCAACAAACCTCCCTGCGCATCAAGGATACCCGCATAGACCCCTTTCCCATCACCATCCTGACCTTGAGATTCCCATACCACCACAATCTTTCCACCAGCAAGAACGGCCACTTTTGGGTTTTCCTGCGCATCGGTCGTGTATCCGTTTACGATGATGTCGCTAGAACCAACGGGCTTCCCATTCGAGTCCAAGAGCCTTAGCCCCACATCAAAGTCGCGAGATATGGGCGAAGAAAACTTCGACCTGAACACAACGGCGAACCCAGATGTAGAAAGCATGGCGCAGTCAGGCATCCCCTGATTGTTCAAGGTGGTCGCATTTATCCTGACCTCTGAAATCTGGCAGTTTGTGCAACCATCCCACGAAACACTGTTACCATCGTCGCATTCTTCGCCAAAATCCAGGAACGACCCATCGCAGTCACCGTCCATCCCACAGACCTTGCCACCTGGATGCACAGAGCTATTGGCATCGTTGCAATCATCGCCACTTAGCGAGGTATATTGATTCAAAGGGTCTTGGGCGCAAAGACACCTTGGGCTTCCTGCCCCGAATCCATCTCCGTCCGAATCACGATAATAGTCCTTACACCCCACTGCACCTTCTTCGTCTGTCACATTGTCGCAGTCGTCATCTTTCTGGTTGCAAGTTTCAGAGGCGCCAGGATAGATATTGGGGTCCTGGTCATTGCAGTCGTCGGAAACCGTGCTCGTGTATTTTGTTGCCTGCTCTGGACCACAAAGGCATTTTGGAGGTTTTTGTGGCGTGGAAACCCCATGTCCATCTCCATCGCCATCATAGTAATATGAAGCGCAACCAACAGCGCTTCCCTCGTCTGTCGTGCCGTCGCAGTTGTCGTCAATCCCGTTACAAGCCTCCTGCGCTCCAGGATGAACGGACGCCTTCGAATCGTCGCAATCATCGCCCCTTGTTGAAGTATATTTTGCTTGGGTATCTGGTGCACAAAGGCATCTTGGGAGTCCTGTCCCATACCCATCCTGGTCGCCATCGTAATAGTAGTTTGTGCAACCCAAAGCCCCCTCTTCATCCGTGAGCCCATCGCAGTCGTCGTCCTTCTTGTTGCAACTTTCAGTCGCTGTAGGCGACACGGATGGGTCAGTATCGTCGCAGTCTCCGTCTGAAAGCGCATCGTAGTATCCGCTCTTGTAACAAAGACATCGCTTTACATTTCTGCCAAACCCGTCCCTGTCAGCGTCATAGTAAAACCATGTGCAACCCTGAGCATTTTCTTCGTCCGTGAACCCATTGCAGTTTTCGTCTATTGTGTTGAAGCATACCTCGAGTGCCGAGGGGTTGATGTCCTTATTGTTATCGTCACAATCCCCTGAATATGTCGTTGAATAATAACCTTCTGGTCTGCACAGGCATCTTTTTTTTGTCGAATCCCCCCATCCATCCCTGTCGTTGTCATAGTAGTAGTCAACGCAGCCCACTGCATTTTCGTCATCTGTCTTTCCATCGCAGTTGTTGTCAATACCATCGCACACCTCATCCGCATTTGGGCGCACCTTTGGATCAAAGTCGTTACAATCCCCAGACTGCACCGCTGTCCTTGGCGGGACAGGATAACATGTGCAAACACCCTGTCCGACCCCATAACCATCATTGTCCTGATCCACAAACCGAACCACACAGCCGTTTGCGCCATCCTCGTCCGTTTGTCCGTTGCAGTTATTGTCCTTGCCATCACAGGTTTCAGTTGCCCTTGGAGACACGGTGGCATCCGAGTCATCACAGTCGTCGCTGTTCGTGGAAGTAAACTTAGATGCGGGGTTTGGTGCGCACAGGCATCTAGGTTCAGACCCCAAAGCACCATAACCATCGCCGTCTGCATCTTTGTAGTAGTTCACGCATCCCCTTGTCCCTTCTGGGTCTATGACGCCATCGCAGTTGTCATCCTTTCCGTTGCATACCTCTTCTGCGCCTGGGTTTATCAGTCTGTCGCCGTCCTGACAATCCCCGCCCCTTGTCGTTGTGTATGGCGCTCTAGGCGCACACAGGCACTTTTTGTCTGGGTCGAAACCATAGCCGTCCCCATCGGAGTCTCGATAGTAGTTGACACACCCGTATGCGCCTTCCTCGTCTATTCGCCCGTCGCAGTTGTCGTCTGTGCCATTACATGCCTCTTCAGCCAATGGGTTCACATCCGCCCTTGCGTCGTCGCAGTCACCGCCTACTACGACAGTATAGTATCCCGTAGGCGAGCAAAGGCATTTACTATCCGAGAGCACTCCATATCCATCGCCGTCCTGATCCTTGTGATAGACCTTACAAAGAAGCGCACCTTCTTCGTCTGTGCGCCCGTCGCAGTTGTCATCAACTCCGTTGCATTGTTCCTGAGCGGGTGCCCTGCCGTTGCAAACTTCGTGCCCGCTTATGCAAGCGCTCGTGCCTGGACATTGCCCATAATCATTCGTGATTGTGCAGGCGTGAGGCACGACATCGTCCGTAGCACCATTGCAGTCGTTGTCTATGCCGTCGCACACCTCCTGCGATGGCTTAGGGGCGTCGCACGGCGAAAGCCCATTTTCTGTGCACAGCCTGTAGCCCATACAACTGCCAAACTCGTTCTGCGAAAAACAGACCGTGCGTCTTGCGTCCTCTATTGCGCCTTTGTAGCATGGGCATTCGCCCTGCAATGGCACGCACTGCTTCCTTTGACCTATGGCAACGGGGACGGTCTTGCAATCATAGCCTCTTGGGCAATCAGCCGAGGTGTCGCACGCACTACCACAAAATCTGCCTATGGGGTCGAAATAAACGCACAAAGCCCCAGAAGCGCCTAAGCCCACTTGACAATCCGAATCTACAATGCAAGGACTACATAGCCTTGGGTAACGATAGGTGCAGATGTATATGGCGTCAGGGTATGTCTGAACCTGAGAGCAGACATAATCTTGTGGACAGGATTCCTCGCCACCCGTGCAGAAGGCGGCGCACTTTTTCCCATCCAGCGTCTCGATACAATACTTCGAGTTGCAATCTGCATTGGTCTGGCACGGGCTGAAGGGTTTGCCATGAATGGGGATGTCTTGCTCGGCATCTGTCTGGTCGGCTGCTTCTGGGTTTTCTTGTCTGACCCTATCATCACCGCACGAAAGACAATCAGCCTCGGCTTCAGTGCCCTGGTCGAAAATCACGATTGGGATGTCGGGAAAATCAATAGGTGTGTCCTTTTGAGCATGATCTTGAGCCTGTTGACTTGTCTGTGAACAAGATAGAAGCATCGCCAGCACTGCAAAAATGGTTAGATGGAAATGTTTGTGCATAGAAGCACCTCCTCAAGGAAGTTTACACAAAACAGGGTATCTTCGCTATGGGTAGGGTTGTTGGGTGGTGCCCAAGGTTTAAGCATTGTTTTCCATGTGCGGTTGTCGAACCCCCTAAACCTCTTGAATCCCAATCGGGACATTGTTTCCCCTCCTTGACGATAGCTTGGAACAGAGTTATGTTAAAAACATCTTTTTCGGAGGAATTAACATGCCACTTGTTACCACAAGACAGTTGCTAGACCACGCAGCAGAGCACGGTTACGGTGTTGGAGCATTTAATGTCAACAACATGGAGCAGATACAAGCCATAATGGAGGCAGCACGGGAGACCGAGTCCCCTGTCATTGTTCAGGCAAGCAGGGGTGCGAGGCAATATAGCAACGACCGTTTCCTTTATCATCTGATGCTGGCTGCAGTTGAACTTTATCCCGAAATTCCTGTGGCACTGCACTTAGACCATGGGAACTCGGTCGAGACATGTAGAAGCGCCATCGAACTTGGGTTCACATCCGTTATGATGGATGGTTCCTTGCTCGAAGACGCAAAGACCCCTTCTTCATTCGAATATAATGTCGAGGTAACGAAGAAGGTCGTAGAGATGGCGCACAAAAAAGGGGTTAGCGTCGAGGGGGAACTTGGCTGTCTTGGCAGGCTTACTAGCGGGACAGGGGATCAGGAGGACGGGCATGGGGCAACAGGAAAGCTCACACGGGAACAGATGCTTACAGACCCCGACCAGGCAGAGGAGTTCGTTAGGCTAACGGGCGTGGATGCCCTTGCGGTAGCGATAGGGACAAGCCATGGCGCATACAAGTTCGATAGACCGCCAACCGGTGATGTTCTGGTGATGGACAGGATCATCGCAATCCACAAGAAGATTCCGAACACGCATCTAGTCATGCACGGAAGTTCCACCGTGCCTCAGGAACTTCAGGATATAATCAACAAGTACGGTGGCAAAATAAAGCAGACCTGGGGAGTTCCAATCCACGAAATCCAGTTGGGGATCAAGAATGGTGTCCGAAAGATAAATGTGGATACGGACAACAGGCTTGCCATGACTGGGGCGATAAGGCGCTTTTTAGCGGAGCACCCCGAAAAGTTTGACCCTCGTGACTATCTGAAAGAGGCAAGGTCTGCGATGAAGAAGGTCGTGGCAGAAAGGATGGTTCAATTTGGGCAGGCAGGTCACGCAAGCCAAATAAGGGCGAAGAGCCTTGAAGAGATGGCGAGGATATATGTCGTAATGGGCTGACCCCTCTGGGATGTGCAGGCTTGCCTCATTCTGGACGACCGGGTAAAAACGGGAGCGAGCCTTACGCATCCAAGAGCCCTAGGCATCCAAGGAGGCATGTTCGAGCCTCTGCCAGATAGGCAGTCAGTCTGGAGCCAAACACCCTGTTTTCTGAGCTTCTACCTGGTTCCAGCCAGCTCAGGGTTTCAGGCTATTTTAGGAGTTGGGTAACACAACATTTCTGGTCAAATGAAGTGCTCCGCAGACAATAGTTCGTGCACTTTGTGCTTGTTCTATCAGTACCTTGTTATTGTGCAAAGTGATTGCACGAAACCCATCAAGCGAGTTATACTCTGAAGAGGTGAAAACGGAGGAAACATGAAAGGAAGATCGCATAAGGCGATTATGGGCTGGTTGACGGTTTTTGTGGTGCTGAGTGGGTGCAGGAACAACGAAAAGCAAGAAGCAGACAAGGGCTGGAACGACTACGGTGTGAGCGCTGAACCTAGCGAATCATTTGACGGACAAGCATTGGACTCAGAAGTCCGACATGGCGATGAATCTTACCTGGATAGAGCGCAAGGAGATGTCGAGGATGCTCAAAGTGACAGCGCCGAGGTCTCGGGCGAGGACGCTACGGCCGACACCAACGATGGGGCGGTGACTGTTTGGCCCCAAGAAGAACTGACTCCACTTGCTATCGAAAAATGGTTGGGCGCTTATATCGGGGCAAATGACCCTGTGGAAAAAGCACTTGAGCATGCCGAGTTCGAGCCACCCCAGCAGGCAGGCGCGGACAAGAATGGGGTCAAGTGGTTCGAACTCCAAGTGGATGAAAATGGAAAACTGGGCTTTTCTGGCTACGGCATGTTCTATGCGGTCGGACATGCAAATATATCAGAGGACACAAAGGTTATCGTGCGTGCGGACAATGTTTATAGGGTTTTTTCGGGCTCTGGGCACAACCCTCAGTTAGGCGATTTTTACGGTAGTGGCAAAATAAGAGTGCCATTGGCACTGAAAGCGTCAGAACCATTCATCATAGTGCAGGCGTGGGGTGGCGAGTTCCCCGAGGTGCAGGCATGGACAACGCAGGCGGAAATCTTCATAAATGACATGGATACTACCGCACCTGACATGGTTTTGGGCGATACCTCGGAACAATGGCTGGGCGTGGCGGTGCTAAATCTGACAGGGAACATTGTTTCAGAAGTTGAAGCATCTGTCCTTGAAAACGAATATTTTGAGGCGACCACCGTCGTCATGCCAGCGCTTGCTCCAGTCTCGGTTACTCAAGTTCCATTTCTTTTGAAGCCAAGGCAGGCAGCGGACGAAGCAGGGAAGGAAGTGCCTGCGAAACTTCACATTGAATCAAAATCGTTGAAGTTTGCTTATGAAGCCACAGTAGGTTTGCGCACAGTGTCTGGCGAAGATGCCTTCAAGAGGACTAGAAGGTCGAAAGTTGATGGTTCTGTCCAGTATTATGCGGTGCTTCCGCCCAAGGGATTTGAAAAAAGAAAAACATACGGGCTTGTGCTCGCGCTGCACGGCGCGGGGGTTGAGGCTCTGGGGCATGCTCAGGCATATTCTCGTAAAGACTTTGCTTATATCGTAGCACCTACCAATAGGCGACCTTTCGGCTTTGACTGGGAAGAATGGGGGAGGTTGGATGCTCTGGAGGCTTTGGAAGATGCAATGCGCACCTTCAATATTGATAATAGCCGTGTGTTTGTCACAGGACATTCGATGGGAGGGCATGGAACATGGCAGTTGGGCGTCCTATATCCAGGCATATTCAGGGTGGTCGCTCCTAGCGCTGGATGGGCATCGTTTTACACCTACACGGGTGCGCAAAAGCCTGTTGGAGCAATAGGAAGGGCAAGGGCTTCGAGCGACACCCTTGCCTATGTGCAGAACCTAGCAAGAAGGGCAGTTTACATATTGCACGGAGCGCAGGACAACAATGTGCCTGTTTCTGAAGCCATAACAATGCATGATGCGCTGGCTGGGATATGCAGTGACCTCCAGATGCATATTCAGGAAGGCGCATCCCACTGGTGGGACGGAGAGGAGGCTGAAGGTGTTGATTGTGTTGATTGGAACCCGATCTTCGAAACGATGAGGACTCGGGTGCTAGACCCATTCGAACTGGATTTTGTGTTCATCACGCCCTCGCCAAGGATAAATGCTACGCACTCGTATGTGACGATAGTCCAGCAAGCGGACATGATGGCGGATTCTGTCGTTGCTTCGTCGTTCGATGGGCACAATCTGGCTTTGAACACGACAAACTGCGGTTCGTTGAAGATTAGAGGCGATGTGCTTCTGGCACGAGGGATTAGTTCACTGGTTGTGGATGGGTTGGAGATAGCTGTAGAAAATGGCGAAATGCTATTGGGAGACGGCAAAGGGAAGCGCCCCGAGGCATACGGACCTTTCAATCAGGTATTCGAGCGCCCATTTTGCTTTGTTGTGCCGAACATTGATTCACGGGAGGCGGAATATGCGTCATATCTTACAACTGCGTGGTCTGTTCTTGGAAACGGGAGCTCATGCGTGGTTGCAACTGGAGATGAAGGAAGTGAGTTCCTTGCAGAATACAATCTTGTCTTCGTTGGGGTGGATTCTGGGAGTGTCCCACTGCCTGGGAACTTTCCTGTGTCATGGGATGCACAGGCGATTCGTGTTCGGGATCGCACCTATCACCATGCTGCGCTTGCTATGGTTTTCCCTTGCAGAAGCCATCTTTGTGGAGTGCTCACCACCACACAGGGCTCTTCTCATCTTCTTTTTCGCCACATCCCCTTCACCTCGCGTTCAGGGCTTCCAGACTATACAGTTTGGTCAGACCAAGGGCTTCTGGAGGCAGGCTTTTTCGATGCTCAGTGGAAGTGACATGGTGCCCCCGGCGTGACTCGAACACGCGGCTCACAGAGATTAGGAATCTCCGGCTCTGTCCATCTGAGCTACGGGGGCAAAAGCCAAAAAGTATGTGAACGATACATATCTAAAATCGTCATGTCAAGGTCTTCGTTTTGTCCTGTAACTCTTTCTGCGCCTTCGCGCTAAAACTGCCAACAGAGATTTTTGCTTTCCATGGCTCGCGAGAGCCACCCAGTCCCGCACATTGCTTTCTTACAGGCAATCTGCGCTAAGTGCAGGACCCGCAGGGTTTCAGGAACCATGTCGGTGCTCATCAAAACCGGGAACATGTGTGCCTATACATCTTGCGACACGATTTTGGACATTTTGGACATTGTCCAAAAGTTGTCCAAATTGTCCAAATGGGATCATTTCAGAAAAGCCAAGAAAACTGCGTAGTTCTTGGCTTCCAAGGTTTGGCACGAGTCTTGCCAACAACAATGGATGGAATCCGAGCTGACCCGGATTCCAGTCGTCATGACCTGGGTGTGGCGATAGCCTCGGTCGCACTCCCAATAGGGAGTGTGGGAGGTCACTGAAACCCCGCTGAAAGCGAGGCATGTGGGAGTGTGCCCAGTGGTCAAAGGGACGAGGCAGGCTGGTCGGCGGGCACGGGCGGGCGTCCCAGCGAAGCTGGGGAGTGTGCTCATAGCGCACCTCAACACACTATGAGGCGAAGAAGGTGGAGAGTCTGTCGAGATTGGGGCGGTGCTCACAACGGACGCCAAGGCATCATATGGCAAAAGAGCGGGCGTTTCAGCTAAGCTGGGGGTGTGTGTTTGGTCGGGACTGCGTGACATCATATGCCAATAAAGTAACGCTCCAGCGAAGGTGGGGGAGTGCCGACAACGAACCCCTTGACCCGATGCGGGAAAAGAGCGGGCGTCCTAGCGAGGCTCGGGGGTATGCCTGCTGGCTTCAGGGGCTGTGCGAGCATGTGTGACGAAGTTATCGTGCGAAAGTTCAGTGCAGACCCATTTACGGACCTATAAGTGGTGGGTCGGGTGTTTAGCGAGATCCGCGGTTCTTGTGGGCGTTACGCGACCATATAGAAACTACTGTCCTTGCTTTTTTACCCTGCGAGTTAGCAGCATAGAAAGCAAGAAATATCACCCTGTCCAGTTGTTGACCCCGTGCGCCACCAATCTAGCGTCGTTTTTGACCCTTGACAATTGAACCTGTGTTCAGTATATTTAATCCATGAGCGTTCGCAGAACAACGACGGATTCCACGCACCTTACTGAAAGACAGAAAGCAGTCCTGTCTTTCATCGAAGGCTATACAAACGAAAATGGGATGCCTCCGACGGTGCGGGAAATCATGAGGACTTTCAAGTTTTCTTCGACAAATGCGGTGGCTCAATATCTAAAGGTCCTCGAGAAAAAAGGTTTTATCGAGAAGAAGAAAAACACCTCTCGAGGAAGCATCCCAACTAGCCGTTCTTCTGCACTTCGTATCCCCATCGTTGGAAGGATTGCCGCAGGGAAGCCCATCTATGCGTCCGAGAACCTTGAAGGCAATCTAATCATTGATCGCTCGCTGTGCAAAGGGGAAGACGATTTGTTCGCCTTGCGCGTTCAAGGGGACAGCATGATTGGTGACGGTATCTACGATGGTGATTTTGTCATTGTTCGCCGTCAAGACCATGCCAAGAAAGGGGACATAGTCGTAGCACTGGTCGAGGATGAAGCCACAGTCAAACATTTCGAACCTGTTGGGGAAAACTTGATAACTTTAGTGCCTTCCAACCCCTCGCACCAGGTCGTTCAGATCGACCCGTCGAGAACATTTTTTAGAATACTGGGGGTGGTTGTGGGTCTTTTCAGGAAATATTGAAGCACCAGCCAAAACTCTTCTTGACCGAAAGTGCGGGGCGTAGCCGCGTCCCTTCCGTCGTCGTAAATGCCTTGACCAGCCCAATTTTGAGCCCTTTCGCCATTCCAATGTCTGGTGAATGAGTTTCGTCTCTCGCTAGTGGTCTTCGAGGTGTTCTATTTGTGAGTTCGCCACCACATGTCATGGCCGACGAAATTTATGAAACCTACTTGAACTTTTTGGTTATACTATAGGGTGTCTTTGTTTTTCAGCGATGGCAGAACCTCGTGAACAAGGTTTCGTTTGCCCGAACTGCGATAGAGAGGGTCCACTGGGTGAGCCTTGCCCTACAGAGATATGCACTCGAAAGGATTACAGGTTTGTGCCAAAGGAGTGGGTTGAGGCGTCCAGGCGCTTTGCAGAAAGGAAGCACAAGCCTTTCGACCCTTTGATAGGCCGACGAATAGGGCGCTATCTTCTTGCTGGCAAGATAGGGGAAGGGGGGATGGGCGCGGTCTATCTTGCTCTTCAGGAGCCACTGTTCAGAGAAGTCGCCCTGAAGGTGATTTCTGGACTAGAGATGACAGATGCTGCGATCAAAAGGTTCGAGCGCGAGGCACGGGCTATTGCAACTTTGGATCATCCCAATATTGTGAAACTCTACGATTATGGCGTAGGAAAGCTCGAATACACCATCCCGTATATGGCGCTCGAATATGTGCGTCACGGGCGCACACTAAGACAGGCGCTGGCGCAGGTTCGCAAAGAGAGAGGGGCGATTCCGAAGGAGGTTGTGCTAAATATCTTTAGACAAATATTGAATGCCCTCCACTCTGCGCACTCGCTCGGCATAGTGCACAGGGATATGAAACCCGATAACTGCCTAGTCGTCCCTGTGGAAGGCAACCCTCACTTTGTGAAGATTTTGGACTTCGGGCTTGCCAAGGCGGTCTCCGAGATGAGCGGTCTTGGTGGCGATGTATCGCACACGGGTGATATCCTTGGAACTCCTTACTACATGGCTCCAGAACAAGCCTCGAGAGGGGGGGCGAAAAAGGTGGATGCAAAGGCTGACCTGTATGCTGTCGCTGTAATGCTTTTCGAGGTGTTCACGGGGATAAGACCTTACGATGCCGATTCCGCACTTTCAATCCTGATGAAGAAGATTGACAAGACCTTTGACCCGCTTTCGCTTCCAGAGGCAGCGCCCTTGCCAGAGCCTTTGAAGATGTTCCTTCGCAAAGGGCTCCAAAGTGACCCTGATAAGCGTTTTGCTGATGCGAAGTCAATGCTTTTGGAGCTAGAATCAGCCTTGGCTGATAAGGAGATTGACGCGGTCGGTCTCTCTTCTTTGCGGGCGGACGGGTCATCAAAGGGCAGGGTATCCACCCCCGAGTCTTTCAAGGTCAGCGCCCCAAAAGATGAAGCCGATGAAGAAGCCCATGTTGAAACGGTCTTGTCTTCTCCTGATGTGGCAAGATCGCACAAAACAGCATGGGTCGTTTCTTTGTTGGCTGTGATGGGTGTCGCGGCGGTAGTTGGGGGTTACTTTAGTGGCGTGTTCGGGAAAAAGCCTTCAGAAAGCGCGACTTTGTCGTCTGATATTCGTGATGCATCTGTCCACGATGCAGGGTTGGCTCAGGCAAAAGATGCAGGTTCTGCGTCTGCGCTTACTGTGGCTCCTTCCGTGACAACCTATAAAGACTCACCACCTACAAATGCTTTTGTCCCTGCGAAAGGTGTTCTAAGGGTCGAGACATCCCCGGCAGGCGCCACAGTGACCATTGACGGGAAGGTAGCCGGAATTGCACCTGTTGAGCATCCGTTCGAGATAAGGTCTCCTTCGGACAAAGACACAAAGATTGCAATCGAAGTCACTATGAAGGGATTTGAATCGCGCTCTCTTTCGATGACCCTTGGTGAGGCTTTGGAAATGAAGACACTTACGGTTGTTCTCAAGCCACTAAAGGTAGATAAGTTGTCACCAAAGCCCCAAAAGGCTACTAGACCGAGGGAAGGAGAAACGGGCTCTCAGGATGTAGAGGTTGAGTGGTAGGTCTCTCTTGTCTTCAGGAGACGAAAATATGAAGATCGCTCATATTTCTGACTTGCATTTGTATTCCCATGGCGCTTTGACTCTGAAGCATCTGCTGGGAAGGCGCATCTTAGGGGCGCTCAATCTGTTTTTCATGCGCAAAAACCAGTTTTCCGAGGAAGTCGCCGTCCAGGCGGTGAAGGCGCTGATAGACGCTAAGGTTGACCATGTTGTTGTGACTGGGGATTTTACGAACCTTGCCCTGGAACAAGAGTTTTTGCTGGCTAAAAAGATTCTTGAGCCGTTGTGGGCTTACAAGAGATTGACCCCCGTGCCAGGAAACCACGATTATTATGCCTCTGACGCCATAACAGAGCAGAGGTTCGAGCGGACATTTGGTGAACTTTTGTGGCGTGACGGCGAGGAAAGGACATGGCCTGTGGTAAAGAACCTGGGCAATGTGGTTATCGTAGTGTTGCGTAGCGTGTTCTTGTGCCCTCCTGGCATGGGCTATGGGCGAATCGGCGTGGAACAACTACAGAGGTTGGAAAAGATACTCGAGGCAAATCGCAGCAACCGAACCCGCACCATAGTGGCTCTTCACCATCACCTTCACGACAGGGGGTTTGTGACAGAGGCTACTGGTCGCTTGCTCGATAAATCCGAACTGTTAGAGGTTATCAGGAAATACCGACCTGCCCTTGTGTTACACGGTCATGACCACAAACCAATCAGATGGGTGATTGAAGGGGAAAACAGACCCATTGTTGCATGCAATGGCTCGGTCACAATGCTGAAGCACTACTTTTCACCAAGGATTACTTTTTATTCGCTGGACGGACAGTCTTTGAGAGTCGAGACATGGGTATATCAAAAGGAAAGAAAGGAGTTTCAGGCGGGTCAGGTATAGGGGCGTATTTTCAAAGGACGAGCTCCCCGCTTGTCTCTTTCGCTATAACAATCCCGTTGTTGCTTCTATACAACTTCGGCTTGATGATGCCTGGCTTCAACGAGATGAATCGCGCTGATTTCCTCATGACATTTATTCTGCAACATGTAGGACTGAAGGGATTTCTGTGGGTCAATGCGGGGTTGCTCCTTCTGTCCTTTGTCGCGCTTGCCTTTTCGATGATAAAAAAACTCTTTAGTTTCAAATATTGGGCACTGTTGATAATCGAGGGCATCTTCTATGGGATTTTGCTTGGGTTGTCAGCAGGGTATCTAACCTCGCATGTCCTCGGCATGTCGCTTGGTAGCGAAGGGCATCGTTATACGAAAATGCAAGCACTATGCGTGGCTTCGGGCGCTGGCTATTGGGAAGAGCTTGTTTTCAGGGTGATATGTGTGGGCTCGTTTTTGTTTCTTTCTTCGAAGCTTTTCCCAGAGGCGACCAGGACCGCAAAGTTGAAGCGTCTGCTTGTTGTTGTCCTTGCAGTGGCTACAAGCTCCGTAGCATTTTCCCTCGCACACTTCATCGAGGCAGAGACCTTCCAAACCTATCCGTTCGTATATCGCACATTGGCAGGGGTTGTCTTTAGCCTCATCTATTTGTTGAGGGGATTTGGTGTCGTGGCTTATACGCACTTTCTTTACGACCTTTTCGTCCTGATCTGAAAATACGACTGGACGAAAGGGCACGACTTGTTGTAACCTTTGCTCGCATTTTTGGGGATGCCAATGAGCGGAAAGCGTCTGACAACCGCAAAAGACATCATGGCGATGAAGGGCAGACAAAAGATCGTTGCAGTGACCTGCTATGATGCCACCTTCGCAAGGCTTTGCGAGGCTGCGGGCGTGGACTTGATTCTTGTAGGCGATTCCCTTGGCATGGTGATTCAAGGTCACAAGGATACACTGAGGGTGACCCTCGACCACATGGTCTATCACACCCAGTGCGTTTCAAGGGGCATTTCATGCACGCATCTTGTGGCTGACATGCCTTTTCTATCTTTTCAAGTGAACCCCGAGGAGGCTTTGCGCAATGCGGGGAGACTCATTCAGGAAGGGGGGGCGCATGCAGTTAAGATAGAGGGAGGTGTGAGGAGTGCAGAGGCAATAAGGAAGATTGTGGATGCTGGGATTCCTGTAATGGGGCATATTGGGCTTACTCCGCAATCCGTGCATCAGTTTGGGGGGTATAAAGTGCAGGGGAGGGACGAAGAGTCGAGGCAATCTTTGCTCGAGGATGCTCGGGCAGTTGTGGAGGCTGGCGCTTATTCTTTGGTTCTGGAAAGCATGCCAAAGTCGCTGGCAAAAGAGATAACCGAATCAGTCCCAATCCCAACGATTGGCATCGGCGCATCGGTGCATTGCGATGGGCAGATATTGGTTCTATACGACCTTTTGGGACTGGATGAACGGTTCAATCCACGCTTCCTGAAGAAGTTCGATGACCTTAGTGAAAGGGTGAAGAAGGCGATTTCGTCCTTCAGGGACGAGGTTCGTGCAGGCATATTCCCTGACGACGAGCATTCTTTCGAGGGGTAAGACGATGGAAGTCATTACATCGGTAGAAAGGATGAAAGAAGTGGTGGATGCCATAAGGGCTCAGGGCAAGCGCATCTGTTTGGTTCCAACAATGGGCGCATTGCACGATGGGCATCTTTCGTTGGTGAGGATGGGCAAACAACATAGCGATGTGTGCATCGTGAGCATATTCGTAAACCCAATCCAGTTTGGTCCATCCGAGGACTTTGCAACATACCCTCGAGACCTTGATGGCGATAAAGAAAAACTTCAGCAACTTAATGTGGACTTTGTTTTTGCCCCAGATGCGGGCGACATGTACAACCGAGACTTTCAGACAAGGGTTGAACTTCAAAGACTTCCAAATCATCTTTGCGGGCTTTTTAGACCTGGACACTTTGCTGGTGTCGCAACTGTGGTCCTAAAGCTCTTCAATATCTGCAAGCCTCATGTGGCTGTTTTTGGCATGAAAGATTATCAGCAGCTTCGAGTCATCGAGCAGATGGTTTCAGACCTGAACTTAGATGTGCGCATCTTGAGGCACCCAACAGTGCGTGAACCGGATGGGCTGGCTATGTCCTCCAGGAATAGCTATATGTCACCAGAGGAAAGGGTGACCGCTACGAAGATTTACAAGACATTGAAAGAGGTCGAGGAAAGGATAAAAGCTGGCGATACTGACGCTGTTTCCCTTGAAACCTACGGCAGGCGCCAACTTGAAACAAGCGGGTTTTCTGTTGACTACTTTTCCATCGTTGACCCTGAAACTCTCGATTCCGTAAGCGAGGTTGCAGGGTCTGTTGTTGTTGCTGTGGCTGCAAGGCTTGGCAAGACCAGGCTCATAGACAACATCATTGTAACCCCCTGAAAGGAGCGTCCAATGACCAGGAAAGAGCTAAGCGAGATCGAGGACTTGTGTATCCGCACAATAAGGGTCTTGTCCGCAGAGGCGATAGAGAAGGCACGCTCTGGGCATCCTGGCGCTCCTCTAGGCATGGCAGATGTCGCATTCGTGCTGTGGACGAGGTTTTTGCGCTTCGACCCAAAAGCACCGGACTGGCTCGACAGGGATAGGTTCATCCTTTCTGCGGGTCATGCCTCGATGCTCCTTTATTCCCTTTTGCACCTTTCTGGTTATGATTTGCCAATCGAAGAGATAAAGAGGTTCAGGCAACTAGGAAGCAAGACGCCTGGTCATCCTGAATATGGACGCACTGTTGGTGTGGAAGTGACGACAGGACCGCTTGGTCAGGGTTTCGCGCACGGCGTGGGTATCGCACTAGCATCGCACATGCTTCGGGCAAGGTTTCCAAAGTTATTTTCGTTCAGGGTCTTTGCCCTATGCAGTGATGGCGATTTGATGGAAGGGATTTCGAGCGAGGCTGCGTCATTTGCAGGGCATTTGGGTTTATCCGCAATGGTTTATGTGTATGACGACAACAAAGTCACCATAGAAGGCTCGACAAGGCTTGCATTTTCTGAGGATGTCAAAAAGAGGTTCGAGGCGCTTGGGTGGGCAGTATTCGAAGCGGACGGATATGACCACGAGGCTGTGACGCAGGCGCTTGCAGAGGCGGTGGCTAACGAAGAGAAACCCTCTTTGGTCATCACCCATACAGAGATTGCAAAAGGTGCGCCAACCTTGCACGGTCAGGCAAAGACGCATGGCGCCCCTCTTGGGCAAGACGAAGTTAGAGCCATGAAAGAGGCGCTGGGTTGGGATAAGGATAGCGAGTTCTTTGTTCCTGCGCAGGTATATGAGTTTTTTGCCAGTATCGCTGAAAGAAACAGAAAAGAAAGGCTAGACTGGGAAAGGCGCTTCGAAGATTTCAAGGCTTCAGACCCAGATGGTTTTAGATTGCTTGATGCCATGGTTTCAAGGAAGGTGCCTGATGACCTTTTTGAGCGTTTGCTTGCATCCGCAATTGAGGCGAAAGGCAAGGCGACCCGTGTCATCTCGGGGCATGTCATTCAGGCAGCGAGCAAAGCGCTTCCAAACTTGGTGGGAGGCTCTGCAGACCTTGCCCCATCGAACCAGACAGAGATTCGTGGAGCGCCACATTGTGTGCCTGACGCTCAGGCCAAGCGCTTCCTTGGCGTAAATCTTCATTTTGGCATAAGGGAACACGCCATGGCTGCGATAGTGAATGGGTTGAACCTGCAAGGGGCGTTCAGGGCGTTTGGCGGGACATTCCTTGTTTTTGCTGATTACATGAAGCCCGCATTGAGGCTTTCCGCATTGATGGAGGTGCCATCCATCTTTGTTTTTACGCACGATAGCATCTTTGTAGGCGAGGATGGTCCGACGCATCAGCCAGTCGAGCAACTGTGGATGCTTAGGGGCATACCTGGCATGGTTGTCTTCAGACCTTGCGATGCCTTCGAGACTGCTGGCGCATGGGCTTATGCGCTTAAGAACAATAGCCATCCAGTGTCCATCGTGCTAAGCAGACAGGATGTGCCAGAGGTTAATGATATCCTGCCACGCTCGGCGGATGATGTGTTTAGAGGTGGTTATGTGGCTTGGCGTTCTGGGCGCAATGAGGTCTTTGCAGTGATTGCCACAGGGTCAGAGGTCTTTGTAGCGGTCGAGGCGGCTAGGCTTCTGGCACAGGAAGGCATTGGATGCAGGGTGATATCCATGCCAAGTTTCGAACTTTTTTTGGCTCAGCCGAAGCCTTACAGGGAAAGTGTGTTGCCAAAGCGCTTGCCCTGCGCTGTGGTCGAGGCGTCTTCACCACTTGGATGGTATCGTCTTGTGGGCAAGGATGGGCTTGTTGTGGGGATAGAAAGGTTTGGTTTGTCCGCACCTGCCGAGGTTTTGCGCGAGGAGTTTGGCTTTACACCTGAAAAGGTCGCGTCAAAACTTCGCTCATGGTTGCAGGAACAAGGTCTTTTCTAGCGCCTCTTCTTTGATTTTACGAAGACACGATTGGTAAGGAATGTCTCGATGTGGAGGTTCACAGAGGCAGGATATTCCACAGGCGTGTAATGTGACCCATTCTGCACTATGACAAGCTCTGCCTGTGGTATTTCTGCCCTCATCCTTTCCGCCACCTCTTTTGGTGTGAAGAGGTCTTTTTCGCCTGCGATGATAAGAGTTGGACATTCGATATTAGGAAGGCAATCGCTTGCATCGTGTTCTGCCAGTGCCTCGAAGGTCTTCGAGTATGCATCAAAGTCCAGCTGAAGCCAGTCGTCGCAAAGGTCGTAGAAGACCTCGTGGTCTAGTGTCGGACCTACTAGCCCAAGCATCTTTACGGTGTTTATGAAAAGAGGGGTCTTTGCGACAAGGGGTCTAGAAAGACGGAAAAGCGGGGTCAACCTGGGCATGAGTTCCAGGAAAGGCTTTCCCACCTTTCGCATCCACTGAGACCTGAACGCTGTCTCGAATGGACGCCCAAAAGTGCCGTTTATCAAGACCATGGCAAGGAACTTTTCCTTGTGTCTCTTGTAGAACTCCAGCAAGACTTGCACTCCCATGCTCCACCCTATGAACACCGCCTTTTCGACATCTTCAGCCTTGAGAACCGCTTCCAGGTCCTCGCACTGCCGTTCCATAGAATACGCAGAAACCGAGTTCTCCTTTGGCTTCGATGAACGGTAGAGCCCTCGATAATCCCATGTAAGAAGCCTGTATTTCTGGCTAAAGTGCTCGACAAGATACCTCCACGCCTCAATGTTTCCCCCTAGACCATTCGCCAGAACTATCCACTCTCCAACAGGGGGTCCAACCACATACATCCTGAGTCTTGTTCCATCCGCGCTTGTGACATCCTTTTGAAAGACTTCCTGTCTCATAAGCCTATTTACACTTCAAGAGTTCATCTACAAACCTTTGTTCCACCGTGTTCCAATACGCCCTATCTGCCTTCAGTCTTGTTGCTAGCGTCTTGAACCCCTCAATTGTGGAAAAGCCAGACGCCTGCAAGATGCGCATCGCTGCCTCAAGTTGTGGATCCTGCCTTTCAACCAACCCATCCAGATAGTCGCAAGGGTTTTTCAGAGGGACAATGGTCGTCATGGGGTCAACGCCCCTGTTCGCCATACATGCAAGGGCAAAATATGCGGTCTCGAAGCGACTTCGCAAGACCTGTTCCTGGTCAACTTCTGGCGGTTCTTCTGGTGGTTTCTGCGCCTTTTCGCTTGATGCACAACCAAAGCCAAGCAGAAGAACCGACATGAGTATTATTTTATGGGTCATACAGACCTCCATCCAAGATCCATCCACAGGAAAAATTATTGCACGCATTCACACTGAATACAAGCAAAACAAAAGGTGCAAAAATGCGGATGGCGATGCTATTCTTTGTCGCTTGTTGTATCTACCGCCACAAGCTAATAATCCGCTGGAGGCACATACCACGAGCAGTTTATTTCCAGATTGTAACTTGCGGTGTTGTTCTGGATTGCGTCAACGACCACATAATAGGTCTTGCCTTGCATGACAGACATGGTCACTGTGCTTGTGTCTTTTGCGATGCAGTTCTTCGAGGAACACAATCCCCCTATGTCTTCTAGCACATAAAGCCTCAAAAAGTCCTTGGCATTTATGGGAAGCAACGGGGTCAGGGTAAATGTAACATTTCCGTCCTGCAGAGCCACGAACTTATAGACCTTTTCGGGACCTTCAGCAACCTTGTCGTCGCATGAATACAAATCTAGCACATCAGAGTTCTGGGTTGCAGTTGACCCGCTTATTCCAACATCTTCGCACTTGATGCTACCTATCCTTGAACACGGTCCGTCTTTAGCGCACTTGCCATCGTTGAGGCATGGAACATTAGGGGCACAGCCTGGCTTGCATTGCCCACCACAGCCGTCGTCACCGCACTCCTTGCCTGAGCACGCAGGGATGCACTGACATCTGCCATTGATACAAGGTTGCCCCCCAGGGCATTTTCCGCACGACCCACCACACCCATCAGGACCGCACTCCTTTGCCTCGCACGATGGCACGCATTCTACTTCTTTGTCAAGACTGACCATGTCACTGCTAGCCACCTCCTTCTTGTCTTCTGTCATCAACTCGACATCCACGACTGTTTCGAACTTTCCGATGTCCTTTCCAACATCTGCGACCTCTTCAGAAACCGCCGTCCCCTTATCGTGCGGGCTTGCAATGTCCGAACCAGCCTCCCGCTCAGGAATAGTGATGACATAAGGTATCTCTGGCTTCTGGTTATGTCTTGAGTTCGAACAGGAAAAAAGGGTTAGCACGACTAAAAATGTTCCTTTGGAGGCAAGGCTTCTCACCGCCTTACTCCGGCAGATGCAAGCAGTTGCTGTTATTGTACTGAGGGATGATCAACGGACCGCCTGCCTTATCGTACTGAACAAACGGGAGGTTTTCATTTGTACAGCACACTTCCCCAACCTCCCACATATCGTTCATCACCATTCGAACATTGCTCCTTTCGTACTTCTTTTCACCATTGATATAAACCCTGATCGTTGCGTACGAAGTGCCAAAACCATGGTCGTCCCAGTAATGCACGCCTACCTTGTAACATTTACCTTGTTCGGGTCTGGGATATCTGAAGTTTTCTGGTCCCGCCCCATTCGTATCGTCCCTGTCGAGGCTTGGGTTGTCGAGGACAGGGTCTCCTTCTTTTACCCACTCTCTGGGATGAGCATTCGCCCAATAGCAATCAAACTTCTCGTCACAAAAACCATCAGGCTTACCATCTTTGTCAGCATCAGGACCCCCTGCTAAAGGATGCACCACATGCAAGTCCAGGTCCGCTCCACAACCCTGACACTCGTCCGATTCATCAGGGTCAGATGGGGTATGCCATGTAAGTTCCACAACGCATCCTTCTCCAGCGATTACATGCACGGTCTTTTCAACCAGGTCAGAAGCGACCCCAGCCTTGTTGAACACCTTCAGTCCGAACACATAATCCCCAATCACATTCACATCGAAGGATGGGTTCTGGAATGTATTCGTGGGTTTGAAATAGTCCGCAGAGCCTGGAGGCAACCGCACCTGCCACTCCCAGCGAACTATTTTGCCGCCCAGCGATGGATCATAACTTTCATCCTGAAACCTGATCGTATCTAGAACGAGTACCTTGTCACCGTCATTTATTTCTTGCCCAAGATTCTTTGCCGAAAACATCTTGAACTCTGCCACTGGCTTCGTCGCCTTTACTGCCATTGCGTGGACACTTATTTCAAGTGAGGGGCGTGGAGAAGTATTGGTTATTATGATCTTGTCCTCGAACTCGCCCTCGGCAGGAGGCGTGAACAGGACATTGAACGGTCTTCTTTGGGAAGGGGATACTACGAGGGGGTTTTGTTCAGAGAAAGAGCCAAGCGGTTCGAGGTCCAGTATGAAAGGACTGGCATTGCCTTTTTGAAGCACTATCTTCGACACCTGAACTTCTTGGTCCCCGCAGCCGAACAACTCCACCGTCATGAACTTAAACCCACCAAGTTCGACTGCGCCGAAATCCACGACCGAGGGAATAGCCGTCAGACAGGGACCTCCAAAGTTAGCTTTTATTTCAAGCTGATACTGAGGCTTTTCGGGGTCATCCGACGAAAAGGTCAAGAATGCCTTTGCCTGATGATCGTTCTGTGCCCCATAGCGGACCTTGAACCGCTCCTCGGAGTTGGAGGCGATGGTCTTTGCGCCAGCGCAGTCCGCTTCCTTGAGGGTCTTTGGGTTGTCGGTTATCTGCACCCACTTCTTGACAATCTGATTGCTGTTGCTGTCAAGGCATCCCCACTCGAACGCAAACCCCAGTGGTTCGGTGGCATAATATGAAATGTTCGAAATATGCAGGTCGCCAGTTCCAGAGTTCTGTATGATGAACTCGCCTTCAGAAGTCTCGCCCTCGAGAACAAGACCCAGGTCAAGAGGGTTGGGCACTATAACGATATGTGGCTGGGGCAGGGGTGCCACGAATGTGATCTCAAGCGTCTGCTTTTCCACCTCCGAGGTATTGCTTTTTATTGCCAGCACATATTTCCTTTCACACAAGAGTTTAGGGCGCTTGAACTGCACCTTTACCGAAATTGGTCCTTCTGGGGAGGTTACTTCAGTATCTCTTATTGTCGCTGGTAGTGTGACGGGCTTGTCCCCACGCAATATTTCAAAAGAAAACGCGGATGTCGGGTCGTCCTTGCACTTCTGTTCGTTTCCGGATATCTGAGATATCACAAGGGATGTGCCTGGATTGGCGTTGCTGACAGTTATTATGCGTTCCCAGACCTCCCCTTCCTGTAAGGTGTTCTGGGGGATACTAATCAAGGTGTCTGGGGGTTCTATCGCTATGGAAGGTCTTTCGCCAACCTCGCCTTTGGAACAAACTAAAGCGAGCAACGGGGCAAACGCTAAACAGAACCGTGCTCTCATAAAACCTCCAAGCACCTAAAAAGCACAAAAATATTAGCGAACTGATTGTCACAAAACAATGAAATCGAAGGGTAGAAGATAGAATTTTTTTCTTGCGGTCGCCACATCCTGGCGTTGAGTGACTTATAGAGGCGACCACACCGCAAGCGTTTGGCATGGCTTGATTTTACAGGGATTTCCCCGTGCTGGAAGGGCATGACAAGGGGCAAGCGCGCTCCATGCCCAGACAGGTGGAACAGCACAGGAAAATCGGTCGTTCCATCGGATGACTATTGCCCAGGCAGTGCCAGCATATTGAAACAACCAGCAGAAACATTGCCTATTTGTTGCTGAAACACGAGGATGATCACAAGCAAGACGATGTAAAGGACGACTCTGAAGATCAGATACGCGTTGGACGGGCGTTTTCTTTCAATGACCCATCTGTTGCGGCGCATCCGGACAACCTCACTCGAACTTCAGACTTGATGGCAAAAACAAGACGGGGACCGCTTCATCTGCATCAACGCCATTTTCCTCGCGAAGCACCTTGTGCACAATCAGCACAACCTTTCTGCCATCCTTTGTCCAGTGGGCGTTTTTCAGGGAAGCTTGAGCCACCCCCGCCCTTCCCTGTTCGCACTCTATCGTCTTCAACACTGCGGTCTTCTTCCCTTGCAGAACAAGGACCTTGAACCTTCGTCCTTCTTGCACTCCCACCAGGCTGAACCTCCCGTCAGGCGACTTCAACGATGACACATGGGAAGGGACAATGTTGTACTTCGCCATCATCTCTTTTTTTGTTTTTTCGATGTCTTGCGGGTTTTCCACATAGTGGGACTTTACCTGCTTGCCGTTGTCGAACGAACGGAGACTAAAGAAATACCCTGTCTGTTCGTCATTGACCAGCAACAAAAAGCGAGATGCATCAACCGAAAAACCCACGAACTCAAATGTCCGCACAAGGTCATGCCCAGCGACAGCGGTTCTTTCGCCCAGAGCGCCAAGCGCCAAACTTACTGCTAAAATAGTTCCAAGTCTGTGTCCACGCGCCATCTGAACCACCTAGAAGATCAAAGGCCAACTAACAGGAATCTCCTCGTCCTGAGGCGGAAACCTCAATGCCTTTATGTTTTGGGCTATGCAGTTTAGCACCTTTTCTTCAAGGAAACCGCCCTCTTGCTGGACAAGCAGGTTCTTTATATCCCCGTCTTTGCCAATAACGAACTGGATCGACACTGTCATTGTGCTGTCTTTATGCTTTACAGCGTGAAGTTTGCATGTTGTAAGCCTTTTCCAGTTGAGTTTGAAGATGTTATCGAGGTTTTCCTGCGTTATCTTACGGCTCGGCAATTCGGTCAGTGTCTTGGGCTTGAAGTCCATAGCCACCTGCGTCGAAGTCGGTTTTTCTTGCGATGCCTGTGCAAGCGAGGCATATTTTTCGAACTCGTCCTTCAGTTCGGGTGCAACTTCACCTATGTTGAACTTGTTTGCTGATGGCGATGGCTCGGGCTGCTGGGCTTCGGGCTTTTCTACACGCTTTGGTTTTGTTGCTGAAGCCAATCTTTGTGGCTGTGGTGCGACCTGATCTTCTGGTGCCCTAGCCTCCTTCTTCGGCACAGTATAAAGCACCTGCTGAAATGTCGGTTGGTCACCCCTAAATCCCATCGAAACATTCGCCTTTTCCGCTGGACTTCTGCTGAAAACCAAAAACGCTACTGCGCCCACAGCCGCACCTAGCAAGAAGACCCCGATAGTATAGGTTACAATAGCTTTTTTCCTGCTAGCCCGGCTCACTCTCATCAAGACGCTAAACTCGCTTAGTTTTGGGGCTTCATGCCTCAGCACTGAGGGTGTCTCTCTTGCTTCTTTCAGCACCGACGGGGTCTCGGGCCATCTTGCCTCATCCAGAACAAGCACCTTTCCGAAGAATGTCTTCCTCGGTTGTTCGGCAGGTTGTGCGCGGTCGGCATCAAAAGGTGCGGCTCTTTCTGGTTTTAGCACCCGCACCTGCGGCGCTGTTTTCGACTCTGTCGGTTGTGTCAGAGTCACCGGAAACTGCTTGTCAGGCAACTCTGCTTCACGCTTTTGAACTTGTGGTGCTGGGGATGCCTGGTCTTGCACTTCTGGCAATGGAGGAGGGGTGGCGCCATCCTCTGCTTCCTGTTTCTTTCGCTTTTCTTGAAGATACCGTTCCAGAACACCAGAGAGTTCTGGGCAATCTGTCATCCTTTTCCACGCGGACATGGTCGGTCGCCACACGAACGAACGCTCGTGAAGCGTCCCATCTAGCAATAACCTGAATATCTGTTCTGTGGAAAATGGTCCGATACGCTCGCCCTTCTTCACAGCATACCATGTTTCTTGAACAGTCGCTTCTGGTTCGGGCATTGCGGGTAGAGCACCTGTCTGCGTCGTTGGTCTTGGACCTACTGTTGGCGTGCTGACGGTCGGTTTTGCCTGCACACTTTCGGGCGTGGAGGCGTGAGCAGACTTGCGTGATGTTACGCCAGTTATTGCCTCGACCGGGTTTGGGTGCATCGCTGGGTCTCTCAACAGGTGCAGTTGACCACATTTCGGGCATGTGAAACGCAGGACCTTGCCTTTGATTCTGTCGTCCGAAAGTCGGTAATTGGTTTTGCACCCCTGACAAGCAAAAACCATATCCGCTCACCTAAAGAACGCTTCGGTCCTATGTTTGTCGTTCCCAAAACGACGCGAGCTAGTATAGCAAAACCCACAAAATGTGGAGAATGAGTTTTTCATTTTTGTGGCTTGCAAGCACGAAAAGTTCTGAAGGCGCACAGCAGACTATGTGATGCATCCCCCCTTTTATTCGGCTATGACCTGGGTCGCGAGGATGCATGGGTCGGAAGGGGAAAAGGATCGCTTTTAGTTACATCCTTTTTTGATGACCTGCGCAGGGGTCGGACAGACCGACCTATTCCTCCTCGAACCCCATCAACTCTTCGATGTTTGGCACAAGGACAATCTCGATCCTCCTGTTCCTTGCACGCCCTTCGGGCGTGTCGTTCGGGGCAACGGGGGCATAGAAAGCATATCCTGCTGCAGATATCCTATCAGGGGGCATCCCGCGCTCGATCATATACATTGTGACCTCGAGAGCGCGGTTCACGGAAAGTTTCCAGTTCGTCGCCTCTGAACCAGTGTTATCTGTGTGCCCTGCAACCTGAAACTGCCTGCCTTGCAGACTGATCAGGATAGGGGTCAGTTCATCAAGCGCTGCCTTCCCTTCTGGCTTCAACTTCGATTGCCCCACATCGAAAAGCACCTGCTCGGACATCTCGACTATGATACGCCCCCTGTCAGTCCGCACTTTGAGCTTCCCAGCAGCGACCATCTCTTGCAGTTTTGCCTTCAAAGATTGAAGCGCCTGCTTCCTCTTCAAGGCTTGCTGTTTCAACTCTTCCATCTTTTCGAGCGCTAATTTCAGGTCTTGCGAAAGGCTACCTTTTTCTTTTGCAAGCGCCGAGACCTCGTTCATCAGCCGTTCCTTTTCTGCAAGAAGCGCCTTCTTTTCCTGATCCGATTGATTCAACTGGTCCATAAGAGCCTTCGTGTCCCTCTCGTATATCTCTTTCGAGATTCCGCATCCAAATGAAAGGGCAAGTATGGCTACAAAAAAAGCGTTTTTCTGCATCTTTACCTCCTTTCTGAAGAACGGAGCACATTCCAAACAAGCCCCAAAAAAGAAAAGAAACTCAGCGAGAATGATACCAAAGATAGCGCTTTGTGCAACAGGGTTTCATGGTCTAATAGATATACTCCCCCGAAAAAGAAGACTGGCAAGAAGAGTGCGAAGACTGCACGGTCAACCCTTGCGTCTTTTGCCTTTTCTTTGATGTCCATGCTTGGGTCATGAAGTCTTATCAGGAGCTCGCCACGCCTCAGTTTGCGCAGGGTCCTGCGGATATCGAAGGGCGCATCCTTTAGAAGGGTCAGTATGTCGGCCATCGAGCGTGCGACGACCTCCGAGTGCTTCTTTGCATCGAGCATCCTTTTTACATAGAGCTCCGCAATGATGGGTCGAACTGCCTCAAGCGGCTTGAACTCAGGATATACCTCTCTGCCTATGCCTTCCATGGTGGCGACAGATTTGCCTATAAGCAAAAGGTCAACAGGCAAGACGACATGATGTTTTCTGGCGACAGAGGCGGATTCGGTGACCAAAGCAGACACATCGAGGTTTCCAAGCACAGCATCACCGAACCTGTCCAGCATCGAATAAAGGTCTCTTCTTAGGGAGCGCAAATCTGTCTCGTCCCCAATGAGGTCAGCCTCAAGAAACACATCCACCACCTTGTCCACATCCTTTCCGACCAGTGCTACAAGGTATGTCAAAAGCTCATCTATCCTTTTCTGGTCAATGCTTCCCATCATACCGAAATCGAGTAGTGCGATCTTATTATCTTTGGTCACGAAGAAGTTTCCTGGGTGCGGGTCTGCGTGGAAAAAGCCAAACTCGAAGATGGACCGCAAAGTAACCCTGAGCCCTGTTTGGACGATCTTTTGCAGATCAACGCCAAGCGCTTTGAGCGCCTCTTTGTCAGTGACCTTCACCCCCTCGACCCTTTCCATGACAAGTAGTCTTTTCGTGCAAAGGTGTTGAAATGGCTTAGGAACTATAAGGTCAACCTCGTCCTTGAAGTTTTCCTTGTAACGGAGCATGCTCGCCATCTCGAGGGTGAAGTCGGTTTCCCTTGTGAGGGACCTCTTGAACTCCTCGACCAGTGCCCTGGGTCTAAACTGCCTGCTTTCAGGGATGCGTCGCTCAATAAGGTCTGCAAGGTATGCGAGGATGCGGAGGTCAGAAGCCACGATCTGAGGCAAATCTGGTCTTTGAACCTTTACCACCACTTCTTCCCCAGATACCAGTTTTGCACGGTGAACCTGTGCAATCGAGGCGGAAGCGATAGGCGCCTCGTCTATGTTTTCGAACACCTCTGAAAGGGGTTTCCCAAGTTCTTTTTCTATGACCTCCCTGACGGTGTCGAACCGCATAGGGGCAACATGGTCATGGAGGTTTCTCAACTCCAAAAGGAAGCTCATTGGTAAAAGATCGGGTCTTGTCGCCAGAACCTGCCCAAACTTGATGAAGGTAGGTCCGAGCTGCTCGAATGTCATCCTTATGCGCCGTTCCAAAGGGACAGGGTCGCTCTTCGGTCTTCTAAGAAAAAAGGTTCTTAGTTTCATCAAGAACCCAAACCTTCCAACGATGTCTTCGAGTCCATTGCGGATGAGCACCCCTGCGATTTGCCTGAGCCTTCTTAAGTCCGCTGGACGCCATAAGAACCCAGAGATAAAATCCATCACCTTTCCTCTTTCTTGGTAGTCGCTTTCAGAAGTTCGTTCAAAGTTTGGCCAAGTTTAGTGATGCCCTCCACAAGTGGTAATGCAAGTTCTATGACTTCTGACTTGTACTTGTCCCCTTCCATTTCGACACGAAGAAGTTCGGACTCTGCTTGGGCACGAAGTTGGTCTAGCTTTTCCTTGCTCATTGCCTCTTTTACCACACTGTTGCTAAACACTGCATCCACTGCGTATTTTCTTAGAAAACTTGCTACTATTGCACCGAGTCCCTTTTTTATCCTGTCATCCATATGCCTAAAGTCGCCTCAACTCCTCTCGAATCATAAGCATCTCTCTTAGGACTTTTGAAATCGTCCGCAACGACAATACACGACTGCGCCCAAAAGCCCTTTCTTTTGCCTGGATGGTCACGAACGCAGGCTTGACACCCAGTTTCATAAGTTTCAACGGAACTTCTACATTAACCATGAATGTATCCGACTTGATTGCAATCCTGTCCAGCACCGAGCGCCTGAAGACCATGGTTCCCGTGAATTTGCAAGGGTTGTGTAAGATTGCATAGGCGCAAGCCCAATAAGCCCGTGTAACGAAAAAGCGAAGAAGTCCATCATCTCGCCTTTCGTATGTTGAAAGAACAAGGTCATGCGTCTGAACCAAAGGCAAAAACTTTATAAGTGTATCTGGCGAAACCTGAGCATCGCCTGGCAACTGCGTAACGAAGTCCATTGTCGCAGTGCGATACCCGCTCTTTATTGCAACCCCCATTCCAAGGTTGCGCGGGTGGTGCACCACTTTTAGCCGTGGGTCTTGTTTCGCAAGTGCATCTAGTATCTTGCCTGTCCTGTCTGTCGAGCCATCGTCCACAGCGATGACCTCACCTTCCTTGACCCATTCTGAAAGGAACGCAAGCGTATTCACAACCTGTTGCTCAATCGTCGCCTCTTCATTGAACGCCATTATCACAACAGAAAGGCTAAAAGGATAAGGTTTCAAATCAAGCCTCCTTGCGCTATTATAACCTGTGCATTTGTGGGACGCCATATGAAAGAAGCGTTTTTAGAATGTGTAATCGTTATGCTGGCTTTTTTGGGATGCAATACCCAGCAATGGGCTTCGCCTGATACACTTGCTGATACACTTGATGGAGACGAAAGCGAGATGGGACAAGCGCAATGCGGGAATGGTGCTTGCGAACGAGAAGCAGGCGAAAACTGTCTTTCCTGTCCAGAGGATTGTGCATGTGCTTGTGGCGATGGTGTATGCTCCTTCGGGGAGTATTGTGCGACATGCCCGAAGGATTGCTTGTGCGCTATCCCCCCAAAGACGCCTCCGATGGGGTTCAACACATGGAATCATTTCCATTGCGATGTGTCCGAGGCGCTGATACGGGAAGTCGCAACTGCTATGGTAGAAAAGGGGCTGAAGGACCTTGGTTATCATTATGTGGTTATTGATGATTGCTGGCAGGTGGCTAGGGACGAGGATGGGACGATAGTTCCAGATCCTGAAAGATTCCCTTCAGGCATGAAAGCGCTTGCGGAATATGTGCATCAGATGGGGCTTTATTTTGGCATCTACACATGCGCAGGCGAAAAGACATGTCAGGGAAGACCTGGTAGTTTTGGTTATGAAGAAAAGGACATAGAGACCTATGCGAACTTTGGTGTGGACTTTGTGAAGGTGGACTGGTGTTACACAGAAGGGCTAGACCCGAGGCAAAGATACAGGATATTTGCGGATGCCATCGCAAAAAGTGGGCGAAATATGGTCTTGAGCATATGCAACTGGGGGGTTCGGGAACCTTGGGTCTGGGGACCTTATACGGGCACGATGTGGCGCACCTCAATAGATATTACCGATAGTTTCATAAGTGTGCTGTTCAACATGGAGCAGGCGCTTTTGTGGGGGGGATTTTCTGGGGAAGGACACTTCAACGACCCTGATATGCTTGAGGTTGGCAATGGCGGTATGAGCTTCGACGAGTATGTGGCTCATATGAGTTTGTGGGCAATGCTTGCAAGCCCTTTGATACTTGGGAATGATGTGCGGAAAATGGACGATGAGACGATGACCATAATAGGGAACGAGGAGGTGATTGCGATTGACCAAGACCCGTGGGTTTTGCAAGGTGTAAGGGTTCGTGCTTCGGAATCTGGGCAGGTTTTTTATCGCCCGCTGGCTGAATATGGGGCAAGGGCGGTTCTTTTGTTGAACATAAGCGACCAGGAAAGCGTGTTTGGCTTTTCTTTAGAGGAAATCGGGCTTAGAAATGCTGGAGCGAGGGTCAGGGATGTGTGGAGTCACGAGGAGGTGAGCGGGGAAGAAGGTGGGGCTGGAGGGGAAGGGCTAAGGTTCAAAGTGCCTGCGCATGGGGCGAGGATGTTTGTGGTGAGGGGCGAGGAGCACCTGCCTCCTTCTGGCGAAAGTTATTTGAGCGACATAAGGTGGATGTTCAGCGTCGGTTCGCTTGGACCAGTAGAAAGGGACATGTCCAATGGCGGAAGCGAGAGAGGGGATGGTCAGAAACTGAAGATGCGCGGTAAAGTCTATGAAAAGGGCATCGGGATGCTCGCATCTGGAAGGGTTCTTGTGTATCTTGGTGGAAGATGCCAAAGGCTTCAAGTCTTCGTGGGTCTGGACGATAGCGCAAAAGGGGAGGGGAGTGCTGTTTTCAGGATAAAGGCGGATGGGAGGTTGCTTTTCCAGAGCCCTCTTTTGACCTTGAAGGATGAACCGCTGGAAGTCAACGCTGACCTCACAGGCGCAAGGGTTTTGTGGCTCGAGGCAGATGCAGGTGGGGATTCTTATCATGATGATTTTGCGGACTTTGCAATGGCTCGCCTAGAGTGCGAGTGAGGGGACTCAAACCTGTTCCAAGGACGAGGGCTTGAGCCCTTTCAGGGAACGCAAGAGTTCTACTGCAACAATCACCACGCAAAGCATGATGATGCCAGTTAGGAATGCATTTAGGTAACCCGTGAAATCGCCTCTCGGTAGATAGTTGTTTTGGATGTTCAGGAAGCCTGCGCTGAGTGTAGTGCACGCCATAAAGATGGCTGGCAAGCCTGTTATAAGTGCATAGGCTCTTTTCTTTGCAGTTCTAAGGAGATAGGCTGTGCCAATGATGAGGGCAATGGTTGCAAGGAGCTGATTTGCGCAACCAAACATAGGCCAAATTGAGGCAATGTCGTTGTTATAAAGCAAATACCCCCACGCAAGCGAGATAAGAAAGGATGCAAGAATATTTGGAACAAGGCGGTTCATCTCGCCCAAAGGCTTATAGATGCGACCCATGGCTTCTTGCAAAAGATAGCGTCCAACCCTTGTTCCAGCGTCCACCGTGGTAAGGATAAAAAGTGCTTCAAACATGATTGCGAAGTGATAGAAGTATGACATCGCAGATTGAAGACCTGGCAAGGAAGAAAAGACATGTGCCATCCCAACTGCCAGAGTGACCGCTCCGCCTGTGCGTCCCGCAAGGTCTTCGTTTACGAGCTCTGAAAAGTGCTTTAGTTCTACTGGGTCGATGCCAAACATAGCCCACTTCGCTGGGTCAACATTGATTGCCATGTAGTCGTTCGGCAAAAGCACGCACGCTGCAATCAGAGCCATCACAGCCACAAACCCCTCTGTGAGCATAGCGCCGTAGCCAACAAACAGTGCATCTTTTTCGTTTCCCAGCATCTTCGGGGTGGTACCTGAAGATATGAGCGCGTGAAAACCAGATATGGCGCCGCAGGCAATGGTGATGCAAACGAAGGGCCACACAGGACCTGGGATGATTGGTCCACCTCCGCCAAGAAAACGGGTCGTTTCTGGCATCCTCAGTTCAGGGTTTACAAGGATGATGACAATAGCAAGGATCGCGACCGTGCCAATCTTCATGTATGAACTCAGATAATCCCTTGGCGCAAGAAGAAGCCAAACAGGCAGGACCGATGCCAGGAAACCGTAGGTTGTGATGGCAATGCACAAGGTTTTTCCACTGAAAGAAAAATAGGAGGCCATGGAAGGCGTGTGATGGACAAGACCTCCAATGTAAACGGACAAAAGCACCAATATGAGGCCGATTATGGATGCCTCGCCCACATTCTTGCGCCATTTTTCCATGTAAAGCCCAACGAAGATGGCTATGGGTATTGTAAGTAGGATGGTGGTTGCCCCCCACGCACTGTCACGAAGCGCATTTACGACCACCATGGCAAGCCCCGCAAGGGCGGTGACGATAATGAAGAGGATTGCGATCATCGTTAGAGTGGCTGATGCTGGTGTGAGATGCCTCTTGGCTATTTCAGCGATGGATCTTCCGTCGGTCCGCAGTGACGCCACAAGGACAACGAAGTCATGTACAGCACCAGCAAGCACAGAGCCAATAAGTATCCACAAGAGCCCTGGCAGGTATCCAAACTGCGCTGCTAGCACTGGTCCTACAAGCGGACCTGCGCCAGCAATTGCAGCGAAATGATGCCCAAAGACGACATATCTGTTCGTCACATGGTAGTTTTTGCCGTCCTCGAAGCGCTCTGCTGGAGTCTTTCTTTTAGGGTCAAGGCAAAGGACTTTCGTGGCGATGAAAACGCCATAAAGCCTGTAAAAGATGGCAAAAACCAGAAGCGCCAGAACTACAAGTCCAAGCCCATTCATAAGGCACCACCCCCCATATTTTAGTCGTATCCCCCCACGATGTCGAAATTTTTCTAGAAATCCGCTGGGACTCTCGCAGGGAGTAAGACGGACTTGATGCGAAGGGAGACCTGAATCGCGCTGTGCGATACCTTGACACTATCGTATGAGAATTGAATAAGCAAGTTGTTTATGATAAATTCACGGTGAATGGTTCCAAACAGGAACACGGCTCTTTCACACAGAAAGACTGATGGCTTGAAGATAGACCGCGTGTCTTACATGCGTTGACTCTTAAGATAAAGAGGTCATTATGGAAGACCGACAAAGACTTGAGCTTGTCCAGGAAATCAAAGAGTTGGAGCGCAAGCTTTTCCTGAAGAAAAGCAAGCTGGCGTCGGCAGTGGGTAGAGGGACGCATTCCAGACGCCGAACTTCGGTCGCAAGAGATGCCAGTGTTGAGGAGTGGAAGAAGGCGATGGCAGAGTTGATTGCCCTTATAGGAAAGCATTCCAGGGGAGGCAATAGCGAGGAAGATGTGCGAACCGAGAGAAATGGATGAGGCTAGTGATCGATAGCAATATTTTTGTCAGCGGCCTAGACCCTAAGGATGTGTTTCATGAGGAATGTTATCCGATCCTCGAGAAAATGCTGTCCTTTGACATAGAAGCCTTGTGCCCTTCTCTTGTGCTCGTGGAGACCATTTGTGTTTTGCGGAGACGGACTAATTCCGAGCAGGTCGCGTTGGCTATCTATGAAAATCTATCTCGCCTGCCGCAATAATATGGTGCACATGAACCTTCACGCTGTAGAGAAAGCCAGTATGTTAGGTGGCAAGACAGCCGAATGTGGTCATAGAACTTGCAGAGTTTCACGGGGAAAGACGCTTGACCTAAGCGTAGACTTACATCCTCTCCACTATCGCATTTGCGAAGCCTGAGCAGGAGACCTCGGTTACATCCTGCCTGCCTTCTGCACGCATGAGCCTTGCAAGGTCGTATGTCACGACCGCCTCACGAATCGCCTTTTCCATGCCATGGACGATAAGGTTCGCTGCCTCGTTCCAGCCAAGATGCTCGAGCATCATCACTGCGGAAAGGATCAAGGACCCAGGGTTCACCTTGTCCAGCCCTGTATATTTAGGCGCTGTTCCGTGTGTTGCCTCGAATAGGGCGTGTTCGTCGGACATGTTTGCGCCTGGTCCAAGCCCAAGCCCACCAACAAGGGCAATCGCTGCATCTGAAAGGTAATCGCCGTTCAGGTTCGGCAGGGCAAACACGCTGTATTCGTCAGGTCTTGTCTGGATCTGCTGGAAGATTGAATCTGCGAGCCTGTCCTTGATCAAAAGTTTGCCAGGCGGTACCTTCCCTCCAAGATTCTCGGTCACCTCTTTTTCTGTCACCGTCACATCACCGAACTCCTCCTTTGCCACATCATAACCCCATTTGCAGAAAGACCCTTCTGTAAACTTCATGATGTTCCCCTTATGCACAAGGGTCACTGAAGGTAACTTCTGCTGTAAAGCCCACCTGATCGCCTTTCTGACTAGCCTTTTAGTCCCAAACTCGGATATGGGCTTTACACCGATGCCCGAATCTGGTCTAATCTCCCTTCCAGTTTTTTCCTTTATCAAAGCGATGATCGCCTGTGCAACCTCACTCCCCCTCTCGAAGTCGTGTCCTGCATATACATCCTCGGTGTTTTCTCGGAAGATGATGAAGTTGACTTTGTCTGCATATTTGTTGGGTGCTGGCACCCCCTCGAAGTATCTGACAGGACGCACGCATGCATACAAATCCAGAGCCTGTCTGAACCTCACATTGATCGAACGGAATCTTTTCGTCACGCCATCGGGCTTACCGCATTTTTCGCAAGGTCCTGGCTTGTTCTGCTGATGGGCGCAATAAAGGCACACATGGGTCTCCTCTCCTATTGGTGTTGTAAACGGTCCTTTTATCGCGACCTTCAGATATCTGATAGCCTCGACTGTTTCCTCGGGAAATTCTGTTCCGTACCTGTGCAGTCCCTCGAGTCCAGCATAGAGCTCGCACCATGCAATCTTCCTTTTGCCCCCGTAAGCCTTTTCGACCGCAGCGTTTACCACTTTCTGCATGGCGGGGGTAATGTCTATGCCGATACCGTCGCCTCTCAGGTATCCGATAATGGGGCGCTCACCAGCAATGACCTTACCGTCCTTTATCTCGATAAGGTCCCCGTCGGGTATCTTTACATGCTTGAAGTTAGGGCTCATTTGCACCTCCTGACAAAGACTAAAACCTTTCGCTAAGTACGAAAAAAATCGTATTTTGTAAACAAGGTTTTTTACAAACACTAAGTATTGTCAAAGTATATGCGGATACCATTGAACATCGCTATCTGCAAAATCTTGCGGGGCTAAGCGCATTCACAATCTCATTTTCGACATCCAGTCCCAGAATCATTCTTGCCGCAATCTCTCCAACCTTTGCACTTGCTGTAACCCCATGCCCCTCAAGACCAGCAACCCAGAAAAAACCTTGCAAAAGCGGGTCAAAACCAACCACAAACCTTTTGTCTGAAGCAAATGTCCTTAGTCCTGCCCAATACCTGCTTACAGGGATATTGAACAGGGGAGGGCAGTGTTCTTTCATCTTTTGCGCCAAAAGCTCAAGCGCTTGTGGGTCTGACTTCTCGTCATCAGGGGTGGTCGGGGTTTCGTCGCACGCTGACAAAAGAAGCCCTTTGCATTCGGGCTTGAAATAAAATCCATGAGCCACATCCCACACAAACGGCCACGAATCAACTACAAAGGGCAGTGGCGGCGTTGCAAAAAGATGTCTTTTGTATGGGGTAAGGGGCAGCTCAGGCAAGCACGCCATCTTTGCCACATCATTTGCGAACGCCCCAGCCGCATTCACCACGACCTTGCACCGTATTAAACCAGCCTCGGTCACCACACCGATGACACTCCCATCTTCGGTAAGCACTTCTTTCACTGTTGCTAGCCTTGCAAGCGTGACACCTCGTTTTTTTGCGCCTTTTAGATAATGCCACAAAAGGGAAGAGATGTCCACCGCCCCATCAGTAGCCGTGAAAATCGCAACATCAAAGTCGCATGTATCCAGTATGCGCACCATCTGCACCGCATCACACTTTTTTATCACCTTGCACAGGGAAGGATGGGTTCGAGCAACCGAAAGTATGGTTGCCCCTTCCTTACAAAGCAGTAAAGACCCCCGCTCATCAACAAAATCTGTTCCCATGCCCCTTATGATAGCAACAGATTCCTTCAGGATTTGCGTTGTAAATGGGTCATCGATGACCTGCCTCGCCATCCCTGCGTTTTTTCCACTCGAGTGCGCACCGAACTGATCTGATGCCTCGACGAGCACTATACCGCTTGCCCCTAGCAGCGAAAGGTAATAAGCGGTTGCAGCGCCTGCAAACCCCCCACCAACTATCACCACTTCCGCTTCTTCTGGTAATGAACCTTCAAATCTTCTCAAGTCTCATCCTTTCACAACAAATATCTTGATAACCACAGTTCAAAAACGACTAAGTTATATAGCTCTTTGCGCCAATTTTTTCTACCAGAAAGGTGCTCTTCCACTAGTTTCCAAACCTTTTCTGCGTCAAAAAACCCCTCGTCTGCAAGTTTTTTCTTGTCGAGCGTCCTCTTCAAGAACTCTGAAAGTTCCATTCGGAACCACCGTGCCAAAGGTATCCCAAAGCCTTTCTTTGGACGCTTGACAATGGTCTCAGAAACCTTGCCCTTCAAAAGTTCACGAAGGATGACTTTTGTGTGCGTTCTCGATATTTTATATCTCAATGGCAATGCAAATGCGGTCTCGACCATCTTAGTGTCCAGAAGGGGCGAACGCACCTCCAGAGCCACAGCCATCGAGGCACGATCAACCTTTGTCAGCACGCCATCCCTCAGATAAAGGCTCAAATAAAGGAACGACGCCTTTCGGATGGAATCCTGAGAGGCTACCCACGAAAGTCTTTCTCTGACAGATGGAAATGGCTCGGTCAAAGCCAGTTCTTTGGTGATTTGGGGCAGAAGGAGCGATTTGGCATGCAATGGCGCAAGCCCCCCAATCCATACAAAATGTCTGTCAAAACTATCGTATCCAAGACCTCTTACCAACCTTTTGATTTTGTATTCGAGCGCCCAGTCTTTTTCCGACGGAGGGATAAAGTCCAGAAGTTTTTCCAGAGCATGACTAATCCCAAGCCCTCCCACAACCACACTAACCCATCTTGCAGGATTGTGGGCAAGGAAGGTTGGATATCCAAGAAAAGTCTCGTCCCCCCCATCCCCTGACAATGCCACAGTGATGTGTTCTTTTGCAGATGCACAAAGAAGAAAAGTAGGGATTATCGAATAGTCGCCTAAAGGTTCGTCAGCGATGTCGGGTAGGCGCCAGAATACCTTTAGCGCATCCTCTGGACTGACCACCTTTGAATAATGCCTTGTCCCAAAGGTTTTGGCTACCTGTTCGGCAAACGGCGATTCATCGTAGGACTCCTCCTGAAATGCGATGTTGAATGTGGTTATGTTTGATGCGGGCACCACCTCCGCCATTGCACGAAGGACGCATGTAGAATCCAGCCCCCCTGATACAAACACGCCAAGGGGCACATCGCTTTCGAGCCTTTTCTCGACCGCTGCGACGAGCGTTTCCCACACGATACGCTTTGCCTCGTCCATAGGCAAATCCTTTGGAAGACCATCCGCGGGAGGAAAAGAATAATAACGCCCCACCTCAATGTTTTCGTCATGAAAAAGCACAAAGGACGATGCATCTACCTTCTGCACGCCTTTCAGTATGCAGTGAGGGCTTGGCACATAGTCCAGAGTCAAAAACTCATAAAGCGCAAGCGGGTCAACCTGCCTTGGGCAATCTGGATGACAGAAGAGTGCCTTGAGCTCAGATGCAAAGATGACCCCGTTTCTTGAAGCGCAATAATACAATGGCTTTTTCCCAAAGCGATCCCTTGCAAGAAAAAGGGTTTTGCTGTGCAAGTCCCATATCGCTAATGCGAACATACCGTCCAGATATTTGGGCAAGTCCTTCCCGTATTCCTCCCACAGATGTGGAAGCACCTCGGCATCGTTCCTTGTCTTCAGGACATGCCCCTTCCCCTCAAGTGCTTTGCGCAAGTCTTTGTGGTTATAGATTTCGCCATTGAAAACCACCACAACGCTTCTATCTTCGTTGAACATGGGCTGACCGCCGCCCTCGATGTCAATGATGGCGAGCCTTCTGTGACCAAGCCACGCAAGCCCGTCGTGATAGAAGCCTTCCCCGTCGGGACCTCGATGCCTAAGACTGTCAACCATCTTGTGCAGGATGGCATCCAGAACCCTGTAATCGGCTTCCTTTACGTCCAGATTTATGAAGCCAGCGATACCGCACATCTGATTTCTAACCGTCTGTGGCGTCCTTTGGCGCTTCGCTTGAATGCGTGATGTTCATTGTTGCCTTTATCACATAAGGGGTTTTGTTCTGGGATTCGAAATATGTCCGCATGTTCAACTCCGCCAGCAGTCCAAAAAACAAAAACTGAAACCCTGCAAGAAACAGGAAGATGGACGCAAGAAAGAACGGGTCAGTGTAAAGGGGAAGACCCCAAATCAGTTTTTTTATGGCTGTCCATGTGAGGCTCAGAAACCCTAGTCCGCAAGTAAGAAGTCCGTATTTACCCATAAAATAAAGCGGCTTTGTTGCGTATCCGAGCAGGAAGTTTACGGTCAACAAATCCAGTATAAGCCTTATGGTTCGGCTCAGGTTGTATTTCGATTTCCCTTTCAATCTTGGGCGGTGGTTCACCTCGACCTCTGCAACACGCCCTCCAACCCACCCAATATAAGCAGGGATGAGCCTGTGCATCTCGCCGTAAAGTCGCACTCTTTTCAGCACATCTGCCCTGTAAGCCTTCAGCGTGCACCCATAATCGTGCAGATGAACCGAGGTTACCCACGATACGATCTTGTTCGCTATTCTGGAGGGCAGGACCTTTGTGAAGAATGGGTCTTTTCTTGCCTTGCGCCACCCTGAAACTGCATCGTATCCTTCATCTAGTTTTTGTAAGAGCTTTGGGATGTCTTTAGGGTCATTCTGACCGTCCGCATCCATAGGGATGATGACATTCCCTCTTGAAGCCTTGAAGCCCGCCTCGAGTGCGGCAGTCTGCCCGAAGTTTCGGCTGAAAAAGATCACCTTCACACGACTGTCTTTTTGTGCGAAATCCTTTAGAATCAGTTGTGAACCGTCCGTGCTTCCGTCGTCGCACGCAATGATCTCGAATGGCAAGCCCAAGTGCTCGAGCACGGTTATGGTCTCGGTCAAGAGTGGCTCGATGTTTTCCTTTTCATTGAAAACAGGCAGGACAACCGAGATTTCAGGTTTACCTTCCATGGCGTTTTATGATATAACATATTTGAGTCGGTTGGGAGGAATTTTCTTGCCTTCGACTGAAAATGTTGATCATACAAGAAGAAGCCAGTTCAGACGGAAGAAAAAGAGGTCACGGTATTACACTGCCTCTTTGGTGCTGTCGATACTGTTTCTTGTGCTTGCTATGGCATTCCCTATTTATCTAGACTTGATGCGCAAAGAGAGGGGGGCGCAAGTGGGGATGGCGGGCGGCGAGCAGAGTGAGGCTCAGATGCGGGCGAGCCCTGCGCCTGTGCAAGTGGCTTTGGCGACTGGTTTTACGAATATCCAGTGTCAGGCTTATGTCACAGCCAGATGCAATGCGCTAGGAATGGGAACAGCGTGGTGTGGAGAGGCGCTTACCGAGGCGTTAAAGCTAAGGAATGCCAGTTCTGTGGACGATTGCAGACTGCTTGTGGAAAAGAAGATCAACGAGGCTTTTGCGCTTTATAAGGCAACTGCAGGGGCGCGTGATGTTGTAGAGGCGGATGCCTCGGATGCGCTTCTGTCTTGGGGTGGGGCGCAGGCGGAAAGGGATGCGGGGGCGGGCTTGCCCGACAAGGGGGTTGAGGCTAAGAAGGACGCTTCGCTAGTGGCAAAAGAGGAAAAAGCAGAAAAGGGGACGGGCAAGATGTCAAGACAGGAGCAGGAAAAAAATCTAAAAGAAATATATCGGCTTATAGAAGAGATTCAGGTTGGGGCTTTGAACTATGTTACTCCTACTCCTATGCAGAGGGCTAGGTTTGAAGAGTTAAGAAAGAGGGTAGAAGCGGATGGAAGCGAAGAGGTTATAAGACTTTACAACGATGTGATTGCAAGATACGGGAGGACTGGGGGGGTTGGGGGGCAAAGTGGTGCTAGCGGGGCTAGTGGTGCTGGCGAGAGGGTCGAGGCCTCGGTCGGAGAAAATCGGAGCAGGGAGTCTCAAGAGTTGCGCACGGTAAGGGGCATCATGGAGCAAAGGGGTTTTAAGCCACCAGAAGAGCCAACGGAGCCACGCTCCATTGACCCTTCGGAGGCGCAGGCACCACCTGCTCGCTCTTTTTGATTGGTCATAGCCTCCACCACAGGTCAACCACGGGGAAAACATACATGTCCCTGACATCAGCCGAACTGCTTCCGACCTGAATGGGGAAATGGCCGATGGCTATCCCGACCCGAACCCGAAGTTTGTAAAAGGCATAGGTGTAGGTCAATGTGACAAGAGGCGTTTCTATGTCGCGTGTGCCAGCCATATAAATGTCCTGCGCTTGCAGGTTTATCAGGTGACTGTTGCCCGCCAGAAATGCAATGCCTCCGCCGAATAACACACCGTGATGTCTTGGCTCGATGTCGAAGGCGTATCCAGTGCGGAAAGATAGAACAGCCATATTGGCAAGCGGAATGCTCAGGATGGGATATGCAGAGACATAACCAGGGAATCGGACAGTTGCGCTTTCCAGGAAGGTCTCGAGGAACGAGGTTTCAAAAGACAAGGTCACAGACCTGTCTATGACTTTTGCTTTTAGCGCGATATTCGGGGTCAGGAAAAGGTATAGGACAGGGTGAGTCGAGATGGTGAGGACCTCCAGCGCTCCATACTGGAGCGGGCTCAGTATGCCAACGGTGAGGTCGTTTTTTCCAAGCGTGAATGCAGTCCCGTCAGTGACGGATTTGATCCCATCGAACTTCGATTGCGCTGGCACTGGAGCCATGCTGATGCATACAAAAAGGCTAAAAAACAGTGTGTTTGCCTTGTTTCTTTGATGCATCAACACTTCTTGGAAGCAAAGTTGCAATGTTTTTATCACATTATCTAGGTCTTTGGCAATGGTGCGTTGTCGCTGGGCTGACAGATCGTGACCAGCCTCAGCGGGGCTCGAAGCCGTCTGATCACCAGATCACGGCGACCGACCATGCCCACAAAAACACTTGTAAGGTGGGACACCTGCGGTTAGCAATCAGAGTCGCAACACTGGTAGTAATAGTTATCGAATTTCCCTTGAGGCCAGCAGGTACAGACAGACGGGTCCTCAATACAACAATAGCAAGAAAACCTTGGTGGGCAATCGCGGTTAGTCTTACATGGCTTACATGCAGCCCACGGGGTTTCGTAGCACTTTTCCCACTCTGACCAGTCTGAAGGATATGGGACATAAGTCCAAGGGTCCCACGGTGGGTCAACT
>Ga0272449_1000587_pt1 | contig 42737 bp, 48 predicted proteins | sample YNPCB0241_FD_198679 | JGI IMG/M metagenome (GOLD analysis project Ga0272449, IMG submission 198679) | Hot spring sediment microbial communities from Yellowstone National Park, WY, United States - YNP-CB-024-1 | ecosystem: Environmental > Aquatic > Thermal springs > Hot (42-90C) > Sediment...
GGGCTCTGTGACCCAGCTGCCCATCCTCACCATGCCCGACGACGACATCACCCACCCCATCCCGGACCTCACGGGGTACATCACGGAAGGGCAGATCGTCCTGAGCCGGGCCCTGCACCGCCAGGGCGTCTACCCGCCCATCAACCCCCTGCCGAGCCTTTCTCGGCTGATGAACGACGGCATCGGTCCCGGCCGGACCCGGGAGGACCACGCGGGGCTGAAGGACCAGCTGTTCAGCGCGTACGCCAACGGGGTGGACCTGCGGCGGCTGGTAGCCATCATCGGGGAGGAGGCTCTCACGGAGCGGGACCGGCTGTACCTGCGATTCGCGGAGGCCTTCGAGCGGGAATTCCTCAACCAGGGCAACACGGAGCGCTCCATCACGGAGACGCTCAACCTGGGATGGAAGCTCCTCTCCATGTTCCCGCGGGAGGAGCTGAAACGGGTGAAGCAGGATCACGTGGAGAAGTACTACTTTGGAGAAGTGATCCGGCAGCTGTGGGAGGAGGAGGAACGGGTATAACGTGGCGGCTCTGAGGCGCCGGGCCTGAAGGGGAGGAGTGGGGGAGATGCCGGAACTCGTAAGCCCAACCCGGATGAACCTCCTGCAGCGCAAGAACCAGCTCCGGGTGGCGCTGCAGGGAGTGGATCTCCTCAAGCGGAAGCGGGATGCACTGGTGGCGGAGTTCTTCCAGGTGGTCCGGCAGGCCCTGGAGGCCCGGGATCGCCTGAACGCCGCCTGCGAGAAGGCGTACGTCATCCTGAGCCTCGCAAAGGCGGTGGAGGGCCGCCAGGCGCTGGAGACGGCGGCCCTGGTGGAGCGGCGTCCAGTCCTGGTGGACATCGAGATCCGGAACATCTGGGGAATCAAAGTGCCGGAGGTCCGGGTGCAGCGGGTGCGGCAGTCTTTCCTGGAGCGGGGACTCAGTCCCACCGCGGTGAGCATGCGCACCCTGGAGAGCACGGAGGCCTTCGAGCGGGTCCTGGACGCCATCCTGGAGGTGGCCACCACCGAGCTGCGACTGCGCAAGATCGGGGAGGAGATCAAGAAGACCACCCGCCGAGTGAACGCCCTGGAGCAGGTGGTGATCCCCCGCATCCGGGCCGAGATCCGGTACATCAACGACGTCCTGGAGCAGCGGGCCCGGGAGGACGTCTTCCGTCTCAAGCGCATCAAGAAGAAGCTGGAGGCCAGGCAGGTTTGAACGGGTCCCCTGCGGGACGGGGGCTGGCGGACGTATACTAAGGTTGTGCGTGCATCCGGGAAGAGTCTCCAAGCCGTCCTGGGGGTTGTCCTGCTGGCCGTGGGGTTCCTGGTCACCTGGCAGCTGCGGGCGGAGTATGCCATCCGACAGCGACTCCGGATCTCCTCCCAGCGGCTGGAGGAGCTCGCGTTTCTCCTCCAGGAACAGGCGCGCCACCGGGAGCGGCTCGAATCGGAGATCGCCCAGCTGCGCAAGGAGCTGGAGCGCTACGCGGACGCCGCGGCGCGGGAGCGGGCCGTGCTGGCGGCCATGCGCCAACGGCTCGTGGAACTCCAAGCCCTGAGCGGGGTCCGGGCGGTCCGCGGTCCTGGAGTGGTCGTGGAACTGCGGGACAGCGCCCGGGCCCTCCAGCCCGGGGACGACCCGAACCTCACGCTCATCCACTACACGGACCTCCACGCGGTCATGGCGACCCTCTGGGCGGCGGGGGCGGAGGCGATGGCCCTGAACGGCGAGCGGGTGACCCCAACTACAGGACTGAGCTGCGTGGGCACCACCATCCTGTGCAACACGAAGCGGATGGCTCCTCCCTACGTCATCGCGGCCATCGGAGACCCCGACCGGCTCCTCGGGGCCCTCCGGGCGCCCGACGGCCCGCTCGGGTTGTTGCTGGCCTTTGAGTTTCCGGTGACGGTGAGCCGGGTGAACCAACTGGAGCTTCCGGCCTACCGAGGGAGCTTCCAGTTCCGGTTCGCGAAGCCGGAGATGGAGGGGGGGCGATGAGGATGTGGGTTCCGCTGATCGGCCTGCTGCTGGGGGTCGCCCTGGGGTTGGCGCTCCGGGTGGAGATCCCTCTGGGGTTCGTGAAGTACACGGCCATCGCGGTCCTGGCGGCCCTGGACACCCTTCTGGGGGGGGTTCGGGCGCAGCTGGAAGGGCGGTTTGATCTGGTGGTGTTCACCAGCGGGTTCCTGGTGAACGCCTCGGTCGCTGCGCTCCTAGCCGCCATCGGAGACCTGCTGGGCGTGGACATCTACCTGGGAGCGGTGATCGTGTTCAGCATGAGGATCTTGCAGAACGTGAGCCTCATCCGACGGGATCTGCTGCGGCCTTTCGTGCGGGAAGGCCAGCCCTGGACTTCCGGGAGTCCACAGTGGGTTCCTCAGGATCCGGAACGACGACCCGAATCGGGATAGGGGGTGACCATCATGGTTCGCGTGGGGATCAACGGGTTCGGACGGATCGGGCGTCAGGCCCTGAAGGCCATGCTCCAGCGGGCGGCGGATGTGCTGGAGGTGGTGGCCATCAACGATCTCGTGGACGCGGAGATGAACGCGTACCTCTTCAAATACGACTCTAACTACGGCACCTATCCCGGCTCCGTGGCGGTGCGCAACGGGAACCTGGTGATTGATGGGCGAGAGATCCGCGTTTTTCGGGAGCGGGAGCCCGGCGCCATCCCCTGGCGAGAGGTGGGGGTGGACCTCGTCCTGGAGAGCACAGGGCTGTTTACGGACGCGAAACGGGCGGCGGCCCACCTGGAGGCGGGCGCCAAGCGGGTGATCATCTCCGCTCCTGCCAAGAACGAGGACATCACCATCGTGCTCGGGGTAAATGAGGATCGCTACGATCCGGCCCGCCACCGGATCGTTTCGAACGCTTCGTGTACCACGAACGGGCTTGCCCCCGTGGCCCGGGTGTTGCACGAGGAGTTCGGCATCGAGAAGGGGATCCTGACGACCGTGCACGCCTACACCAATACCCAGCGCCTTCTGGACGTGGCTGCCCGGGAGATGCGGGACGCCCGGGCCGCGGCCCTGAACATCGTGCCCAGCGAGACCGGCGCGGCCCGTGCCGTGGGACTCGTGATCCCCGATCTCCAGGGGAAATTCACGGGCATGGCCTTCCGCGTCCCCACGAGCACCGTCTCCGTCATCGACTTCACCGTTCTGCTGCGCCGGGACGTGACCCGAGAGGAGATCAACACGGCCATGAAGCGGTGGAGCGAGGAGCGCATGCCGGAGATCCTGGGATACACGGAGGAGCCCCTGGTCAGTAGTGACCTTAAGGGAGATCCCCGTTCCTCCATCTTCAGCGCCCCCGACACCCTGGTGGTGGGCGGGAATCTCGCGAAGGTGGTGTCCTGGTACGACAACGAGTGGGGCTATGCCTGCCGGTGTGCGGATCTGGCGAAGTTCATGGCACAGCGGGGGATCTAGTGCGGAAGAAGACGGTCCGAGACATCGAGGTCCGCGGAAAACGCGTGCTCGTGCGGGTGGACTTCAACGTACCCCTGGAAGAGGGCCGGATCACGGATGACCGCCGGATCCGGGAGTCCCTCCCGACCCTCCGGTACCTTCTCGATCAAGGGGCCACCGTCATCCTGGCCTCGCATCTGGGGCGGCCAGGCGGGAAAGTGGTCCCCTCCCTGCGCCTGCGGCCCGTGGGAGAGCGGTTGGAGGAGCTCCTGGGCCAAGGGGTACGGGTGCTGGAGGACTGCGTGGGACCTGAGGTGGAGGAGGCGGTCCGGAACGCGCCACCCGGCAGCATCCTCCTTCTGGAGAACCTTCGGTTCCACCCGGAGGAAGAGGCGAACGATCCGGAGTTCGCCCGATCCCTAGCGCGCCTTGCGGAGGTGTTCGTCCTAGACGCCTTTGGAACCGCCCACCGGGCCCACGCCTCCACCGTGGGGGTGGCCCGGTTCCTCCCGGCGGTGGCCGGGTTGCTGCTGGAGAAGGAGCTCCGCTACCTCGGGCAGGTCCTGGAGGCCCCGGAGCGGCCCTTCGTGGCCGTCCTGGGGGGCAAGAAGGTCTCGGACAAGATCGGCGTTATCCAGAACCTGCTCGCCCGTGCGGATGCCCTTCTCATCGGTGGCGCCATGGCCTACACGTTCCTCCGTGCGCAGGGGTATGCTACAGGTGCCTCGCTGGTGGAGGAAGAAAAGCTTCCCTTGGCCCACGAACTCCTGGGGAAGGTCCAACAGGAACGCGTGCGGTTCCTGCTTCCCATGGACGTCGTGGTGGCAGACCGGATTTCGGAGGACGCGCGGGTGAAGGTGGTCCCCGTGCAGGAGATCCCGGAAGGGTGGATCGGAGTGGATATTGGGCCCCAGACGGCCCGACGCTTCGCGGAGGAAATTCGCCAAGCCCGTACGGTGGTGTGGAACGGGCCCATGGGGGTGTTCGAGGTTCCTCCCTTCGCCGCGGGCACCCGCGCGGTTGCCGAGGCGGTGGCCACCTGCCCGGGGACCACCGTGGTGGGCGGCGGGGACACCGCGGCCGCCTTGGAGCGGTTTGGACTCGCGGATCGGGTAGACCACGTGAGCACGGGCGGCGGCGCTTCCCTGGAGTTCCTGGAAGGAAGAGAGCTTCCGGGTGTCGCCGTTCTGCTGGATCCATGAACCGTACACCGCTCGTCGCTGCCAACTGGAAGATGTACAAGACCCGGCAAGAGGCGGTCGAGTTCCTCGAAGCGGCGCTCCCGGACCTCGCAGCCGTGGAAGGGGTGGAGGTGGTCCTCTGCCCGCCCTTCACGGCCCTGGAGACCGTGGGGCGCCTGCTCGTGGGAACGCCCGTGCGGCTGGGTGCCCAGAACCTGCACTGGGAGCGGCAGGGCGCCTTCACGGGCGAGGTCTCCCCTGTGATGCTCGCAGAGCTGGGCTGCACCTATGTGATCGTGGGACACTCCGAAAGGCGGCGGTGGTTCGGCGAGACGGACGATCGGGTTCGGCGGAAGGTGCGGGCGGCCTTCGATGCGGGACTCGTGCCGATCCTGTGCGTGGGAGAGACGTTGGAGGAGCGGCAGGCAGGCCAGACGGAGTCCCGAGTGCTGGAACAGGTGACGGAGGCTGTGGCGGACCTCTCATCGGAGGAGGCCGGAAGGCTGGTGTTGGCCTACGAGCCCGTGTGGGCCATCGGTACCGGACACGCGGCCACGGGGGAGGAAGCGAACCGGGTCATTGGGATCCTCCGAGGGTATCTCGAGCGCCGTTTCGGGGAAGCCGGCCGGCGGATCCGAATTCAGTACGGAGGCAGCGTGCGGGCGAGCAACGCCGCGGAATTCCTGACCCAACCGGAGGTGGACGGAGCACTCGTGGGAGGCGCGAGTTTAGACCCCACGGAGTTCACGGGGATCGTGCGGGCCGCGGCCTCCGCCCGCCCCGGGCAGGGGATTCTCTAGGGCCGGCGCATCTGCTAGGATGTCGGGTGGAATTGGAACCATGCACACGGTGATCCTGATCCTGCACTTCTTCCTCGCGGCCCTGGCCGTTGGGCTCGTGCTCCTGCAGGGTCCCAAGGGAGAGGGGCTGGGCGCCATCGGCGGGAGCGCCCGGCTGTTCCACGGCCCCAGGCCCCGGGAGACCTTCTTTACCCGCACCACGGCCATCGTCTCGGTCCTGTTCGCCCTGAGCTCCGTCTACCTCGCCTTCGTCCGGTAGGCTATAATGGAAGTTGGCCCGAGTTCCTCAACGGGTCTGGGTGCCCGGATGGCGGAACTGGCAGACGCGCACGTTTGAGGGGCGTGTGGGGAAACCCGTGGGGGTTCGAATCCCCCTCCGGGCACCAGGATCCTGTCGGCGGTGTTCGATTCCTCCTGGGCCCGCCTGGAACAGGGGCCGGTACCGTGGGGACGTGAGCGGATCTCGGGAGGGGGGATGGGAATGAGCGTGCTCGCGGGACTGAAGTGTACCGCCTGCAGGGGAGACGAACCTCCCCTCACGGATGCGGAGATCGCGGACCTCCACCCCCAGGTCCCCGATTGGCTCGTGGTGGAGCGGGAGGGAGTGAAGCAGCTGGAGCGGGCCTTCAAGTTTCGCAACTTCCAGGAAGCCTTGGCGTTCGCCAACCGGGTGGGAGAGCTCGCGGAGGAGGAGGGCCATCACCCCGCCCTCTTGGTGGAGTGGGGCCGGGTCACCGTGCGCTGGTGGACCCACAAGATCCGAGGGCTACACCGCAACGACTTCATCATGGCCGCGAAGACGGACGCCGTGTACCGGGAGATGGGGACCTGACGTCCTCCCTCCGCGGGCGCACGGACCCCGGCGTTCTCTGAGGGGACGGCATCCTGGCGCCCATGCTGGCCGAGAGGATCGCTCCCGTCATCCAGCAGATAGATCCGTTCGATTCGTGGAATAGCGGCGTTTGATTTTTCGAGGCCGCAACCCCGTGCTACGCTGAGTTTGGCGCGGATGCGGTGCTCTTCCAGCGTCCGCGGCGGAGGCACAAAAGGGGTGCGGAGGAACCATGAGCGGACGAGCGAAGCGGGTGAAGATCCTGGTGGGGGGGGTCCAGCTGCGAGACGGCGTGTCTACGGTCACGGAGATCCTCGGCCGCATCTTCACCCGTGCGGGCCTGTTCGCGGTCGCCATGGAGCGGGGATACGCCTCCACCATCTACGGCGCCCACCAGTACGACCCCATCCTGGTTACGGATTCGCCTCCTCTCTCGTACGGGGATCCGGTCTATGACGTTTTGGTGGCCCTGGAATACGACAGCAATCCGGACGCAGCCGAACAGCCGAACCGGGACACGGTGCTGCGCCACAGCCCCTTCCTGCGGGACGAGGGGATCCTTCTCTACGACTCCTCCACCGGGGAGATTCCCACGGACTCCCTCAGGGCGCGCGGGGTGAAGGTCTTTCCCGTCCCCGCCCGCAAGATCGCTTTGACGGAGCTGAAGCGGGAAATTGTGAAGAACGTCGTCATGACGGGTGCTCTGTTTCGGGCGCTGGACTTCGATGGAGACTTTACCCACCTGCGTCAGCTCCTCGAGGAGCGGTTCGGGCGGAAGGGACGGGACGTGGTGGATCTGAACCTACGGGCGGCCCAGCGCGGCCGCGAGGTGGTGGAACAGGTGCTGGCGGAGCAGGGCTACACCCTGGAAGTGCGGCTGGAACCGAGGCCGAGCGGACGCCGGGCGGTGTACATCTCCGGCAACGATTGCCTGGGGATCGGGGCCATCCAGGGAGGCGTGCGGTTCTACGCGGGTTATCCCATCACGCCCGCAAGCGGCATCCTGGAGTTCATGGAGCGGTGGCTGCCCCGGTATGGGGGGCGCGTCCTGCAGGGACAGAACGAGCGGGAGTCCATCCGAGCGGCCATCGGCGCCTCCCTGGCCGGGGTCCGGGCGATGGTGGGAAGTTCGGGACCCGGCATCTCCCTCAAGGTGGAGGAATTCGGGGTGATCGGGGCCACGGAGACGCCCGTGATCATCGTGGACGCGCAGAGGGCAGGGCCCTCCACCGGCATGCCCACCCGGCCCGAGCAGGGAGACCTGAACCTGGTCATCGGGGGCGCCCACGGGGACATCCCTCGGATCGTGCTGGCCCCCTCCACGGTGGAGGAGTGCTACACCCTGATGCTGGAAGCCTGCGAGCTGGCGGACAAGTACCAGTGCCCGGTCTTCTTCCTCACGGACCTGAACCTCTCGGAGGGGCGGAAGACGGTGTTGGAGGACCTGTTCGCCCAGCGTCCGCCCATCCGGAGGCACGGGATCCTGCGAGAGGAAGAGGTGCGGGGACGCCCCTACCGTCGGTACGAGGTGACGCCCTCCGGGATCTCGCCCCGGATCCTTCCGGGCACTCCAGGGGTCGTCTTCAAGTCCTCGGGGGTGGAGCACGACGAGTTCGGGTTCGTCACCATTGACCCGCGCAAGCGGGCCGCCCAGATGGACAAGCGCATGCAGAAGCTGGAGACCTACCTCCGGGAGGACGCAAAGCCCCCCTATGTGTTCGGGGAGACCCGGGGGAACCCCGTGATGGTGGGTTGGGGGAACACACGTCCCGTGCTCCAGGAGGCCCGGGAGATCCTCCTGCAGCGGGGGATCCGGGTGGCCCTGGTGCACTTCACCCACGTCTACCCCCTGCCCAAGCACCTGGTGGAACCCCTCTTTGCGGACGCGGGGCCCGTGGTGGTGGTGGAGCAGAACTACAGCGGGCAGTTCGCGGATCTGTTGCAGCGGGAGCTCCTGATCCGGACCCGGCGGGTGCTGAAGTACAACGGGGTCCCCCTGTATCCCACGGAGGTAGCGGATGCGGTGCAGAGGGCGCTCCACCAGGAGGGCGCGGTGGTACGGATCGGGAGCTCGGCGCCGGTGAAGGTGGAGGTGGGTGGAGATGGATCTGATGGCCGTTAAGGTTTGGGAGGAGAACGCGGTCCCCAAGCACCGGATCCAGTGGTGCCCGGGATGCGGGGACTTCGGCGTGCTGGCCGCCCTCAAGCAGGCCCTGGTGGAGCTGGAGATCACGCCACATGAGCTCGTCCTCGTGGGAGGGATCGGCTGCAGCGGGAACATCCGCAACTACCTGAACGGCAACGCCTTCCACGGAACCCACGGAGGGCCCTTGGCCTATGGGCTCGGCATCAAGATGGCAAACCCGCACCTCCAGGTGATCTGCCTTGCGGGGGATGGGGACACCTTCGCCATCGGGGTGGAGAACTTTGTGCACATCTGCCGGCGGGATCCGGACATGGTGTTGCTCGTGATGAACAACGGGGTGTACGGCCTCACCAAAGGGCAGGACTCGCCCACCGCGGGGTTGGGCCAGGCCGTGGAGGTCTGGAGCGAGGAACACCCACCCATGGTAGACCCCGTGCTCCTGGCCCTAGCGAGCGGGGCCACCTTCGTGGCACAGTCCTTCAGCGGGGATGTGAAGCATACGGCCCGGATGATCGTGGAGGCCTTTCAGCATCCGGGGTTCGCCTTCATCAACGACTTCTCTCCCTGCGTCACGTACAACAAGTTCAACACGTACGAGTGGTTCCGGGAGCACGTGGAGTTCGTTCCCCCAGACCATGACCCCTCGGACAAGGACGCGGCCTGGCGGCTCGTACAGGACTTCGCCCGCCGCGGCAAGGTCCCCCTCGGGGTGATCTACCGGAATCCCCGGCCGCGCACGGAGACCCGGCGCCTCCCCATCTGGGAGACGGAGTTGGCGGACGTGGACGTGGAGCCGATCCTGGCGACTTTCCGGTAGCTCAAACGCCGAGCGCCCGCGCGGCCCGGTCGTAGTCCTCGGGCTTCACCCAGAGGATGAGGCCGTAGCGGCCCTGGCCCCCGGAGACCGCGGCCATGGCGGTCACGTTGACCCCTGCCTCCGCCAGCTTCCGCATGTGCTCCGCGGCGGCTCCCACCCGATCGTCGCCCTGGATGAGGAAGGCGTGCTTCGGGGCGCTCAGCTGCAACCCCGCCGCAGCCGCGGCCCGACGGAGGGCCTCCGGATCCTCCGCCACGAGGTCCAGCTGGGAATTCCCGTTCCCCAGGGGGAAGCCGAGGACCGCCCTCAGGTTCACCCCCGCCTGCTGGAGGGCTCCCAGCACCCGCACCCCCTCCCCCGGTCGGTCGGGGATCACCACGTACTGATACTCCACCCGCTGAACGACATCGGCCATGGCCCCCACCTCCGGCCCTGTGCTCTCTACTAGGGTTCCTCAGAAAGCCCGTGAGCACAAGTCCTCCCCCCCGGGGGACTGGCTTGACAGAAAAGCCGCGGCTGCCTATGCTGGGCGGCACGGGGCGAGGAAGGAGCGGGAGTACGCGCGGTCAGAGGGTCTGAGCGAGCCGGGATGGTGTCAGCCGGTGCCCGGGCCGTGTGGAACATGGCTCCGGAGCCGCGGGGCGAACGCGGTAAAGGCCGTCAGTAGTCTGCGCCGGACTGGCCCGTGATCGCCAGGAGAGTGCCGCCGGTAGAGGCGACCGGCGGAAGCGGGGTGGTACCGCGGAAGGGCCCTTCCGTCCCGGACGGAAGGGCCGATTGCTTTTGAGGAGGTGAGGGAAACGTGCCGGGTCGGTTCTACATCACCACCGCCATCGACTACGTGAACGCGAGCCCACACATCGGGCACGCGTACGAGAAAATTCTGGCAGATGCGCTCGCCCGGTACCATCGGCTGATGGGCGAGGAAGTCTACTTCCTCACGGGGACGGATGAGCACGGCCAGAAGATCGCCTCCGCGGCCGCGGAGGCCGGCCGGGAAGTCCAGATGTTCGTGGACGAGAACGCGGCCCAGTTCCAAGCCCTGTGTTCCGCCCTCAACCTCTCCAACGACGACTTCATCCGGACCACGGACCGCGTCCGTCACTGGCCCGCGGTGCACGAGCTCTGGCGCCGGGTGGCCGCCCGGGGAGATCTCTACAAGAAGCACTACCGGGCCCTGTACTGCGTGCAGTGCGAGGCCTTCGTGACCCTGAGCGAACTCGAAGACGGCCGCTGTCCTCGTCACCTCGTAGAGCCTCAGGTGATCGAGGAGGAGAACTACTTCTTCCGGCTCTCCCGCTACCGCGCCGAGCTCCGCCGCCTGTTCGAGGAGCGGCCCGATTTCGTGGTGCCGTCCTCCCGAGCCGCGGAGATGCAGAACCTCATCGAGACCCTGGAGGACGTCTCCGTCTCCCGGCCAGTGGAGAAGCTCCGGTGGGGAATCCCGGTGCCGGACGACCCCTCCCACGTGATCTATGTGTGGTTTGATGCCCTCACCAACTACCTCAGCGCCATCGGGTTTGCCCAGGACGAAGCGCGCTTCCGGACCTGGTGGCCCGCCCACCACCTCATCGGGAAGGACATCAATCGATTCCACTCGCTCCTGTGGCCTGCCATGCTGATGAGCGCGGGGGTGGAGGTCCCGCGGCAGGTGCTGGTGCACGGGTTCCTCACCGTGGAGGGCCAGAAGATCAGCAAAACCCTGGGCAACGTCATTGATCCCGTGGCGGTGGCCCGGGAACTGGCGGTGCAGAGCGGGGCGGAGGTGGAGGTATGCGTGGATGCGCTGCGCTACTTTCTCCTCCGGGAGATCCCCTTCGGGGAGGACGGGGACTTCAGCCGCGCGCAGCTCGTTCACCGGTTCAACGCGGACCTGGCCAACGACTACGGAAACCTCCTCAACCGTACCCTGCCCCTCGTGGAGCGCTACTGCGAAGGGGTGATCCCGGAAGCGGGCACGGAGGAGGGGGCGGACGCGGCCCTGCGACGGAGTGCACAGGACGTGGTGGATGCGGTGCTGGAACACGTGCGTCGGTACGACTTCCCGCGGGCCTTGGGCGCCGTCTGGCAGCTCCTGGCCGCGGCGAACCGCTACCTGGACCAGGAGGCACCCTGGAGCCTGCACCGGGCGGGCCGGAGGGAACGGGTGGCCACGGTCCTCCGCAATGCCCTGGAGGCCCTGCGGGTGGCCACGGTGCTCCTGGAGCCCGTGATGCCTTCCGCCACCCTGAGGGTCTGGGCCCAGTTGGGCGTTCCTGAGTTCGAGCAGCGGGCCCGGGAGATCCGAACACGGGGGACGGGACTCCGGGTGGAGGATGCTCGAGCGTGGCGGTGGCTGCGGTCCGGGACCCGCATCCGGCCCGGCCCTCCCATCTTTCCCCGCATCGAGACCCGCCTCCAGACCCCTGTGGCCGAGGGGGAAAAGATGCCGGAGACCGTCTCCATCGAGGAGTTCCGAAAGCTGGATCTGCGGGTGGCCAAGGTGATGGAGGCCGAACGAGTGCCCGGTACGGACAAGCTCATCCGGGCGAAGGTGGACCTGGGCGGTGAGGTGCGCACCATCGTCACGGGCCTGTTGCCCCACTACACGCCCGAGGACTTGGTGGGGAAGACCATTGTGGTGGTGGCCAACCTCGAGCCGCGTCGGGTGCGGGGGGTGGAGTCGCAGGGCATGCTGCTCGCCGCGGAGTGGGAGGGGCGGATCGTCCTGGTGACCCTGGATCGGGATCTTCCGCCAGGAGCCCGGGTGACGTGATCGATACCCACCTCCACCTGGACGATCCGCGATTCGATGCGGACCGGGACGCGGTCGTGGAGCGGGCCGTCCGAGCGGGGGTTCGGGCCCTGATCACCGTGGGGGTGGACCTTGTGAGCAGCCGCCGGGCCGTGGAACTCGCGGAGCGCTATCCTGCGGTGTACGCGGCGGTGGGAATTCATCCCAACCACGCGCACGAGGCCTGTCCCGGGGACTTTGCGGCCATCGCGGAGCTGGCGCAGCACCCGAAAGTAGTGGCCATCGGGGAGAGCGGCCTCGACTATTACCGGGACCGGTGCCCGCGGGAGATCCAGCAGGAGAATCTCCGCCGCCACGTACGCCTGGCGAACGCGCTCCGAAAACCCCTCGTGGTCCACAACCGTGCGGCCCACGCGGACGTCCTGCGCATCCTCGAAGAGGAAGGCGCTTTGCGGGTGGTGATGCACATGTTCACGGGATCAGCGGAGCACGCCCGGGCGTACGCCCAACGAGGGTACTGGATGGGAGTGGGCGGGGTGGTTACGTATCCGAACGCACACGGGGTCCGGGAGGCGGTGCGCTCGATCCCGGATGAACTGCTTTTGACGGAGACGGATGCCCCGTACCTCGCCCCGCATCCGAATCGGGGCGAACGCAACGAGCCCGCGTCGGTTCCCCGGATCGTGGAGGCCTTGGCCGCGACCCGCGCGCAGGGAACCGAAGCGGTGGCCTCCCTCGTAGACCGCAACGCGCGGAGATGCTTCGGCCTTTAGCTGCCTTCCTGAGCGTGCTGCTCCTGGCGGTCCCCGGGGTTTCGCAGACCGCGGAGGACCGATCGGAAGTAGAGCAGGGCCGCTTGGCCGCCCAGCAGGTGGAGCGGATCCTGCGGGTGGTGACGGATCCCACGGTGGCGGGTCGGGTGGAGCGGGTTGGGAAGGCGGTGTCGGCTCAGACAGAACGACCGCAGCTTCCCTGGACCTTCCGGGTGGTGGAGCACCGGTTCCCCAATGCGGTGGCCCTGCCGGGCGGGTTCGTATACATCACGAGCGCCATGCTGCACCTCGTGCGCACGGACCACGAGCTGGCGGGCTTACTGGCGCACGAGGCCGCGCATGTGGCGAGGCGGCATCACCGTCGCATGGCCCAGGAAGCGCTGCGCACAAACCTCCTCGTGATGCTGGTGGCGGTGCTGGTGCGGGATCCCAAACTGGCCGCGGGGGCACAGCTTCTCGGCGGCGGGATTCTCAGCGCCTTTTCGCGCGAGCTGGAGCGAGAGGCGGATGTAGCCGCGGTGGGATACGTGCAGCGTACTCCCTGGCACCCCGTGGGCGTGCTTACCCTGCTGGAGCGGCTTGCCCGGGAAGAGAGCCTCTCCGCGAACCCTGACCCCGGGGCCTTCCGCACCCACCCGACCTGGGAGGAGCGCATCCGGGCGGTGGAAGAGGAGCTGGCGCGCCGGGGAATTCCCCTCCATCGCCGGATCTCCGCGGGGTTCCTGCAGGTGACAGCCGGCGGGTCTGGGCCGGTGGGCGAGGTGTTGGTGAACGGAGAGGTGGTGATCCGTCTTGCGGGCGGGAAGGCGCGGGCGGAGGAGGTGGCGGCTCGGCTGGATCGGGCCTTCAACGAGGATCCTTCTCCCCTGGAGGTGGAGGCGGTGGGGATCTTGGACGAGTGGACGGTGCGGATCGGAGGGGTTCCCGTTGTCGTGATCACGGATCAGGACGCGCAGCTTTTGGGCCGACCTCGACGGGAGATCGCCCAGGAGTACGCCGCGGCCCTGCGGCGGGTGATCACGGAGGACCGGCGCCGCCGGGCTCTGGGGGGTTGAAGGACTCTTCTTGCATTCCCTCGATCCGGCGCCTAGGTTTGCGTCCAGTTCCCGCAGGGCGTGCTCCAGCTCCGTAGGCTCCGTCCCGTCGTGGACCGCCAGGAGAGCTCCGGCTCGTCTCGGGTGGGCCAGGGCGCGCGAGATGAGCGCCGCGTGCAGGATCCGTCCGCCCCTCGCGCGGTGCTGCCGCCGCCCCAGGGAAGACCCCCGTTGCGGGGAGGGGCTCCCCTGCGTATGATGGAGTTCGGACGCGCCCGTAGCTCAGAGGATAGAGCGTTGGCCTCCGGAGCCAAAGGTCGCAGGTTCGAATCCTGCCGGGCGCGCCAGGCCAAGCAGGACAAGGGTTCCAGCCTCCGCTCAGGCCCACCAACCCGGCCGAAAAGCCACCGTTCGCCGGACTTGCTGAGCTCTGCGAAGGGTGCACCGAGGCCACCTTGCGGACCTACCGGTGGTGGCTGTCACACTTGCTGGCCTACCTCGACGGAGCCCAGCCGACCCGGGCCGCGGTGGTAGGGTTCTTGAGCGGGCTGCAGGGCAAGTCACTCAGCCACCGGCACCAGGCCTTCCGCACCTTGCGGACCTTCTTCCGGTGGGCTGTTGGAAGCCGGAGGCCTGCCAGAAGATCCACCTGGCCGACTCGGGCGTCCGAGCCTCGGAGCTGGTGCGGTTGCTGGTCCAGGGCTGGCAGCCGACGAACCGAAGCCTCCTGGTCCGAGGTGGCAAAGAGCGCAAGGACCGGGTGACCTTCGTCGGGCCCACCACCACCCTGCGGTACTCGCAGTTGGCGGCCAGAGACCTCCAGGAAGCCCACCGGGAAGCAAGCCCTCTGGAGCGGCTGGGTCTGAACCTCCTGCACCTGCACCGGGCTCCGCGGGGGCGTCGGAGGTAAAGCATGGACCACCCCCTGCCCAGGCCACCGCCCGGGGCCTGGCCGCAGCAACCCGGAAGAACCCACAAGAGGAGGGGCAAGCATGAGCAAGACCAAGTGGGTGCCACCCTCGGACATGCCGCCGGAGACCCTGCCGTTTGGGGCAGTGGTGGAGTGAAGACCAGACCACCCTGCCTCCGGTGCGGCAAGGCCGACCGGGTAGTGCCCATCGCGTACGGCCTGCCCACACCGGAGGCCGAGGAGGCCGCCCAAAGGGGCGAGGCTGTCAACAGAACTCTGAAACAGTTCAGTCTAGTGCCGGTGCTCGTCTCCTTCATGACGGCCCTCTCATCTCCTTCCTCGGGCGGGAATAGCCCGGGAATAGGCCGGCGTAAGGAATAAGTGGGAGGCGCCGGAGGGCCGCCTCCGGGCGTTGTTCTCCGGTGTCTTCCGGGGCGTCGCATTCGGACCGAAGATTCGACCGAAAGGAGGTGAGAGTCATGCTGGTTCGTCGGAGCCCGATCTGGGCGGAGCTGCGGGCGATCCAGCGGGAGCTCACCGACCTGGTGGACCGGATCTTCGGAACTGAGGCGGCGGCCTTCGCCGGCTTCGTGCCCGCTCTGGACATGTACTTCCAGGACGGGCACTGCGTGATCCGGGCCGATCTGGCGGGTGTTGCTCCGGAGGCCGTGGAGGTCCTGGTCCACGGCAACACCCTGATGATCCGGGGCGAGCGGAAGGCGCCTGAGGTGCCGCGGGATGACGTGGTGATGCTCGGCATCCCGTACGGCCGCTTCGAGCGCACCGTGAGCCTGCCGGAGGGCCTGGACACCGAGGCGGTGAAGGCGCAGTGGCTCAATGGGATCCTGGAGATCCGGATCCCGGTCGCGCAGAAGCTGCTGCCCAAGAAGGTTCCCGTTGAGATCGCCGCGTAGCGTGTGAGCCCGCTCGGGGTTCACCCCGGGTGGGTCTTTCTTTGTCCCCGTGCCGCAGACGGTTGTCCCCGCGCAGGGCGTGTCCGCCACCCCCAGGCCGCCAGCCCGCAACAGGGCGGCGGCCTTTTGGCTCCGTCACAGCCGCGCGAGGTGCGCCTCGAGGTACTCCTTCAGGGCGACGGCGTTGTTGTGGTCCGGATCGCGGGCCCCGAACACGAGGGTAACCGGACCCTTGCGAACCGCCTCGAGGAGCGGGCGCAGGGCTTGCGGCTTGCGATCGAGCTCGGCGAAGTACCGGCGCTTGAACTCCGCCCACTTTGCGGGATCGTGGCCGAACCAGCGGCGCAGGGCGTCGCTTGGTGCGAGGTCCCGGAGCCAGCCGTCGATCCGGGCGTCCTCCTTCCGGAGCCCTCGCGGCCACAGCCGGTCCACCAAGAACCGGGCGCCGTCCTGTGGCGTGGGCGGGTCGTAGGCGCGCTTTGTGCGGATCCTGTGCGTCATTCCGGCCCCATTCTAGCGCGCCCACGCCCACCCGAACACCGGATCAGGCGAACTTGGCCGGGAACTGCACAGAACTGCACCCTTGGGGAGGTTTGGGTTCGCACCGCTCAGGAACGCGTCGATCTCCTAGGGGTTCTTCGTGGCCCGGTCGTGGGCGGCCTTCTTGCGGGCTTCGTTCCCGGACAAGCGCGCCTCCAGGTAGTCCTTCACCGCCTCGTTGTGGCCGATGAAGAGGTCCGCGAACTTCCGGCCGGCCTCGGCCCCGTAGGAGGAGTCCACGGCCTACCCCAGGGCCCGCGCGTTCCGGATCGTCCGGACTTCAGCCACCCGCGCCTCGGTGTGGTCGCCCATCCGGGACGTGATGACCATCGCGCGGGCCCAGACGATGTGGCCGGTGAGAAGATCCCGCAGGTCCATCTTGAGGACGGCGGCCTTCTCCGGTCTGGGAGCCTACGGGAGGGCGGCCGGGCTCAGGGAGAGGGCCACCATGAGGGCGAGCAGGATCGTCCACCCACCGCGCGGCACCGTCATCACCATCTATTTCTGCGCGATCGTTGTCATTGTTGAGGAGCCGTATCACAGGCGTGTCACGACGGTCCTTGCGCCCTCCGGAGCGACCTGCCACGATGCCGGTAGGGACGGTATGCGGGAAACCGACCGCCGGATGCGCCTCCTGGAGATCCTGCGGCTGCGGGGCGGACAGACCATTGCCGATCTCGTCCGGGCCCTGCGGATGAGCCGCAATGCGGTCCGTAACCTCCTCATGAGGTTACAGGCCGAGGGGCTCGCGCGGCCTCAGGGGCTGAGGCCGGGTAAGCGCCGGCCCAGTGTGGTCTACGGCCTTGCACCGGATGCAGAGGTGCTCTTCCTGAGGTCCTACGACGCCTTCGTGCTCACCCTCCTGGAGGCCCTGGGGAAGCGGGACGGCCGGACCCTCCGGAAGGTCCTGGACCAGGTGGCGGACCGGTGGATCGCCCGGGATCGGCCACGCGTAATGCAGCACCACGGCGAGAAGCGCCTGCAGGCGGTGCGGGATCTCTTGAGCGAGCGGAGGTTCATGCCCGTGCTCGTGCAGGCGGACGGAGCGTGCGAGATCCCGGAGCACAACTGTCCTCTGAGTCGCCTTGTGAGCGAGCATCCGGAGGTGTGCGACACAGTCCACCGCTGCCTTGCGGGCCTTGTGGAGGCCGAGGTCGTGCGGGTTCGGTGGATGGCGCACGGCGACCCCTACTCGGTCTGCCGGGTTTCGCTCAGCGCGCCCCGGTACCAACCCGTCCGGCCTTCACCACGCACGCGACCAGGTTCGTCCCGAAGGCCATCATGAGGTCGCGGTAGTCGTCGGCCCCCAGCACCACCGCCACCCCGGCCTCGATCATCCGCCGCGCCGGCGCGAACGGGAGGCCCAAGAACAGCGCGGTCCCGGGGAGGAGTACGGCGACGGTGTCCGATCCCGCGAGGGAGACGATCCCGGCTTCGCTCACCCAGAGCAGGTGGTCGGCGGAGGCGGTCCCCATCCGCACCGCGAGTTCGGCGCCACCCTGGTTGCTGAACTTGTCCGCGCGGATCTTCGGCGCAAGGCTCCAGGCCTTCCCTGCCTGGAGCACGCGCGAGGCTTGCTCGGGCGTGAAGGCTTCCCGGTCGCAGAACACGTCGCAGAAGGCGGCAAGGCGCTCTCCGGCTACCGCCGGGATCATCCCCTGGCACACGAGCTCCACGTCTCGGCGGCCGTCCCGTGCCCGCGCATGCGCGCGTCGTCCGCACGATGCTGAGGATTCCCCCGCACCGGGCCGCGATCTCCTCGTACGTCGGGCCCCCTAGAGGACCCCAAAGTTCCCCTGCGCCGCGGTTGGCCTGTACGGTACCATGCCGGTGGGCGCGGCTCAGGTGCCCGCCAACCCGCATCCGTCTGCGCAGGCCGCGCCTACCCGGGCTCCAGGCCGCCCTCCGGCAGGGCGGCCTTCTTCGTGCCGCAGCGAGGCGGCATGAGGTGAGCCAAGGCGCAAGCGAGGGCAGGAAGCCCCTCTGAGCAGGAACACCCGTCCCTCGGGGCGAAGCCTTCAGACCATCCAGGTGGCGGTGGATTTGGCTGCCTCACCTCCTTGACCGGCAGCCTGCCCAGGTGGCCCTCTTTCTGCCCACCCGAGCAGGAGGCCTGAGGGGGGGTCTGTCGAAGGTCCGCAGCCAAGGAAGTGAGGGCATGAAAAGCCAAGGTTCACCCCTGCAGGACCCGCGCCAGTCGGGCGTTCCAGCCGGGCAGGTGAGCGTTGGCCTCCGGAGCCAAAGGTCGCAGGTTCGAATCCTGCCGGGCGCGCCAGGTCTGGCGAGGGCTTCCGAACTGGGGGATTTCTGCGGGGATTGTGGGCGTTCGCGCTCGGGGGAAGCCCCGTTGGGATTTCGTGCTCCTTTGCCCTAAAGGCCCGGGCCCGAGGGATGCGGAGGCCCGCGCGGACCTTGTGGGAAGCCGATCCCCTGCGTCCGACCACGGTAGCCTGCGCGATCTGTGGGAGCTGACATCTGTCAGCTCCCTCTGGTATCCTAGTGCGCCGGAGTCAGACCGCGTGGAGGTTGGAAATGGCGGAGGTGACCATCACGCCCCGGGACAACGGTCCGTACCTGGTACGGGGACCGGTGCGCTTGGTGGACGCGGAAGGGCGCGCGTGGAACCTCGACCGCGAGGTCATCGCCCTGTGCCGGTGCGGGGGAAGTGCTAACAAGCCTTTCTGCGACGGTACCCATGCCCGCATCGGCTTCCAGTCCCAGGTCCGGGCCTCCGTTCCCTGAGGGCTCGTCCGGTCAAGGGCGCAGGCGCAGCCGGGCGGTCGCACCCGCCGTGGCCATCCACAAGGCCGACAGGAGGAGCACCGGCCGGGGACCCAGGCTCTCCAGGAGCGCGCCCGCGAGGAGGGGAGCCAGGATTCCACGCACGCCGATGAGGGAGGTGTAGGCTCCCGCGTAGTGCACCACCAGGTGCGGGGGAGCAAGCTCCATTGCCGTGGTCATCCACGCGAGTTCCACCACGGCGATAAGGAAGCCGTCCGCGGCCGCGGGTCCGAGGGCCGCCCACGCAGAGGGGATGAGGGCGTAGAGCAGGGGGGTGAGGGGAGAAACCATGAGGGCTCTGCGCAGGGTGGAAAGCCCGCTGGACCGGTCAATGACTCTCCCTCCAAGAAAGAAACCCACCACGGAGGCCGCGTTGGAGGCAGCGGCCAGGATCCCGACCTGGGTGGGGCGGGCTTGGAGGACGTCCACCAGCAGGAGGGGAATTGCCGGCGCCATGGTCCACCCGCCAAACCCGAAGGCGAAGGTGGCCACGAGCACCCACCGGAAATGTCTGTCCGCCCACGCGGCATGCCACACTTCCCGCAGGGAGGGTCGGGGAGGGGGTGCGGGGAGGCGGGGAGGCCGGATGCGGCTGTGGGCCAGGGCGCCCGCCACGCCGAACAGGGCCGCGACCGGAAGGACCAGCCTGGGCCCGAACCGTTCCAGGAGAGGGCCTGCCAGGAGGGAGCCCAGGATGGAGGCGCAGCTGAGCCCGGTGCGTACCAGGCCCAGCAAGGTGCCCCGGAATTCCTGTGGGAAGAGGAGCTGCACCGTGGCCGCGTAGGCGGGGGTGGTGATGCCGTTTACGGCGTGATAGGCGAGCACCAGGATCGTGAAGGCACCCGGGTGTGCGATCGTCGGGGTAAGCAGGAAGAGGCTGCGGGCGAGCACACCCGGCCACACGAGGTAGGGAATGGGATTTCGACCGGCCACCACTACGCTCCAGTAGGCGGCAAGCAGCAGACCCACCGCAGGACCGGCAACCACCAGGGACACCAGGAGCGGGCTGGCGCCCATCCTCCGGGCGGTGACCCCGAGGAAGGGGATGACCATCCCGTTGAAGATGCCGAACAGCAAAGCCCCGGTGAGGTCCCACAGGAATGCCCGCCGAGTCCTTGGGCGCAAGGGAGGGACCCAGCGCACAGACCGTAGTATAGCGCAGGGCCGGGAGGAGAATTCCCGAAGGCGGACGAATGCCCTTCCCAGAACCCCTTGGGGAGGTGTCCGGTGGACGTCTTGCTGTGGGTGCTCATCGCCTTGCTCCTATACCTGGTGTTCTTCCAGGGCTAACGGCGAGCACCGCCGGTAGGATCCGGTTCCCGGGTCGCCGGTCGGTGGAGCAAAGGAAACCGGGTGTGGGTGACGAATCTCGCTTTTCTCAGGCACATCCCTTGGGGGTGGTGCAGATGGGAGGAGGCAGGTGGTTGGCTCAAGCGGGCTCACGGGCGGCGGTGGGATTGGCCCTGATCTGCTGGCTGCTGGCTCCCGCGGGCGGGGCCGCGCCGTCCCGGGAATGGGAGGAGGGGGTCCAGGCCGCGAGGCGAGAGGGCCGTTTGGTGGTCTACGACGCCTTTGGGGGAGCAGTTCCCACGGTGCAGTACGCCGCGGAGCGGTTCGAGGCCACGCACCGGGTGAAGGTCGAGATTGCCGTGATGCGGGCCAGCGAATCCATCGAACGCATTCGGGTGGAGCAACGGGCGGGTCGAGCCGTCGCGGACCTGGTGACCGCGGGTTCCGGGACCACCCGCCCCATGCTGGACGAGGGGGTTCTGCGTCCCTTTGAAAGGCTTCCCAGCGCTCCACGGATCGCGCCGCAGGTCCGATTAAAGGTTCAGGAGTGGGAGCTGCAGCAGTACCTTCTGCCTTTCCTGATCCAGCTGTACGGAATTTTGGTCAACACGAACCTGGTCCGCCCTGAGGAGGAGCCGAAGAGCTGGAACGACCTGGCGGATCCCCGGTGGCGTGGCAGGCTCATCATGGACGATCCCAGGGCTCCGGGAGGGGGACAGGTCCTGTTCCAGGTGACCTACCGGGCGCTGGGGCGGAGGTTCCAGGAAGAGCTCGCGGCCCAGCGGCCGTTTCTCACCCGGGGAATCGCGGACGCGGCCAGCCGGGTAGCCCGGGGAGAGTTCGCGGTGATGGCCCCCTTTGCCCTGGGACTTTACCCGCGGGTTCGCGGGGGACCCGTGAAGCTCATCATCCCCCGGGAGGGCGCCCCCTATGTCCCGCTGGGCGTCTCCCTGCCCCGGCGAAGCGATCACCCGAACGCGGCCGTGGTCTTCAGCGAGTTCCTCCTCTCCCGGGAGGTCCAGGTCCGGCTGATGCACGATTTCATCCTGCCGGTGGTGCGCGGGTATGACCAGCAGGCACCGGAAGAGGTCCGGCCGTTCCTGAGGGCCCGGCTCTGGGACACCGTGGTGGATCCCCGCGTGGAGCCTGAGTATCTCCGGAGGGCAAACGAAATCTACCGGTAGGGGAGGGACCTGAGGATGCGTCGGATGCTCCCCGCAGTACTCCTCATCCTTGCGGCGATCTGGTGGGGCCCGGAGGTGGCGGGAGGACCCGGGGCTCCCTGGGTCCAGGTGGTGGCCGCAGCCCGGAGGGAAGGGACCCTCACCCTGTACGACGGGCACGGGGGGGCGCTTCCCACCATCCAGTTCGCCGCGGACCTGTTTCAGAGAACGTACGGCATCCGTGTGGAGATGAGCGTGATGCGGGCCAGCGAGGCCCAGGAGCGGGTGCGGATCGAGCAACGGGCGGGTAGACCGCTTGCGGACCTCGTCACCGTGGGGCCGAGCCAAGCCTGGCAGATGAAGAAGCTGCAGCAAACCGTGCAGCCCCTCGGAGACCTCCCCAGCAGCAAGAGGGTGGCCGCGCAGATCCGGTTGAAGCTGCAGGAGTGGGAGATCGAGGACGTCATGCTCGTGGAAGCCGTACAGGTCTATGGCGTCCTGATCAACACCCGCCTGGTCCCTTCCGGAGAGGAACCCCAGAGCTGGATGGATCTCCTGGACCCCCGGTGGCGGGGTCGGATGATCGCGGACGACCCCCGGGCCTTCGGGGGAGGATCCGTGTTCTTCGCCGCCACCTACAAACGGTTCGGGAGGGGGTACCACGAACAACTGGCGGGGCAGCGTCCCTTCTTCACCAGGGCCATCGCGGAGGCTGCGAACCGGGTGGCGCGGGGGGAGTTCGCCCTGATGTACCCGTTTGCCCTTGGATTGTATCCCCGGGTCCGGGACCTCCCCAACGTGAAGGTGGTCATTCCCCGGGAGGGTGCGCCCTACGTGCTGCAGGGGGTTTCGATCCCGCGGGAGGTACGACATCCCAATGCAGCCCGGCTCTTCGCGGAGCTGCTCCTCTCGGATGCCGTCCAACGGAACCTCTATGAGAACTTCGTCCTCCCCGCCGTAGCGGGCTTCATCCGCCAGGCACCGTCCGAACAGCGAAACCTTCTGGGGGTTCCCCTGTGGGAGACCTCAGACCCCCCGAGGGGGGAGGAGCTCCTCCGACTCGCCTCGGAGATCTATCGCTGAGGCCCGGCCCGTGAGCGGATCGGTCGAGGTCATGGCACCTCAGGTGCGTACCCGTACGGTGCGCCGGGAGTCCGGAGGGGAGGGGCGGCTGGAGGGGGAAGTCTGCGTGGTGGGATCCGGAATCGCCGGGATCTCCGCCGCCCTGGAAGCCGCCCGACTTGGTCGGGAGGTGGTGCTCGTGGAGGCGGCTCCGTTCATCGGAGGCCAGGCGGTGGGGGCTCCCATCGGAACCATCGCAGGGCTCTTTTCCTGTGGCCCGAACCCTCATCAACTGACCCATCTTGTGGCGGACGAGCTCCTGGCCGCCCTGGAACGGGAGGACGCGGTGTATCGCCGCTACTCGGAGAAGGCCCGCACCATCGTCCTGGTCTACGACGAGGTGGTCCTGGGACGTTGGATGGAGCGGGAGGTGCACCGGCGGAGGGTCCGGGCAGTGACGGGAGCCGTCCTGCGGGAGGTGCGGCGGGAGGGAGCGAGGATCCACTCCCTTTCCTTCCTCACGCGGTTTGGGGATCTAGAGGTGAAGGCCCCCATGTACATCGACGCCACGGGGGATGCCGCGGTAGCCTGGTTCGCGGGGCTTCCCTGCCGGGAACCCGATCGCCCCATTTACGGGTCGCAGATGGCGGTCCTGGAAGGCGTTCGGGATGAGTTGGTCATGCCGGAATCGGCCTTCTTCGCCCGGATCCAGTCCGTCCTGCAGGAGAAGGGGGACCGCTACGGGTTGGGGCGCAGGGACGGGCTCGTATTCCTGTTCCCTGGGCGGGGCATGGCCATCGTGAACATGACCCACGTGCAGACTCCTCTCGAGCCGGCGGCCTTCACCCGCCGGAGCCTGGAAGGCAAGGACCAGGTGGATCGGGCGATCCGGCTCCTGCGGGAGGAGTTCCCGGAGGCGTTCGGGAAGGCACGGGTTCGGGTGTACGGGCAGCTGGGAATCCGGCAGACCCGGTGGATCGTGGGGAGGTATCAGCTGTCCGTGGAGGACGTCCGGACGGGCAGGGAATTCGCGGACGCGGTGGCCCGCACCGCATGGCCCATCGAGCTCCACGACCGGGCGGAGGGGTATTATTGGGAGCCCTTCGGAGAAGGCCACGTGCATTATGTGCCCCTGCGGAGCCTGATCCCGGAAGGGACGGAGAACCTCCTGGCGGTAGGGCGTTGCATTGACGCGGATCCCCTGGCCCTCTCCAGCGTACGGGTAATGGGACCCTGCATCGCCATGGGAGCCGCGGCCGCGCACGTAACAGACCTCTGCCTCGAGCGCTCCGTCCCTCCGCACGAGGTGGACCTGGAGGCCCTTGCCGAACGGCTTCGGCCGAACCTCAAAGATCCCGCTTCCTAAAGCTGCGGCCGAACTTGACAACCGTTCGGACTCCGCCTAAGCTCTGACCAAAGCCGGCCTGTTTTGTTGTGCCCTCCTGTGGGCTTCACGGCCCGAGCCGCAACGGTTCCCGCAGCGAAAGACCTCTCGGAACGAGGTGATGAACATGCGGCTTGCACGGCCGATCTGCGCCGCACTTGCCGTCGCGTTTTTGAGCGTACAGGGAATCGGCCCCGTCTTCTCCCAGAATCCCGCCACCATCCGGTTCCAGGACGTGACCGACCAGGTCCTCCCGTACCCGATCCGGCCGCTTGCCGGGTTGAGCCACGGTCAATCTTGGGGCTTCATCGCGGTGGGGGACTCCGACGGGGACGGATGGGACGACCTGTACATCAACGAGATGAGCATGGTCCACACCCACGACCACCAGAACATCCACGGAAGGCCGCAGTCCGGCTACCTGCTCCGGAACGTCGGGGGTCGGTTCGTTGACGAGAGCCATAAGCTTCCGGTCATTGACGAGGACACCGAGCACCGGCACGTGGCGGTGTGGTGTGACTTCGACCGGGACGGGGACCTGGACCTGCTCCTGGGGACCGGGATGGACGACGAGTTCCCCCTCGGACACCCCGAGCGGATGGTGGGAAATTTGGACGTGTGGCTCCGGAACGACGGAGACCGGTTCACGGATGTCTCCCGACAAGTGGTGGTGGAGGGCTTTGACACCCGCTCAAGCAAGGTGTTCCACGGGTACACTTGCGCGGACGTGGACGGGAACGGCTGGCCGGACATCCTGGTCCTGAACAAGTACGCTCCTGAGGTGTACGGGGTGGATGGCGGCACTCCGGTATTCCGCCTGTACCTGAACCAGGGCGGGATGCGGTACCGGGAGGCTGCAGCAGAGCGCGGGTTCCGGGATGTGGAGTACCGCACGAGCAACATTGACCCGTGGGGCCTGGGCTGCTACGACTTCAACCTGGTGCGCGGCGTGGACTGCCGGAGTGCTGGGGGAAACCTGGGCCGCTGGATCCTGAACCGGAGTAGCGGATTCTTCGACGTGAACACGGGGATCTACCGCCCGATCGCCGACCTCAACGCCTACAGCAACGACCTCGCCTGGGCGGACTTCAACGGGGATGGTCTCGTTGACCACGCGGACGCGGGCCTGCTGCAGCACACGAACATCCACGTCAACAACGGGTCCACCGCCCACAACGACGGGATGGTATCCCTTACCCGGGCTTCCGCCCCCAACCGGGTGCGTCTGCGGAGCGCTGTGGGCTTTGACGCGGACAACGACGGGGACGCGGACCTCTTCGTCACGGTGGAAGCTTCCGGGCCGCTCACGCCCGACGGGAAGCCCACGAAGGCCCCGGACCTCTTCTTCCGCAACGACAACATGACGTTCGTGGAGATGGCCCGGCAGGTGGGCCTGGACGGCGGGATCTGCGTGGGCAAGCGGGCGGATCCACGTCCGGCCGACCACTGCGCGGGTGGGGGAGGGGCGGCCGTGGTGGACTTCGACCGGGATGGACGCTTGGACCTCGTCGTGAGCTCCACCCCCTGGTTCAAGCCGGCCGGTGGGGTGGAGCGGGTCCGGGTGTACCGGAACGTGACCCAGAACACCGGGAACTGGGTCGGAGTGATCGTCCAGGGTCGGGATGCGCTCGGGACGGTGGTCCGGATCGAGGCGTGCGGGAAGACCTTCGTCCGACAGGTGGTGGCCGGCACACACCACCTGGCCCAGAACACCCGGACGATCCACGTAGGCTTAGGGGAGTGCATGAACCGGCCTCATGTGACGGTTCAATGGCCGGACGGGGCGGCGCACCGGGGGTGGCTCAGCCTGAACCGGTACCACCTGGTGCGGCGGTAGGGAGTTCGAGCAGGGAATCCGGATCGCGGCGTCAAAACCATCCTCAACCGTTCGGGGCGGTGGGCCGGAGGGGAGAGGAGAAGATGGACAGGCGAGCACCTGCGGAGAGTCTGCAGGGGCTAGTGGATCGGACTCCGAACCTGGTCGAGTACCTGTACCGGAATCCCAAGGGAGCCCTCCGGGCCATCTTCCAGCTGTTCCCGCCCGCAGTCCTGCCGCCGGAGTTCACCAACTGGCGGGACGAACAGCGGGCCCGGCGGGAGTCCGTGGCCCTCCTGGACCAATCGTTTCACATGAGCAACCTGTACCTGAGGGGGCCGGATACCCTGCGGCTGCTGGAAAGCCTGGCCATTAACAGCTTCCGGAACTTCGGCCCAAACCGGGCAAAGCAGTTTGTGGCGTGCTCCCCGGAAGGGTACGTGATCGGGGACAACATCCTCTACGGACTGGAAGAGCATTCGGCCGTGCTGGTCGGCTCCGAGGTCGTCCAGAACTGGGTGACCTACCACGCGGAGACCGGCGGGTATCGGGTTCGGGTGGAGCGGGATCCCGCGTGGTCCGTGAATCCCACTGGTCGGCGGACGGTGTACCGGTTCCAGGTGGAGGGCCCGAAGGCCCTGGCCCTGCTGGAGAAGGCCACCGGAGGACCGCTGCCTGAGGTGAAGTTCTTCCACTGGACGTGGCTCGTCATCGCGGGACGGAGGGTCCGGGCGCTGCGACACAGTATGGCAGGAGTCCCAGGCATGGAGCTCTCGGGCCCCTGGGAGGACCGGGAGGTGGTGCGTGCCGCCCTCGTGGACGCCGGCAGGGAGTTCGGCCTCCGGGAGGTGGGCTCCCTCGCGTACCTCTCCAGCGGCGGGCTGGAGTCCGGATGGGTTCCCAACCCGCTCCCCGCCATCTACACCAGCCCTGACCTGCGCGCCTACCGGGAGTGGCTCCCTGCCACGGGTCAGGAGGCCATGGGATCTCTGGGGGGAAGCTTCTATTCGCCCCGCATCGAGGACTACTTCCTGACCCCCTGGGAGTTGGGATTCGAGCACATTCTCCGGTTCGACCACGACTTCGTCGGGCGGCGGGCCCTGGAGGAGCGGGCAGGGCAGCGGCACCGGAGAAAGGTGACCCTGGTCTGGCACCCGGAGGACACCACCCGGATCTTCGGTTCTCTCCTCCGCCCGGGGCCGATGGCGAAGTACCTGGATCTTCCCTGGCTGCACTACGCCACCTGGCAATACGACCGGGTCCTGAGCCCGCAGGGGGCGCCGGTCGGCTTCGCCCTGTATGCCGGCTATACTTCCAACGAGCGGGCGGTAGTGGCCCTGGCGGTCGTCGAGGAGGACTACAGCCAGCCTGGAGCGGAGGTGCTCCTCGTGTGGGGCGAGGACGGCGGAGGAGTTCGGAGCGGGGCGTGGGTAGAGCCGCACACCCCCGTGGAGATCCGGGCCAGGGTGGCTCCGGTCCCCATCAGCGAGGCGGCCCGGCAGTACCGGGCCGCCATGCGGTCCGGACGCCCGTGAAACCCGAGGGCCCTTTACGGCTCTTCCCACCCGATGCTAAAATGAGCCGTCGGCGAGAGCGCCCCAGGAGTCCGGTTCCCGGAAGGAGGTGTGAGGTTGGCCACGGTTCGCGTGGGGAAGGATGAGTCCCTGGACAGCGCCCTCAAGCGGTTCCGCCGGGAGGTACAGCGCTCGGGGATCCTCGTGGAGGCCAAGCGGCACGAGCACTACGAGAAGCCCAGTGATCGGCGGCGTCGCAAGCTCGCCAAGCGAGCCCGCAAGCAGAAGGCGAAGTCCAGGTAGCTCGCCGTCCCGTTCGCACAGCTTCCGGGCTCCGAACTCGTTCGGGGCCCGGTTTTTTTGACCATGACGCTTCTGGAACGGCTCGGGGAGGATCTCAAGCAGGCCCTCAAGGCGAAAGATGCGGTTCGGGTCTCCACCTTGAGGCTTGCCCGGGCTGCCCTGCACAACGCGGAGATCCAGCGGGGCCGTCCCCTCACGGACGAGGAGGCCCAGGAGGTCCTGCGGCTCGAGGCCCGGCGCCGGAAGGAGGCGATCGAGGCCTTCCGGCGGGCCGGGCGGGAGGAGATGGCCCACCGGGAGGAGCTGGAGCTTGCGGTACTCCTGGAGTACCTCCCCACCCCGCTCTCCGAGGAGGAGCTCCGGAGGATCGTGCAGGAGGCGATCCAGAGGCTCGGGGCTAGAACGGAGCGGGACGTGGGGCGGGTGATCGGGGCGGTGATGCGGGAGGTTCGGGGTAGGGCCGAGGGCCGGGACGTGGAACGCCTGGTGCGGGAGGCCCTCGGATCCAGGCCGTAGCCGGGATGGCCAGGAAACGCCCGCGGCGGTCGGCCCCAAAAGCGCGGAGCTGGAAGCGGGCGGTGAGCGCGGGCGGGGTGGTGTTCCGTCGCGGTCCCTCCGGTCCCGAGGTCCTGCTGTTGCTCCACCGCAACGGCCGGTGGATGCTGCCCAAGGGAACTGTGGAGGCCGGGGAGACGGAGGAGGAGGTGGCCCGCCGGGAGGTGGGAGAGGAGGCAGGAGTGCATAACCTCCGGCTGGTGGCAGACCTCGGCGAGGAACGCTACCGGTTCTACTGGCCTCCGGAAAAGACCTTCTACGACAAGACCGTGCGCTACTACCTCCTGGAGTGGCTGGGCGGAGAGGAGCCCAGGCCGCAGGCAGAGGAGGGGTTCGTCGAAGCCCGCTGGGTTCCGCTGGAAGAGGCGGTGGGGCGGGTAAGGTACAGGGAGACGCGCGAGATCCTGCTTCGAGCCCGGGAGCTCCTGAAGCCCCGGGAGGAGGCAGAGCCGTGAGGGAGCCTGTGATCGGAACTCCGGACCTGGTGGAGGATACCTTCCGGAAGTACGCGGAGCACGTGAACCCGGGGCTCGTGAAGCTGTGGCGGTTCGCGGGGATCGAGACCTTGGAGTGGGAGGCCGAGGGCGCGGTGGTCCGGGACATCCACGGTCGGGAGTACCTGGACTTCTCCGGCGGTCCCGCGGTGTTCGTCGTGGGGCACCGGCACCCGCGGGTGGTCCAGGCGGTCGTGGAGCAGATCCAGCGCATGCCCATGTCCGTGCGGGCCTTACCCCGGCGGTCGGAGGCAGAGCTCGCGGCGCTCTTGGCGGAGGTCACACCCGGAGACCTCCGCTACGCCTTCTTCTGCAACAGCGGCGCGGAAGCGGTGGAAGGGGCCATCAAGCTGGCCCGCTTGGCCACCGGGAAGCCCGGGATCATCGCCACGGAGGGAGCCTTCCACGGGAAGACCCTCGGGGCCCTCTCCGCCACGGGTCGGGAGAAGTACCGAAAACCTTTTGAGCCCCTCGTGCCCGGGTTCCGGCACATCCCCTTCGGGGACCCCGAAGCCCTGGAGGAAGCCATTGGTGAGGATACCGCGGCCTTCCTGGTGGAGCCCATCCAGGCGGAGGGCGGGGTACGGATCCCGCCGGACGACTACCTCGGCCGGGTGCGGGAGATCTGCGACCGCAGAGGGATCCTCCTCATCGTGGACGAGGTGCAAACCGGGATGGGCCGCACGGGACGGATGTTCGCGTGTGAGCACGCGGGCATCACTCCGGACATCCTCACCCTCGCGAAGGGGCTCGGGGGCGGGGTGATGCCCATCGGGGCGTTCGTCGCCCGCCCCCACCTGTGGGAGGCCTTCGCCTCCGACCCCTACCTCCACTCCTCCACCTTTGGGGGAAATCCTGCGGCCTGCGCGGCGGCCATCGCCACCATCCGGGTTCTGCTCGAGGAGCGCCTGCCGGAGCGGGCCGCGAACCTCGGTGCGTTCCTGCTGGAAGGCCTGCGTTCCCTCGCTGCCCGGTACCCGGATCTCGTGCGGGAGGTGCGCGGAAAGGGCCTGCTCCTGGGGATGGAGTTCGTGGACCCGGACGTGGCGCTGCTGTGCGCCGCCGAGGCCCTGCAGCGGGGAGTGATCTTCTACTTCGCCCTTAACCGGCCCGAGGTGATCCGCATCGCCCCGCCCCTGGTGATCACCCGGGAACAGATCGAGACCGCTCTGGCGCGTGTGGACGCCGCCCTCGGAGCCGCGCGGGAGATGCTGGAAGGTCTCCGATCTGTCGGATGATCCCGCGGGAGGAGTACCGGGAACGACAGGAGCGCGCCCGGGCGCGCATGCGGGCCCTGGAGCTCCAGGCCCTGGTGGTGGTCTCCGGACCGTTTTACGAGCGCCCCGGAGATGTGGCCTATCTCAGCGGCCACCTGCCCCCCTTCCCCACCTCCGAGACCGAGCCGCCCTTTGCCGGGACCGGGTATGCCGCTGCCTTCCTGGATCACCGGGAGCTCGTGCTCCTGGTGGATACACCCAGGTACCGGTCCGACCGAGTGGTGGCGGATGAGGTACGCGTGAGCGTGGATCTGTGGGGGACCCTGGTGGAGGTCCTTCGGGGGCGGGCCGCGTGGGAGGTGGGGGTCGTGGGCACAGACGTGGCCCCCGTGGAGATGGCCCGCCGGCTGGAGGAAGCTGGGTTCCGGATGGTTCCCGCGGATGGGCTGCTCCGGTCCCTGCGCCGGTGCAAGAGTGCTGCGGAGGTGGATCTGCTGCGGCGGGCCGTGGCGTGTGCCCGGGAGGGGCTCGTGGCCGCCTGTACGGCGTGCATCCCGGGAGCATCCGAGCAGGAGGTCTGCGCGACGGGGGTTGCCGCGGCCCTCCGGGCCGGCGCGGATTTCGTGCGGTATCTCCGGGTGCACTCCGGCCCGTGGAGCGCTTGGACCACCCGCTGGCCGCCCGCCACGGACCGCAGGCTCATCAAGAGCGATCTCGTGCTCCTGGACCTCGTGGGTGCCCGGGAGGGCTACCACTTCGACGTCCTGCGCACGACCCTCGTGGGCTTCGATCCGCTGCCCTGGCAGCGCGCACTCCTGGAGGCCACCCAGCGGGCCCTGGCCCGGGCTCTTCGGACCGTTCGCCCGGGGGTTCCGGTACGTGAAGTCGTGGCCGCGGCTCTGGGAGCCTACGAGGAAGCGGGTTTGGGCGAGCATGCCGCAACGTTGCTCGGCCACGGCATCGGGCTGGAAACCGTGGAAGCCCCCTACCTCCGGCCGGAAAGCGAGGCGCGGCTGGAGGAAGGGATGGTGCTGTGCGTCGAGCCCTCGGTGTGCCTGCCGGGCCGGGGCGGGGCGTGCATCGAGGAGGAGGTGGTGGTGACCCGGGAGGGATGCGAGGTGCTCACGAGCGGCATTCCCCGCCTCCTGTGGGAGTGACTACCGGGAGGTCAGGAGGGGAGGGACCCAGAGGTCGTCTTGGGAGCCCTCCCGGAGGGCGATCTGTACCTCTTGATCCGTCTTCAGCAGGAAGGCCCGCTCCAGCTCGTCAATCCCCTGGAGGTCCTGGTAGACCTCGAACGCTTCCTCGGAGATCATGGCCCGCAGCTGGGCTTCCAGGCGTAACTTGCTTAGGAAAAACTGCTCCAGGTGGATCCGCCGGTAGAGCCACAGGTGGTGCTGGAGGATCTGCCGGAGCTTCTGCTCGTGGCTGAAGAGGAGGTCCCGACGGTCCACGAGCTCCAGGGCCCGGCGGTAGGACCGGTGTAGGTCCACGAGGAGGTCCCGGAGCTCCTGGATGAGGACTTCCGGAGCCGTATCGCCTTTGGCCGCCTGCCGGACCGCTCGGAGCACTCTCCCCTCCATCAGCCGGAGGCCGTGCGCGAGGTCCGCGAGGGTACGGGCGAGTCCGGGATTCGGGGAATGCTGGAGTTTGGTCACGCGTCTTGGCGCATTCATGGATACCCCTCCGGCACCCCCACTCGGGCTCTCTCCGTCCCCAGTTTTTGGAGAAACACCTGGCTCAGGTCTTCCGCGTTCTGACCCCGTTCGGTCCTACGCGCTCCGGCCGTCCGGAGTTCAGGGCCAGCGTCGTCCCGCCCACGGCGGCTAGGACCGCAGCACCCACCGGTCCCCACAGGGCCATCCCCAGCCCTCCGGCTCCCAGCACCGCGCTGATCCCGCAGATGCGCAGCACCACCTCGTGCGGCCGGAGCCCTGAACCCAACAGCCGGTGGGGCAGGTGGTCCTTTCCCGTGGAGACCATAATCTGGACGGGGTTCCGGAGCCCCTTCCGATAGCGCCGCCAGTGCACCAGCAGGAAGTCCCAGGCAGGGAGCGCCAGGATCACGCCCAGGGCGAGGATCTCCCAGGCAGAGTCCAGGCTGGTGGCCAGCGCCGCGCTGAGGGCTGCCAGGAGGAACCCCAACATGAGGCTTCCAGAGTCTCCGAGGAAGATGCGGGCGGGTGGGAAGTTGTAGCGCAGAAACCCCAATGACGCCCCGGCCAGGGCCGCGGCCGTGGTGGCCACCGCCCACCGCTGGAGGAAGATGGCGAAGAAGGCCAGCGCCACGGCGCTCACCACCGCCGCCCCCGATGCCGTCCCGTCCGCGCAGTCCAGGCAGTTCAGGGCGTTCGCCAACCCCACGATCCAGCCCGCGGCCAGGAGGTAGCCTGCATACGGCCAGGAAAGCCCCACGCGGAAATCGCCCAACCCGACGATAAGCACCACCACCGCGGTTTCTGCGGCGAGCTTCGCGGCCCCCACACCCCGCACGTCGTCCACGATTCCGATCAGGGCAAAGGCCGCGGCTCCCACCAGCAGCAGGACCACGTGCAGGTCGTTCACGGGTCGCGCCCACATCAGGGTGGCCGAGCTGAAGGCCAGGTAGACCGCCGCCCCGCCCAGGAGCGGCGTAGGCGTGCGGTGGAGCTTGCGGGGCGCGGGGAAGTCCAGGATCCCGGCCTTCCAGGCCGCCCACGCGGCCGCGGGCGTGGCCAGGAGCGCCAGGCCTAGCGCGCAGAGAAAGGCCAGGAGTACGCCCGCCACCTCTGTCTCTCCCGTGCCGCGAGTGTGGCTTCCAGGGCCAGAAAGGTTCGGTTCACCTCCTCCTCCTGCAGCGACGGATAGAGAGGGATCGAGAGGGCGGTGCGGTACGCCTGCTCCGTCCTCGGGAATCCCGGTACGCCCAGGTACCGATGGAGGGGCCAGAACACCGGAGGACTCGTCTCCACCCCATATGCCTGCAGCGCCTCCCGGGCCCTTGCCGCGTCCGGAACCGCGACCACGTATCGGTAGAAAATGGGGTTCGTTCCGGGCCGTACGACCGGGGGCTGCAGCCCCAGGACCTGAATCCGCTCGGCGTACCGGGCCGCGAGCCGCCGCCGGCGGTCCAGGAGGGCCGGGAGCTTCCGGACCTGCGACAGCCCCAGGGCGGCCTGGAAGTCCGTGAGCTTGTAGTTAAACCGGACCCGCAGGCGCCGCCGGCCATCGTAGTCCCGCATCTCCCGAGCCCGCCGCAGCAAGAGGTCGGAGTTCGAGAGCACCATCCCACCCTCGCCCGTGGTGATCACCTTCGTGGCGTAGAAAGAGCAGATCGCCACGTCCCCAAAGGACCCCACGGGACGACTCTCCACCGTGGCGCCTAGGGCCTGGGCGATGTCCTCGATCACGGGGACCCCGAGCCTGCAGATCCCCTCGATGTCCGCGGGGAATCCGAACATGTGGGGCACGAGGATCGCCCGGGTCCGCCGGGTGACGGCTCGGCGGACTTCCTCCACGGAGAGGTTGTACCCTCCGGGTTCCAGGTCCACGAGTTTCGGGGTGGCGCCCACGTACCGGACCGCCTGCAACAACGCCACGCAGGTGTAGCTCGGGAGGACCACCTCATCCCCGGGCCCCACACCGAGGGCGAGGAGGGCTAGGTGCAGGGCTGCGGTGCCCGAACTCGTCGCCACGCCGTCCCGCACGCCCAGAAAGCAGGCGACCTCCTGCTCGAACCGCCGGGTCAGCTCCCCCTGGGCGATCTGCCCGGATCGCAGGACCTCGGCCACGGCCCGGACGTCCGCCTCGTCCAGAGTCGGCCGGGAGTGGGGCACTAGAGGACCATGCGGTGGCATACGAACGCCTCGGCTGCTTCCACGGAGATCTCCGCGCCCCGCAGCCGTGCGAGCCGCTCCACGTTCTCCACGCTTCCGTGATGCGGCGGCGGCCGGAGCTGAGACGTGTGACACCGCAGTGCCTTGAGCTTCACCTCCAGGAACTCCGAGATGTCCACGTAAAAGTTCGGATGGAAGGGAGCGGGACTCCAGCCGAGCTGCGGAGCATCGGAGGACAGCACGAGGCGCACGAAGGGCTTGTCCTGAGGGAGGTGCGGCCGGCAGGCCGCAAACCCCGCGAGGAAGAGGGCCTCGTGGTCCTGGTTGTAGCTAGGATGAGGGAGGATCACCGCCGTGGGCCGCACCCGGTCTATGGCGTAGCGGGCCTCCCGCTCGATGAGGGTCACGAGGTCCCGCCGGGGCAGTGCATCGAGCCGCATGTGACGCTCGCCGTCCTCGAAGAGGACTTCATACCCGTCCACCCCCAGGACCGCCATGGCCGCCGCGAGCTCCTCCTTGCGCCGCGCCCCGCTCACGACCGGGTGCTCCCTGGAGTAGTGCCGGAGGTCGCCCACGGACCCCACGATCACGTACACCTCTCCCCCCTCGGCCTTCACCCTGGCGATCGTGCCCGCACACCCGTACGCTTCGTCGTCGGGGTGCGGGACGATCACGAGCACCCTCTGGCCGGTCCAAAATTCGTCCATGGATCGCGCCCATTGTAGGGAGGATCCCGCTCAGTGCCTTCTATCCAAAAGAAGGGTTTGGTTCGATCATTGGGAGGATCGCGCGGGAAGGCCGGGCTCCGGAGGAGTAGGGTACAATGTTTCGGGATGCCGTTCACGGTGGAGGACCTGCAGGATCTGCTCCGGCTGCTGGAGCAGCAGCCGCAGTGGAAGGAGGCGGTGCGGGCCGCCCTGTGGAGCGAGGCGGAGTTCACCTCTTGGCTCCGGGAGAGGCTTCCGAAGCTGCTGCAGGAGGACCCTCGCTTTGGAGCGGAGGTGGTGGGGGTCCTCCAGCAGGTCCTCAGTCCCCGGTCGGAGTTCGTGCGGGTGCTGGAGGAGATCCGAGCCCTGCGGGAGGACTTCGGCCGCCGGTTCGAGGCCATCGAGCGCACGCTGCAGCTGCACACCGAGCGGTTCGAGGCCATGGACCGTCGGTTCGAGGCCATCGAGCGCACGCTGCAGCTGCACACCGAGCGGTTCGAGGCCATGGACCGTCGGTTCGAGGCCATCGAGCGCACCCTGCAGCTGCACACCGAGCGGTTCGAGGCCATTGATCGCCGGTTCGAGGCCATGGACCGTCGATTCGAGGCCGTGGACCGGAGGTTTGAGGCCCTGCAGCGGGAGATGGACCGCCGATTCGAGGCCGTAGACCGGCGGTTTGAGGCCTTGCAGCGGGAGATGGACCGACGGTTCGAGGCTGTGGACCGGCGGTTTGAGGCCCTGCAGCGGGAGATGGACCGCCGGTTCGAGCTGCAGGCGAGGATCCTGCAGGTACACGGCAGGGCGCTCCGCCGGTTGGAGGTCGGGCTCGGTAGCCTGGGCCGTCGGTTCGGGAAGGGGTTCGAGGAGGCCGTACGGACCACCATCGAGGAGTTCGCGGGGGTCGGCCCCCTGCGGGCGGAGCGCTTGGTGATCCGGGACGTGGCGGGTGAGCTGTACGGGGTGCCCAACCAGGAGGTGGAGTTCGATGCCTTCGTCCACGACGGCCGGCGGTTCTTGGTGGAGGTAAAGGGCTTCGCGGAGCCGGAGGACGTGCTGAACTTCGTCCGGAAGGTGGAGTTCGCCCGCCGCCACCTCCCCGAGCCCTTCGAAGCAGTGCTCCTCGCGCCGTACGCCACCAGGCAAGCGGTGGCGCTTGCCCGGAAGCTCGGGGTGCGGCTCCTGATGGAGCCTCAGGAAAGAGGAACGCGAGAAAGCTGACCCTCCCCGGTTTCCCCAGAATCGACCGTTTGATTGCGAGCTTTCGTCCGGAAGGAGGAGTGTCGGGTTTTCGCGGGCCGCAGAATGAAATAGACAAGCCCAATTCCAGGAGGCCTTCAAATGGGGCACAAGGTGGGATCTGCGGCGGTTTGGGTGACCGCGGTTTTGCTCTCCCTTACGGGCGCTCTGCCGGCCTGGGCGCAGGCGCGGCCCGTGGAGGTCCCTGAGCCGGGCGGTTTTGCACTCATGGGTACCGCGCTATTTGGGGCCTTCGCGGCCCTGAGGCTGCTGAGGCGGCGGGCGTAGGGGCCTTTACCGGATGAGCGGGCCCATTCCTCCGAACGGAGGATAGACGGCCTCGTGGAGTGGGGTAGAGTCGGGAGAGGAGGAAGCAGATGCACCGACGTAGGCACAAGATCCTCTTCGGCCGCGTGGTCCTGACCGCGGGGGTGGTCATAGGTGCGCTGGCGCTCTCCGCGCTGGCTGCCCATGCCTTCACGATCATCCTGGGCGGACCCACGGGCTACAGCGCCCGGATCGACGTCACCCAGGTGGGGCCTAGCCAGCTCAGGATCCTCGTACAGAACACGACCACGCTCGGGCTCTCCGCCCCCAGCGCAGTGCCAGGGAGCTGCCCCCAATTCGTCACGTCGAGCATCGACGCAGCCTGCCGGCTGCTCACGAGCTTCGGGTACACGTTCAATGCGATCTCCCAGTCCATCATCGGCGGGTCGGCGAGGATCGCCAGTGGGTCTGTGGGGTCTGGGAAGATTGGCCCCACTAGCTTTACCTACGGGGCCGGCACCGACTGGAGCGCGGAGTGGGGGTTTGGGAACAACGCGCCGATGGACGGCACGGGTAATCTCGACTTCCTGTCGACGAACGAATCACACATGACCCAGTTCGCATCCGGCCCCAACCGGGACGGGCCAGCGGGGCTTGACGGCCCGCAGGGAGGGTTGTTGAGCAGGGTGTTCACCAGTGCGGGCGGGCTCGGGTTCGTCCAGGACACCCTGGAGTTCCTCGTGAACTACAGCGCCAGCCTGACGGCTGCGGACCTCTTGGCCCTCCAGAACGCGACCTGGTGGGTGGAGTTCGGCAGTAGCGGCTACTTCCTGTGCGCGGGGCCGGACCCCCGGTGCACGCCGCCCCGGAAAGTCGCTGAGCCCGGTGCGTTCGCCCTCACCGGCACGGCTCTCGCCGGCGTCTTGACGGTGCGTAGGCTGCGCCGGCGGTCCGCCGTCTTCTTCGCCTGAGTCCCACGCAGTACGTTCCAGCGGGCCTCCTGCCGGGAGGCCCGCTTCGTTTTACCCCACCAGGTACAGCCGCTCCACCACGAACTCCTGCAGGAGGGCCTGAACGCCCTTCCCCTTCTTCCGGGCCAGGGCCCGCAGCCGCCGCAGCACATCCCGGTCCAACCACCTCCTCCCCCCAACGGACGACCCCCCCTCCTCCGAAGGATCGCAGGCGATCCTCCGCAAGGACGAAGGCAGGCGGACGCCCGGAGCGCAACCCTTTTCCCTGTGGGAGCGACTCTCCACCGATTCAGGCCCGCCGGGGTCCTGGGGGCGCTTGCAGCCCTCCTGGGCTGGCTGTACGCGCCGGTCCTCCGGGAGATGGCCTCCCAGTGGGCGGTGGATACCACCTACGGCTACGGGTACTACATCCCGCCCGTGGCCGCCTACCTCGTGTGGGAGCGCCGCAGGACCCTCGCGGCCACCCGGCCGAAGGGGACTTGGCTCGGGCTTCCTGTCCTGCTCCTCGGGCTTGGGGCCCTGGTGCTCGGCCGGGCTGGCGGGATCGCCCTCCTCGCCCGCGTCTCCCTCGTCCCGGTGCTCTTCGGCCTCGTGCTGCTCCTGGGGGGGGGGCGGATGGCGCGCCTGGTGGCGTTTCCCGTCCTCTTCCTCGCGGTGATGATCCCGATCCCCTCGGGTCTCCTGCAGCGGCTCACTTGGCCCCTCCAGATCTTCACGGCCCAGTTCAGCACGGAGGTCCTGCGCCTCGCGGGCTACCCGGTGTACGTGGAGGGCGTGTACATCGACCTCCCGCACGTGCGGCTGGAGGTGGCGGAGGCCTGTAGCGGCTTCCGGTCGCTCGTGGCCCTCGGTGCCACGGGGATCCTCCTGGCCCACCTCACTCAGGAGCGATGGCGGGAGCGCGTCCTCCTCGTGGCCTCGGTCGTCCCCATCGCGGTCCTGGCCAACGCGGTCCGGGTCACCAGCAACATCGCGCTGGGGATCTACGAGGGGACCTACCACACGGTCTCGGGGTGGATGGTATTCGTGGTGGCCACGGCCCTGCTGGTCGGGGTCTCCTCCGCCCTGGGGAGAAGGGTGAGGGACGCGTGAGCGGGCCGAAACTGTCGGCTGCCCTCGGTAGCCTCCTCCTGGCCGCGGTGGCATTGCAGGCCACCTTGGGACATGCGGTCCCGCTCCGGGTGGACCTCGGGGAGTTTCCCCGCCGTCTTGGGCCGTGGGTGGGCTCGGACGAACCCCCGGACCCCGAGGCCCTCTCCCGCGCGCGCCCGGACGCCTACCTGAGCCGCCGCTACACCGACCCCCGGGGTCTGTCCGTGCTCCTGTACGTCGCGTACTTCGCCCGGGAGTCTTCCCGGGCTCGCATCCAGGCCGCGTGCTGGGGCGACTGCCACGTACGGGAGGCGGCCGCACACCGGGTGCAGGCCGGCGGCCGCACGCTGGAGGTGAACCGGGCGCTGGTGGTGCAGGAGGCAGAGCCTGGGGTGGTCCTGTACTGGTTCCAGCTGGGCCAGCGCGTCCTGTGGGATCCCTACCGGGGCAGGCTGGACCAGGTGCGGCGCGTGCTTGTGGAACGGCGGTCGGACGGGGCCCTCGTTCGGGTCTTCAGTCCGGTGCGTTCGGACCCGGAAGAAGCCCTGAGCCGGGCGGAAGGGTTCCTGCGGGCGGCCCTTCCCGAACTTCTGCGACACCTTCCCGAATGAGGAGGCGGAGATGACGGCAGACGCGTTACACGTGCCCAAGGCCCGGTCCGGCCGGCCTAGAAGGGTCTGGGTCCTGGGGCTGGTGCTCGTCGGCGTGCTGGGGGTGGCCACCGCCGGGCTTGCGGTCTGGCGCAGCCCTCAAGCGCAGGTGGCTCGCAGCTGGAAGCAGGGGGAGGCTTTCTTCGCCGCGGAGCGGTACCGGGAGGCCATCATCGCCTACCGGAACATCCTGCAGATCCGGCCCGAGGACGCCCGGGCCCACTACCGGCTGGGCGTCTCCTACCTCCGCGTCGGAGACCTCCCTCGAGCTTACGCCTCCCTCCGGAAGAGCGTGGAACTCGACCCGGACCTGCTCGACGCGCGGCTGGGCCTCGCGGAGCTGTACCTGTCGGCCCGCGAGCCTGCCCGGGCGGAGGAAGAGGCGCGGCGGGTCCTCTCCCGCAGGCCCAAGGACGCAAAGGCGCACCTCTTGCTGAGCCAGGCCGTGGGAAGCCGCGGGGACCTCGGACAGGCCCTGGAGCTCGCGGACGCCGCGTTGCGGTTGGATCCGAAGCTCGGCCGGGCATACGTCTGGAAGGCCACGCTGCTGTTGAGCCACAAGCGGGTGGACCTCGCAGAGCGGACCCTGCGGGAGGGGGTGCGGCGGGCGGCCCAGGATCCGGAGCCGAGGGTCTCCCTCGCGACGCTCCTGGCCCGCGCGGGTCGGGCCCGGGAGGCGGAGCGGGTCCTCAAGGAGGCTGCGGAAGAGCTTCCGCGGCGGCCCGAGCCGCTGCTTGCCCTGGGGGACTTCTACACGTCCCAGCGTCAGCTCCCCCAGGCCATGGATCACTACCGGCGCGCGTGGGACCTCGCCCCCCACACCAACATGGCCGGGATCAAGCTCGGAGAACTGCTCTTGCTGCAGGAGCGGTGGGAGGAGGCTGCGGAGGTGGCCCGCAGGCTCCTGCTCGCGAACGCCAACGATCCCTTCGCCCACTTCCTCGTGGGACGGGCGCGGCTAGGAGAAGGGAAGCTCGAGAAGGGGATCGAGGCCCTGCGGGCCACGGTGCTCCTGGCTCCGGATCTCGTACAGGCGCGGTTTTTGCTTGCCCAGGCCTACCTGGTGCAGGGCAAGCCCGAGCGGGCCCGGGAGCAGCTGGAGGAGGCGGTCAAGCGCGCCCCCCGGTTCGCCCTGGCCCGGGTTTCCCTCGCCAACGTCTACGCGGCCCTGGGCCAGCCCGACCGGGGGGAGCGGGAGCTCCGGGAGCTCGTAGCCCTCTTCCCGAGGAGTGCGGCGGCGCACCTTGCCCTGGGAGACTTCTACGCGCGCCGGCAGCGGCTCCAGCTCGCCCTGGACGCCTACCGGAAGGCCGCCACGGTGGAGCCCAAGGACGTGGCGGCCCGCATCCGCGCGGGGATCACCCTCCGGTTGCTGGGGGATCTGGACGGGGCGCTGCGGGAGTTCGAGGCGGCGCTTGCGATCCGGCCGGACGCCGCCGACGCCCTCGCGGAGATCGCCCGGGTGCACGTGCAGCGCAAGCGGTTCGATCTGGCCATCGCCCGGGTGCAGCGGGAGATCCGGAAGTACCCTGAGCACGTGAACGCGTACGTGGTGCTGGGGATGATCTACGAGGAGATGGGAGACGAGGTGCGGGCGGAGCAGGCCTACATCCGGGGGACGGTGGCGAACCCCAAACTCCCCAGACCCTACCTGATGCTGGGCCGGCTGTACGCCCGGAAGGGGAAGTACGAGCTCGCGGCCCGGAAGTACGAGGAGACGCTGCGGCTCGACCCCCGCAACCCGCACCTCTATACCCTCATCGGCAACCTGCACGAGCAGCAGGGGAACGTGGACTTGGCCCAGAGCTACTACGAGCGGGCGTTGCGGGTGGACCCCAACTACGCCCTGGCTGCCAACAACCTGGCCTACGCTCTCGCGGACCGAGGGGTGAACCTCGACCGGGCCCTGGAACTGGCGAAGATGGCCCGGGAACGGATGCCTCGGGATCCGAACGTGGCCGACACCCTGGGCTGGGTCCACTACAAGCGGGGCGAGTACCGGGAGGCCCTGCCGTTGCTCCAGGAGGCGGCCTCCCAGGACCCGAAGAACCCCGTGATCCGCTACCACCTCGGGATGACCTACTACCGGCTCGGGGACCGCGCCTCGGCCCGCCGGGAGCTCGCCGCAGCCCTGGGCCTACGGCAGGACTTCCGGGAGGCCGGGGAGTCCAGGCGGGTGGTGGAGGAGCTGAGGTGAGAAGACGGTCGCGGACCGTGGTAAGATCTACTCGCTCACCTCACCGCGACCGGGCGTCTGGTGTTGCTGGAGATCCTGGATGCGAGTGAGTTCCTCCTCCCCAGGGCGGGCTCGGTGATCGCGGTGGTGACGTTGACCGTGAAGAGCCCGACTGTGCCGATGACCGTGACCGCACCGGCTGCGGGGTTCACATCACACGGATCCCCGTCATCGCAGGTGACCGTGGTCGCACCGGAGATGAGTCTCACCGAGACCGCGGCCGCGGCCAGGGGGATGGCCAGAACAAGGAGCCCGGCCACCAGCAGGGCGATCCTCCTGCGGCCGGTCAAGAGGTCGAGCCGTCGGCTCTTCATAAGCGCCTCCTCCACAGCTCTTTGCCAGCACTTCCTGTATAGGCCCCCGGGTTCCGGTTGTCCCTCCTCCATTTGGAAGGATTCTGGCGGATCAACCGGGCGGCGGGGGTACCTGACACGGGCCTTCCGGCGGTACGGAATGGTTTCCCAGCGCTCTCCAGCTTCCCGGATCAAGGGGAAGAGGTACTGCCGCTCCACAGCCTCCCGGATGAGGGCACCTGCTCGAGCAGACCCTTCAGCTCTCCCTTGACCGCCATGTGTCACATATGGTATTCAAAACATGAACATGAAGTACGTGACTGCCCGAGAGCTCCGGATGCGCCTTCGGGAGATCTTAGAGGAGGCGCGGTCCGGGGAGCGGATCGCCATCACCTTCCGGGGCAAGCCGGCCGCCCTCCTCCTTCCGATCGGGGAGGAGCCGGATCTCCCGGAGCCCAGGCCGTACGAGCAGGCCTGGCCGGAGATCGAGCAGGCCCTGGCGGAGGCCCCTCCCCCGTACGCCACCCCCGAGGAAGCGCTCAGGGCCAGCCGGCGGCGGGCGTGATCTGCATCGACTCGGACGTCTTCCTGATCGATCTCCGCTACCCCACGGATCCACGCGCCCCTGTGACCCGGCAGTTCCTGGAGGAGGTGGCCCGCTCCGGGTTGGGAGCGACGACCGTGTTCAACCTCTTGGAGGTGACCGGCATCCTCTCGTTCAACCTCTCTCAGCCACAGGTCGTGGAGTTCTACGTCCACTTCCCCACGCGGTACCGGGTACGCGTTCTCCCCTATCACGACCCGGTGCGTTCGGTACCAGGGCTGAGGATCGCCGAGCTACTCCGGGTGATGCGGTGGAAGGCCTCCTTCGGGGATGCGCTGATCGCGGCGCTGGTGAACCGCATGAGGGACGTCCGGGCCTTCGTGACATGGAACGAGGACCACTTCCGGGGAAGGATCGCCGTTCCCGTGTTCACGCCCGAGACTTGCCCGTGGCCTCTTCCAGGAAGCTGAGCTACTTCCCCACCGCGGCGATGAGGAGCACCCCGGTGCGGTCTGCGGCTTCCCGGGCCGAAGGGTGGATCACGAATCCGAACAGGGTCGGGACAGGCGTACCTACGAGTTGGGGGGCGAGGCTCCGGACACGGCGATGCAGGGTCTCCACGTCCCGGCCGTAGATGCGGCTGCGGACCTCGCCCACCACCACGACCCGCTCACCGTCCCGAGTTCCCTCCCCGAAGAGATCCACCTCCACCTCCTCACCGTCCACGGTGAAGAAGCGGCGCTCGAGACTCTCCACCTGGATGCCGTAGTGCCGGGCGAGGTAGGCGGGGCCGAGCTCCCGGGCCAACTCCTCGAGGGTGAAGCCCACGGCGTCCGAGAGCCGGCCCACCTGTACGGCGAGCTCCTGCACGGCCCGCTCGGTCTTGGCCTGGGCCGCAGCGAGGCGGGCGACGGCCTGTTCGAGGCGGATCTGGGCCTCCTCCAGCCGGCCCGTCCGCTCCTCCAGACCTCCGACCCGCTCCTCCAGCCGACCGACCCGTTCTTCGGTCTTGAGTTGGGCTTCGGCGAGGCGGGCGACGGCCTGTTCGAGGCGGATCTGGGCCTCCTCCAGCCGGCCCGTCCGCTCCTCCAGACCTCCGACCCGCTCCTCCAGCCGACCGACCCGTTCTTCGGTCCTGAGTTGGGCTTCGGCGAGGCGGGCGACGGCCTGTTCGAGGCGGATCTGGGCCTCCTCCAGCCGGCCCGTCCGCTCCTCCAGACCTCCGACCCGCTCCTCCAGCCGACCGACCCGTTCTTCGGTCCT
>Ga0272449_1000588_pt1 | contig 42712 bp, 41 predicted proteins | sample YNPCB0241_FD_198679 | JGI IMG/M metagenome (GOLD analysis project Ga0272449, IMG submission 198679) | Hot spring sediment microbial communities from Yellowstone National Park, WY, United States - YNP-CB-024-1 | ecosystem: Environmental > Aquatic > Thermal springs > Hot (42-90C) > Sediment...
GTTCTAAAAATGGTTTAGGTTACACTTTCTCTGAAGGAGGTATAGCAGGTATATGGGCGTATGCATGTGAAGATTTGAGCATAGAAGCAGTTCAACCAAAATGTCAAGGAAGGGGAGATAAGGAATGCGAAATTATAACAAATTAACCTTATATTTAATCTAAAGCATTTTAATTATGTAAAAACAAATTTTAATTATGATAAAAAATCTTTTAGAAAAACTCGCATATTTGAATTTGATTATTAGTTTAGGAGCGGTCAGCATAGCTTATTTGGTCGTTTCTTTATTGTCTTTTCATTCAGACTTTATAATGTACTTAGTATGTTTCTTAGTTTCTATGTTTGTATATTCTTTCAATCGCTTCACAGATATAAAAGAAGACATGATAAATAATCCAGAAAGAGTAAAATTTTTTAAAAAGTTCAAATATTATTTTTTTATTAGTTCTCTAATTTCTTTTTTATTAGTTACTTTTACTACACTTCTTCATTCTTTTTTAACTTTTTTAGTTTCAGTTTTGCCAATTGTTTTAGTAATATTATATAGCAAACCGTGGCTTCCTAATAAAATTTCTTTTTATTCTAGACTAAAGGAAATTTTTTTCATAAAAAATTTAGTTGTTTCTACAGGTTGGTCTTTAATACCATTTTTTGTTGCAGTTTATACTAACAGTTTTCATATTGGCATTTTTTTCATTTCGATTTTCGTTTTTTTACGTATTTTTATTGGTGTAATTATTTTTGATGTCCGTGATATGAAAGGCGACAAAATTCATAATATTTTTTCAATTCCGTTAAAATTAGGTTTAGCAAAAACTAAAAGCATACTACATGTCCTTAATCTTTTGTCCGTTATTATACTTTTTTTAGGTATTTTATATGGACTTAATATGATATCTACAATTCTAGTTGGTTTGTTCGCTTTTTTTATGGGTTTGCTATATATTTATGTAATAGGTAAGGATATAGACATTAAGTTTTTTTGCAATGTTATAGTTGATGGAGAATATGTTATGCTAGGAGCCATACCTTTTATTTTAAAACTGTTGGGTTAAGATGAAAATAAAAGACAAAATTTCATCTTGGTTTATAAGAAATATTGTACTTCCAAAAGTAGAAGATATCTCTCAGCCAGGATTTATTATAATACCCACAAGTATCAGAAAAGAAAAAATTAATATGCGAGAACTCTTTCTTTCAGAAAGTTTAATAGAATTAATAGAAAACTCGATAAGCAATATAAAAAGAGGAGATTTTTATCTTTATTTGATAGGGAAGAAATTCGGATATACTTATTCTTATTTTTCAGACTTTCCTACTATTAATAATAAAAAAATTGAAACATTTGCATATTTTGTTGTAAGATGGGTTGAAGCAACATACGCAAGCTCCATATCTCATACGATTGATATCAAATCTAAGATTTTTTCTTTGAAAATGAAAGACTATATAGTTTGTAGGCACAATGGCAAAGGATATCTGGTTGGACATGGAGGTATCGCAGGCATATGGTCCTATGTTATGCAAGATCTTAACATAGAAGCAGTTCAACCAAAATGTCAGGGAAGGGGAGATAAGGAATGTTTAGTAATTGCAGCACCTTATGAAACTTTAGTAAAAATGGGATATAAGCCAATAAGATGTGAAGAGATTGAAAAAATAGAAATGTCTCCAGAATACAAAAAATTCAATGAAATAAGACCAACAAGATGGGCAACAAAATCATTAAAGAATTTAATAGATTCTGGAATTTTTGAATATAAGCATGGACAAGTAACTTATAGAGGAGAAAGATTTTTCCTTTGTGAAGCAAGCTTTATGTATATTTTGGAAAAGGAATTGAAAAAAGTAAAAAATGGTTTAAAAATCTTATGGGACTGCTCATTTGAGTTTGGAAAAAATCTCACAAAGATTTCTGGAAGACAAGAACCAAGCAAATTCATCACAGATTTCTTTTCTGCCTTAGGTTTTGGAGATATTCTTGTATTAGAAAAGAAAGGAAGATATGAAATAATTGTAAAATATTTTCCTTGGTTTAATTATGCAAATGAAATAGATTTTACAATGTTCAGAGGAATGCTTTCTGGTGTTATTTCAGGCTTTACAGAAAAAGAAATCATACTTAAAAAAATAGAAAAAGATACAAGAGAAGGAAATCTTTCTTTATACATTAAGGAATGAGGTATTAATAAAAAATTGAGAAGAGAGGGGAAGATTACTCTAAAACCTTAATTCCTCCTTTTCCAATTTCCATTCCAAGCCTTCCTGCCTTTATATTTGTTTTTCTCATCTTTGGAATAAAAATGCTTCTCTGAACAATATTTCCAACCGCTTCATATTCAAGCTTTATTATTCCATCAACAAGATATTCTGTAATTCCTGATGGTGAATATTTAGCGTTCTGAATCTCAGATGTTAGTATTGCTGTTACTCCTAGAGATTTTATATGATGGACAAAGTTGTATAAAAACCTTCTTATTATTGCTTTCTTTTCCGGAGGTATCTTATAACCTTCTCTTAATCTTATAAGAGAAATCCCTTTACCAGCAGATTCGAATGTTGAACAAAGAGCTTCTAATGATGAAAGAGAATCAATTACAAGCCTTTTTGCATTCAGGCTTTTTATTTCCTCTTCAATAATTTTTTGAAGGTCTGGATAGTCTTTGATTTCAGAGGGTTTTATTATTTTGCAATTTTTCAATTTATCAAAGTCCATTCCAAGCTTTTTCGCAGCCTCTTTTAAATCATTTGGATCTTCTTCTAATGTTATATATAAACCAGACTCATTATTTTTCGCACCATAATAAATATATTGAAGACAAAAGATGCTCTTTCCAGACCCAGGTCCTCCTGAAACAATTATTAAAGAATTCCTTGGAAACCCACCTTCAATTATTTTATCTAAGCCAAAAATTCCTGTTTTTATTCTTTCAACAGAATCTTTCATCTTCCCCTCAATATTTTTTATATTTCTTTATTATTTAAAACTTACATTTTAATTTCCACGATTTAAATATTAAACAAAATGAAAGGAAGTTATTGTATCATTATAAAAATTTCTAAACCTTTTTATGAAAAAATATCTAACAAAACAATCAATTTCAAAAAAGGTTATTATGTTTATATAGGCTCTGCTTTAAATTCAATTGAAAAAAGAATAGAAAGACATTTAAAAAGAAAAAAGAAAAAGCATTGGCATATTGATTATCTTCTTGAAAAAAGAGATGTAAAAATAGAGAAAATATTCATCAAAGAATCAAAGAAGAAAGAAGAATGTAAAATAGCAAGAAAGATTTTGAAATTTGGAGAACCAATAAAAAATTTCGGTTCAAGCGATTGTAATTGTATTTCGCATTTAATTAAAATAAACAAAAACAAAATAAAAAATCTGTTGAAAAAAGAGGGATTTTCTGTTTTTCAATTTTAGTTTTCACATCTTCTCTAAAATCTTTACCAAATCTGCAACTCTGCATGCATATCCATACTCATTGTCATACCATGCTAATACCTTTATCAAATTATTTCCAATTACCATTGTGGACAATGCATCAAATATTGCTGAGTGTGTATTTCCTATGATGTCAGCTGAAACTATTGGTTCTTCTGTGTATTCAATTATGTTTTTCATTTCTTTTTCGGCATATTTTTTCACTGTTTTATTTATTTCCTCCTTTGTTACATTCTTCTCAACTTCTACAACAAAATCTACAATAGATCCACAAGCTACAGGAACTCTAAATGCTATTCCATTTAACTTTCCTTTTAGCTCCGGAATAACCTCTTCTACTGATTTGGTCGCTCCTGTTGTTGTTGGAATTATGGATAAAGCGCAAGCTCTTGCCCTTCTCAAATCTTTGTGAGTACCATCAAGAATTCTTTGGTCGTTTGTATATGCATGCACAGTACTCATAAAACCCCTTTTTATTTTGAATTCATTATTAAGAATCTTTGCTATTGGCGCTAAACAATTTGTTGTACAAGATGCATTTGATATTATTTTATGTTTGTCTTCAAGTTTGTTTTCATTAACCCCAATAACAACAGTTATATCAGGATTAGTTGCCGGAGCTGTTATTATAACCTTTTCTGCCCCTGCTTTTATATGCTTCAAAGCATTTTCTCTATCTGTGAAAACTCCCGTAGATTCTATTACCACATCTATCCCAAACTTTTTCCAAGGAAGTTTTTCTGGATCTCTTTCGCTCACAACCTTTATTTCCTTTTTTCCTACAATTATTGAACCTTCTGTAGCTTTTACTTCATTTTCAAATCTTCCATAAACAGAATCCCATTTGAAAAGGTGTGCTGTTGATTTTGTGTCTACTGTACTATTTATTGCCATTACGTTTATTCCATCCCTCAAAGCAGCCCTTAAGAAGCATCTTCCTATCCTTCCAAACCCATTTATTGCAACATTCAATTTTTTCATATTTATAATTTTTTCATATCTATTATTTAAAATTTGATTTTTTCAGCAATTCTTTAATCTTATCTTGAAGAGGAATATTTTTTGCGTCCACATTCCTTTCATTTGCAAGATACAAGCTTAAGATATCTCCTAAGTAAATCAAAGAAAAAATTTTTGCAAGTTCGCTTTTTCCTTCAGAAAATATTTCATATATTTTTGCTTTTTCTTTCAGAATCTTTTTAATATATTCAAATCTTATTTTTATTCTTTTATCCTCTTTTCTATCCCTCAAAAGCAGAACAGAAAAATTACTTTTTTTCACTTCCTGCCATCCAGAAATTTCATTGTGCCCAATCTCAGGTATTAAACCAATCCATGCCAACATCTTAGAATTTTCGTTTATCTGATTTTTTATTCTCGTTGCAACCCCTTTTAAAGAATCTTGGGTATAAATTATTATTGCATCGCTCTTTTTAACATTCTTCGCAATTTTGTAAATCTCTCCAAATTTTTTTAATTTATTTTCAGAAGAATATTTCTTTCTTATATTTTTTAGAATTTTGATTGCTTCTTTTATTTCTTTGTCAAAATTTTTTAATATTCCTATTGATTTTAAAGCAACAATAATGGAAAAGAATAAGTAAGGTAATGCAACCCTTGGCTGAAACCCAGAAGGAATTTTTATTAAAGGTAATCTATATTTTTTAAAAATCTTTTCTAATTCGCCATCTGATGTTATTCCTATTAATATTGCATTTTTTTCCTTAGCTTCTTTAAAGCAAGACAAAGTTTCTTCTGTGTTGCCTGAATAAGAAACAATAAAAACCAAAGAATCTTTATTTACAAAACAAGGAAGACTATAATCTTTGCAGACATAAATAGGAATATTAAGCTTTGAATAAACAAAATCTATAAGAATATCTCCAGCTATAGCCGAACCTCCCATCCCAGCTATTATTATATTTTTTGGTTTTTTGTTTATTTTTAAATCAATTTTATATTTTATCGCTTCTCCTATCATTTCAGGAAATTTTAATATTGATTTTTCAATCTCTTCATTCATTTTTTCCACCATATTTTTCAAAATAAAAATTCTTTGCAATTTTTGCTGCACCCAAAGCAGGCTCTTTTACAATAATTAATCTGTTTCCAAATTTTTGTTTTAATCCCAAAAATATCATCTTTGATTTAAAAACACCTCCGACCAAGGCTATCTTATAATTTCCTTTCAAACCAACATTTTTAGCAACTGCCTTTATTCCAATCTCATATTCCTTTATTGCATCTCTAATTATTTTTTTAGCAATTTTATCCCCTTTTTTTGCTGCAATCTCTGCAAGCGGAGCAAAACTTGCAACAACATTTTTCAAATTTTGTGTATATATCAAATCCTTCAAATTTCTCATATTTTTTATTTTTGCCTTTTTCAAAACCATTTCTTCTAATATTGTTTTTTCTCCTCTTCCGTCAAAAGAGCGTAAGGCAGATCTTAAAACATTTTGGCCTAAGAAAAAAGCGCTTCCTTCATCAGCAAGTATATATTCTAAGCCACCTGCAAAAGATATTCTATTTCCATTCTTTCCTAAGAAATTTGAACCAGTTCCGCCAATTACAGCAACTCCGTTATCCAAATTTGCTGCGGGAAGTATAATCTCTGTATCATTAACAACAATTATTTCTTTAATAAGCTTTCCTATATTACCGTTTTTTATTTTATTATAAACAATTTTTTTATCATTCTCAGAATCTATTGATGCTAAACCAAAACATGCAGCGCAAATATTTCCAATTTTCAAAAACTTTTTTACAATCTCCAAAATATTTTTTTCCGCTTTTTCTAAACCAACAACCTTATAATTACTTGCTTTTCCCAAAACCTTTCCAACGATCTTTTCATTCTCATCTATCAAAATTCCTGTTGTTTTGGTTGCTCCACCATCTATTCCTAAAAAATACCTCATTTCAATCCTCATAAAAAATTTTTTTATATTTCATTAACCTTTCATATGTTTTTTTAAGATACTCTGGCATAACCTTTGTTTTTGATACAACTTCAATAAAACCAAAATCTGTTTTAAATCTCGGAACTATATGAATATGTAAATGATCCTCTATAGATGCTCCACTAAATTTTCCTATGTTTAGACCAATGTTAAATCCGCTTGGTTTTAAAGCCTTTTTAAGAATTTTTAAACATTTTTTAACAATAACAAAAATTTCTTTTATTTCTTCATTGCTTAATCTTCCAAAATCTGCAATATGCTTTGTAGGAGCAACAAGCAAATGGCCAGTATTATAAGGATAGGAATTCATCAACACCAAAACATTCTTGCTTTTATAAAGGATATTGAGTCTTTTTGTTTTTCTTCCGAGCTTAGCGGCCTCACAAAAGAAGCATTTTTTTGTTTTCCTTCTTTTTATCCATTTCATTCTATCTGTCCAAATCCAATATTCTATCATTTTTCTTCACCCAAAATCTTTTTAACCTCTTCTATAACAACATTACCTTCAGCTCTTTTTCCAACAATCTTCATCACTTCACTAACAATTCTTCCAAAATCTTTTTCTTTAGATTTTTCTATAACATCTTTTATTATTTTCCTGAGATCTTCTCTTGGAATAATTTTATAATCATTTATTATTTCGTCAAAATCTTCTCCTCTTAAAATTCTTTCTAATATTTCAGGTATTGATTTTTTTGATATTTTTTCTTTTTTCAACAGATCAAAAATTCTTTCATAAATATTTTCAGAGATATTCTCAACATTTAGCCCTTTCCTCTTCAATTCTTTCAATGTTGAGGTAAATGTTATTGCTGCAATCTTCAAAATATTTTCATTTCTACAAGAAATTTTTTCAATAAAATCTAGATATTTTGTTGTTATTATTTGCTCCACCAAGTCTTTTGATAAAATCTTTTCAAGTTCTCTTTTCTTTTCATTTAATGTTTTAATCTTTCTTAATTTTTTTGTTGGTATTATAGGAAGCAGGTCAGTTTCAGGATACATTCTTGCAGAACCAGGCAGAGGTCTTGAATAGCTCGTTGTTGCATCTTCATTGGGCTTTCTTGTTTCTTCAGGTATTCCTAATGATAAAAATTTTATTCTTTTTAAAATTTCGTCAAAAGCTTTTTCAAAATTTTTTCCTGTGATTAGTAAAGCAAAATCATTTGATCCTATCTCAAATTTTTCAAAAATTTTTTCTTCTATATTATCATCCAAATTTGTTGAAACATTAGCATAATAAACCTCTCCATACTCTAAAATTTCATCCTTCAATCTTTTGTTTTTGCATATTTTCTTAGAAGCTATTTCTTTAAAACCAGGTAGAATTATTATGAAGCAATTTTCATTTTTTTTAATGATAATATTTTTTTCAACTTTTTTAGCAATCTCCTTTATTTCTAATAAATTTCTTTGTCTTTCTATCTCATTTTCTATTAGTTTGTTTAAAGATCTCAAATCTTGCCAACCTTTAATCTCAACTCTAGCTTCAGAAATAGAAATATTTACATCTTGTCTTATGCTACCTATTCCTCTTTTAACATTAAAGCTTCTTAGAAATAAACCGATATCTTTTGCAATCTCTTTTGCTTCATCTGGAGTTGCAATTATTGGCTCAGTAGAAATTTCTATTAATGGAATCCCCAACCTTGATAAAGAATAATAGATTATATTTTCTTCCTCTTTTTCTAATTTTGCTGCATCCTCTTCTAAACACAAAGACTTTATTTTCACTTTTTCAAAATCTGCTGGCCCAATACCTACAAGCATAGTTCTCTGAAAGCTTGTTATTGCAGAGCCATCCAAAACCAATTTTCTCATTATATGAAGCTCATCAGGAATATACAAACTCAAATTATAAGCCATTTCTAAAGCAATTTTTAATGCTTCCTTATTTATTTCATGTGGCGGCTCTTCATCTAAATCAACCAAGCAACATTCATTTTCATAACCTCTATAAATAAATTCCCTATTTCTGAAAAATTCAAATATCGCAGCTCTATCAAATTCGCCCAATTCTGAAACTACTGGTCTTAACCTTCTTCTTATTTCATATATTAAATTTTTTTCACTCATTTCAGAAGAGCAAGAACAAAAAAGTTTTTTTGTATTTAGTTGTTGATGTATTTCTAAACCTATTTTAACCTTTTCTTCGAAATACTCAGAACCCATATTTATTTATTTTTTCCAAAGATATAAAAATAAGATGGGAGTACAACTTTCAGATATCTTAGAATCAAAAGAAATTGAGTTAGAAGATTTGAAAGGAAAAATAATAGCTATAGATGCATTTAATTGGTTGTATCAGTTTTTATCTTCAATAAGACAATATGATGGTACTCCACTCAAAGATTTAAAAGGAAGAATAACTTCTCATCTTTCAGGTTTATTTTACAGAACGGCAAATCTTTTAGAAAATGGAATAAAACCGATATATGTTTTTGATGGAGAAAAGCCAAAATTCAAAAAGTATGCAATAGAGAAAAGAAAGGAAGCTAAAGAAATGGCTATGGAAAAATGGAAAGAGGCTTTGGAAAGAGGAGATTTGATAGAAGCTAAAAAGCAAGCCCAAAGAACAGCAGAACTTAATGAAGAAATGATAAAAGAAAGCAAAGAGCTTTTGTTAGCTATGGGGATTCCGGTTATACAAGCAAAGAGTGAAGGAGAAGCGCAATGTGCAATAATGTGTAAAAATAAAGATGCAAATTTCTCAGCAAGTCAAGACTTCGATTCTTTATTATTCGGTTCACCGGCAATGGTAAGAAATTTGAATATTACTGGAAGGAGAATCGTAAGAGGAAGAGAAATAAAGATTTATCCAGAAATTTTTGAGCTTGAGGAAAATTTAAATAGATTAGGAATAACAAGAGAGCAACTTATTATTATAGGAATTCTTGTAGGCACAGATTATAATCTAGGAGGAATAAAAGGAATAGGGCCAAAAAAGGCTTTAGAGATTGTTAAAAGATATAAAACAATTGATAAAGTTTTGGAAAATTTTGAATGGGAATTTGATGTTGATCCTAAAGATATTTATGATTTCTTTTTAAATCCGGATTTTAGTGATTATTCTGGAAAGATTGTTTTTAGAAGCATAGATCCAGAAAAAATAAAAAAGATACTTTGCGATGAGCATGATTTTTCTGAAAAGAGAGTGAATCAAGTGATAGAAAGTTTATCATCTCCTATACAATCCTCTTTAAGTAGTTGGCTAAGATAAAAGAAAAAATGAGAGTGAAAAAATGAAAAAAGTAAAAGCATTGGGGTTATTTTCAGGTGGTTTGGATTCTTTGTTAGCCTCTCTGTTATTAAAAGAGCAAGGAATAAAAATATTTTGGGTCACTTTCGTTTCACCTTTTTTCAATAATTATGAAAAATGCAAAAAGTTTTCAAAGATTTTTAAGATACCACTGAAAAAAATTGATTTTACAAAAAAATTTTTGAAGATGCTTATTAATCCAAAATATGGTTATGGTTCTGTAATGAATCCTTGCATGGATTGTCATATATTGATGCTTAAAGAAGCAAAAAAATATGCAAAAAAGATAAAGGCAGATTTTATATTTACAGGAGAGGTTTTAGGAGAAAGGCCTTTCACTCAACAAGAAAAGCAATTGAAAATTATTGAAAAAGAGGCTGGCTTAGAAAAAAAAATTTTAAGACCATTATCTGCAAAGCTTTTACCATTAACAGAAGCTGAGGAAAAAGGATTAGTAGATAGAGAAAAATTATATGCTATAAAAGGAAGAAGGAGAATTTTTCAAATAGAATTAGCTAAAAAATTTGGACTTAAAGAATATCCTACCCCAGGAGGAGGTTGCATATTGACTCAAAAAGAATTTGTAGCAAAGCTTATCGATTTAATAACCTTTAACAAAAAAATTACTGAAAAGGATATACAGCTTCTTAAAATAGGCAGACATTTCAGATTTGGAAAAAATAAAATTATTGTTGGAAGAAATGAAAAGGAGAATAAAATTTTAGAAAAGATGAAGGGAATAAAGTTAAATGTTCCGAACTATGGAAGCCCAACTACATTACTTCAAGGAAAATTTAACAAAGAAGCTTTAATAATTGCAGCAAGATTAACAGCAAGATATTCGGACTGTAAAGAAGAAAAGATTCTTGTTGAATGGAAAACAGGAAAGAGAAAAGGAGAATTAATTGTCAATCCAATAAGCGAAGAGGAAAAAGAAAAATTGAGAATAAAATGGTTGAAATGAGTGAATAAAAATGAGATGCGAAAAGATTGCAAAATTGTTACCAGTAGTAAGGGCAAATATAGCAAAAGAATTAATAAAAAATTATAATCTTTCTCAGGAAAAGGTGGCTGAAATTCTTGGTGTAACACAGAGTGCTATTTCTCAATATATGAAAAATATTAGAGGAAAAGAAGTTTTAGAGAGAAGAGAGGAATTCAAAAAAGCATTAAAAGAGATGTGCGAAGAGATTATGAGAGGAGAATCTTTTGAATCTGTGATTTGTAAATTTTGTAAAAAATTTATTTAATCTATTTTCCAATTATTACCTTGTTTTTTCCTCTAAATTTTGAATCAAACTTTGTTCTTTTTGGTTTATATCCAATCTTTAGCAATAAAGCTTCTGTTGCTTTTAATCTTTTTCTTTTTGTTTTTCTTCTATTTTTTAGAATTTTTTTATTCTTCTTTTTTATATACATAAATTAAAATTGCTTAATGAATTATTAAACTTTTGATATTTTAATCGTGATAAAATGGAAAAAGAGATTTTGGAAAAATATAAAGAGGCAGGTAAAATTGCTGCTAGAGTTAGAGAAGAATCAAAAATGGTTATTAAAGTAGGAGCTAATATTTTAGAAATTGCGGAATGGATAGAAAAGAGAATAAAAGAACTTGGTGGTGAAATTGCATTTCCTCCAAACATTTCAATAAATAATATAGCAGCTCATTTTACTCCTAATAAAAACGAAAATATTTTTATTAATGAGGATGATGTAATAAAGATAGATATTGGCGTGCATGTAGATGGTTATATAGGAGATACCGCATATACAATTTGTTTTGGAAATTATTCCGATTTGTTGAAAGCGAGTGAAGAAGCTTTAAAAGAAGCTATAAAAATAATTTCTCCTGGAACGAAAATAAAAGATATAGGAGAAGTAATTGAAAGAACTATCAACAACTATGGTTTTAAGCCAGTAAAAAATCTTACTGGCCACGGATTAGAAAGATTTAATATTCATGCAGAACCACAAATATTAAATGTTAAAAATGATAATGAAAATGAATTAAAAGAAGGAAGTATAATAGCTATAGAGCCGTTTGCTTCCAATGGCGAGGGATTTGTAATAGATTCTGATGATGTTAGAATATTTTCTGTAATAAAAAGCATAGAAGAAGCGAGGATAAGAAATTCTGATGCAAGATATATTTTTGATTTTGGTTTAAAAAGAAATGGATTACCTTTTGCTAAAAGATGGTTAAATTTATCAGAAATAAAATTTAGAATAGCAGCAAAAGAGCTTTTATCTAAAGAAATTTTATATCCTTATCCTATACTTTTTGAAAAAAAAGATTGCAAAATATCTCAATTTGAGCATACTATTATTGTTTTAGATAAACCAATAGTTACAACATTGTCTTCAGAATAGTTTCATAAATGAGAAAAGTTTAATGACAACAGTTTTTAAATAAATCTCGATATATTTTTATTGATGCAAAGAGGAATTTCAGATATAGTGTTACCTATTCTAATATTTTCTTTAACTTTTATAGGAGATACAATTTTCACCATCTTTTATGAAAATATTTCAACAACTTATATTTTATTTGATGCTTGTGTTATTTTTTTGTTTGTAGGATCTTCTATTCAATACAGAAAAGAAAATGAAGAAAATAAAAAATATTATATAATCACATTTTGGATCGTTGCAATAATATTTCTAATTAGATTTATTGCAAGAATTTTTTGGTTAGGAATGTTTTAAGATTTTGCTTTATAATTTTTGTAAAAGAGTTATCCTATATATTCAAGATCTTTTTTTTCTTCCTCCGGACCCAATATTTTTTCAAGCATTTTTCTTTGCATCTCTTCTGTTTTTATAAGTTTCTTTTCAAGCTCTTTTGCATCTCTAGTTAATTCAGAAAGATCTATTTCTATTTCAAGTATCTTTGAAAGTGTTCTTAACAAAGCTTCTGCGCCTATTGGATCTGCAACAACAATAGGAAATCCAGAAGTTTCAGCAAGTAAACATATAGCGTCAATATTTTTTATCTTAGCCATTCCTACCAAAAGTCCTGACACTCCAACAATTGTGTTAAGTATGTCTCCCTCAAATATTATATCATATTTTTTAAATTTTTTAATCAACTTTTCATCATTAACAGCTCCGACAATTCTAGGAGACTTTGCAACCTCTTCCTTACCTAAGCCGCCAAGAGTGATTATCATTTTTACATCAAATTTTTCTGCAACCTCTAAGATACCTTCTGATATATTGTAATATCCTTCTGGAGTCATTGCCTGAGAATCGCCAACAACTATAATTATATCGTTTTTTCCTTTATAATAATAAAATTCTATCTTCATAAGTCTGGCTATTCCATCTTTATTAACAATCACTGAAGGAAAAAAGTCACTTGAATAAAATTCTGCAAACTTTTTTGCTTTTAGTTTTTCTACTAAATAACTAGCAGATATTCTCCCCACATTTCCTATTCCAGGAAGGCCTTCAACCAATATAGGACTTTTTAACTTAGGCTTTTCGAGATATTTTATTACTTTCATTTTTCATCTTATTCTTAATTTTCTTTTTTTATATTTTAATCTTTTAATGATTCGGAATCTTCACAGAGGATATTTTTTCTATGTACTTTTTTAACCTTTTAGTTTCCTTTTCTAGAACTTTTATTGCTTTTAAAGTTTTCTTATCTCTTACTCTCTTTTTATAGTATTCTAATTCATTTATTACATCCTCTGCATTCTTTTCTATTTTAAAAATTACTACATTTTTTAGCCCGATCAATAAATCACCAGTTAACTTAACAAAAACCTTTCTTTCTCCACTTTTTTTGAATTTTTTTATTATTCCGAAAAATTCCAAAAGATCTAGAGAAAGTGAAATAGAACCTAGAGAATATCTTGTTCTTTTACTTATCTCTTGAAGAGAAAGAGGCTTTCCTTCAATCATCAAAATTCCAATAATTTTTCCATGAACCTGAGAATATCCTAAAGAGCTTGTTATCCTTGAGAATAGAGACAATATTTTATTTTCTATTTCTTTTTCAACCATATAAAGTAATTAATTTTTAAAACTTTTAAAATATATTAAAAATTGTATGGAAAAGCTAAACAAAAAGATATTAGAAAAAACTTATAGTATTTGCCCAGAGTGCTTTAAAAATGGAGAAATAAAGAAGATAAAGGCAGAGGTTGTAGAAAAAGATGGAAAGGTTTGGATAGAAAAAAGATGTAAAAAGCACGGATATTTTAAATCAATAGTTTTTAACGATTCTAAACTCTATTACAAATGGATAAAATATAAAAAGGATGGAAAAGAGCATAGATACATATCATTTTCAAAAAAAATTAAGAAAATTGATTCAAATCCATTTGGAAAAGAAAAGCTTTATAAAAAACATATTTCTCAAAGCGTTCTTACAAATCTTCTTGTTACAAATAGATGTAATTTGAGATGTTCATATTGTTTCATGAATGCTGGAGCAACAGGATATGTTTATGAACCGCCATTAGAAGATTTGATAAAAATAATGAAGCAAGCAAGGAACATGAAACCAGTACCTTCAAAAGCAATTCAAATAACAGGTGGGGAACCAACGATGAGAGAAGATCTTGTAGATATAATAAAGGCTGCAAAAGATTTAGGATTTAGGCATGTTCAATTAAACACAAACGGAATAAAACTTTCAGAATCTCTTGAATATTGTGACGAGATTATGGAAGCAGGAATAAACACTATATATATGAGCTTTGATGGAGTTTCTGAGAAATATAACCCATGGATAGAACAAAATAAAAAGGCAATAGAAAATTTGAGAAAAGTAGATTTTCATAGCGTGGTTTTAGTTCCGGTTATAACAAAATCAAATTTATCGGAAGTGCCAGAGATAATAAAATTTGCAGCTAAAAATATTGATGTTGTTAGAGGAGTGAATTTTCAACCAATATCTTTCTGTGGAAGATTGGAAAATGCTTCTCAAGATTTTATAGAAAGCGAAAGGGTAGATTATTTTGATCTTTTTAAAACTATAGAAGATGGATTAGATAAAGAAATAACTGTAGATGATTTTTATCCAGTGCCTTTTGTATATCCAATTTCAAAACTTATAGAAAAATTAAAAGGAAAACCGCAAGTAGAATTTACTGCACATCCTTCTTGTGGTGGAGCTACTTACGTGTTTGTTTCAAAGGAAAATGGTAAATTTAAATTTACACCAATAACAAAAATTGTTGATGTAGAAGGTCTAATGGAATTTATTGAAAAGAAATCTAAGGAAAAAAGTATTTTTGGAAAATTAGGAATAGGTTTATCTCTTCTTAAAAACATTAACAAATACATAAAAAAAGAAGGGAAAGAGTTGAAAAATTTAATATTAAAGGCTATTATAAGCGGAAGTTACGATGGACTAAGAGAATTTCATTATAAAACTCTTTATATTGGTTCGATGTGGTTTCAAGATGCTTGGAATTTGAATATTGAAAGATTAAGAAGATGCGTAATACATTATGCAACCTATGAAGGCATGGTTCCATTTTGTGCTTATAATGGCTTAGGTATCGGAGAGATTGAAAGAAAAAAATATTCCATACCAATAGAAGAATGGGAAAAGAGAACAGGAAAAAGAATTAAAGATGATCTGTGGAAAAACGGTCCAATAACGCAATCTTTATGAGCTTTAAAAATATTTTCAAAAAAGCACTAAATATGAAAAATTTCTTCAATACGAAAAATACTTTTAAAAAAATATTTTTGTTGATTTTATTTCTATATCTTAATTTAGGATATTCAAATAACATAAAGCTTTTAGAAAACGATTTTCTTGTTCCTTTAGATAAAGAGATATGCTTTTCATATTTTTCAGAATGCAATATTAATGAAATTTACATTAATGGAGTAAATGTATTTAATGAAAGCAATAGGAATATATGCATATCTAATCTCAAAGAAGGAAGACACGAAATCAAAATATCTTGTGAAAATGCTTATGTTAATTTTTTTGTTGATATAATAAATAAAGAATGTGAAAGAGATGAAAAAATCAATTTCAATTTTATCATAAAAGAAAACATTTCTCAATACGAGGAATTCGATCCAAAAATTTCAATAAAAAATAATTATTGTAAAGGAAAATTTTTTTTATTAAGAATTTTTGTTAATAATGAAAGTATTGAAGAGTTAAGAATAAAACTATTGCCAAATGAAACAAAAAATTTATCTGAAAGAATAATATTTACAAAAGGAGGATATAATGTTTTAAGATTTGAAATTGAAAATCAAACATTCGAAGAAAAGATTTATGTAAAAAATAGAGAGTTTTCATATTTTCCAATATTGTTTTTAATTTTCATTATTATATTTTTGTTTTCTTTTAGAAGCTTTAGCTCTTTTCACATTATTATTCCAATATTATTTTCTCTGATTATAATTTTCGGATTCTTTATAGATTTCATTTCGCAACTATTTTCAAACATTTTTTCTTTAATTTTATTTTTATCGCTTTTGCTTATTTTGAAAGAAAAGAATAAAATAAAAAACGAAGCACTAAACAAAGGTGACTTAAAAATATTTTTCTTAAGTTTTATTATAATATTTTTATTTCTTCTTCCTCTAAAAATCATTCCAAAAACCCAAAACACATATTGGAATGTTTTTTATGAAAGACAAGTGAGAGAAACATTTTATAATGGTAATGTACCAAAATTAGATGAGCTAAGCTATTTAGGAAGGGAGATGAGCTATCCTAAAGGATATTTCTTATTAAAATCTTATCTTCTTTGGCTTTTTAATCTCGGTTATAATCCAATATCAGATTTAATTTTGGAAACATTTTTCAACATATTTTTAATACTTTCCTTAGTTTATCTTTCAAAATATTTAAGCAAAAACTTTTACTCAAGATTTTTGTTTGTATTATCTTTTTGCTCCTTTCCATTCGTTTTTACACTATTATCAGCACATCTTTTGCATGTTCCATCTTTACTACTTCTTTTTTATTCTTTAGCTTTTACATTAAGAAAAAATATCTTTCTATCTTCTCTTACGCTTTTTTCATCTTCTTTGATCCATCCTTATTCAATTATTTTATACTTCATTTTTATTTTCTCTTTTCTATTAATTAAAAAAATAAAATTTGGTTGGAATCTTTTTATACCAATTTTGATAGCATATCTTCCATTTTTAGGATTAGAATATTCTTCAAAGACAGTTGCTCTACCAGAAAAATGGGGGTGGTTTTTAAAAGGAGAATTGCAAGGAATATTTCAAGAATTTTCATTTGTTTTATTAGCAATTATCTTTATAATTTTATTCAACCTAAAAAATAGAAAAAACATTTTATTGTCAATATTAACAATGATTTTAATTTTTGTTTATGCGTTTGTTTCATTTCGTGTAAACCTTATAATATTCTTTTTATCTTCGCTGCTAATTCTCGATTTCCTAGAAAATGTAAAATTTAAAGAAAGCAAGAAAAGTTTAGCAATTCTCTTTATACTCTTGTTAATCTTTGTTAATTTTATTTATTCATTTTACATTTTATCACAAACATTTAATTTAGGAGGATATATTGATTTCTATACCTTAGATACAATTTTTAATCTCGGTTCAAAAGGAGAATATGTTAAAAGTTGTTTAAGTGTAGCATCAGACCCCTTTTTAGGCCACGCAATAGCTTTTATCTCAGGAAAAAAAGTATTGGCTGATCTTTATGTTGAGCATGCAGATGAAGAAAAATTAAAAAAGGCCGAAGAATTTTTTGTGACAAAAAATTTCTCGTTGCTCGAGAATTATAACATAAGTTTAACAATAATTAAAAATAATTGTCAAAATTGGAACACAATATATGATAACACCCTTTACAAGATTTGTGAAAAGACTTAATAACCACTTTTTGATAACAATTTTTTCCCCATTTTTGTAATTACCAAAAGGTTTAAATATTTTTTTATAGATGTATTTAGTTTAGTCATATTTATAAAATATGGAATAAAATCGCTTTTAAAGGTTTGGGGTGTCTATTTGATTAATATATTCATAAATGATTTAGTTCCGAAACACGAAATTCTCACAAAAGAAGAAGAGGAGGAGCTTTTAAAAAAATATAAAATAACAAAGAAGCAATTACCAAGGATACTATCAACAGATCCAGCAGTGAAAGCCATAGGAGCAAAGAAAGGAGACATAATAAGGATAACAAGAAAAAGCCCTACTGCTGGGGAAACATACTATTATAGGGTTGTTGTTTGAAGTGGGGTTTTATGAATAAAGATTTTTTAAATAAAGATTTATCTCACATAAGCAATTTTGAAATACTTGTTAATGCTTTTAAAGAAGATTTTGGATTTGTTAGCCATCAAATAGATTCTTTTAATGAGTTTGTTAATTATAGATTACAAAACATAATAGATGAAATAGGAGAAATACAATTAGAAGCAGAAGCAGGAGAATTCAAAATAAGACTTGGAAAGGTAAGAGTTGAAAAACCTTGTGTGAAAGAAGCTGATGGTGCGGTAAGATTCATAACGCCAAACGAAGCCAGAATAAGAAACCTCACATATAGCGCTCCAATAATTGTTGAAATGATTCCAGTAATAAATGGTATTGAGCAAGATAAACAAGAAGTAAAAATGGGAGAATTGCCAATAATGGTCAAAAGTGAAAAATGTGTTTTGAATGGTTTAAGTGAGGAAGAATTAATAAGATTAGGAGAAGATCCGAAAGATCCTGGAGGATATTTCATAATAAATGGAACAGAAAGGGTTATAGTTATGAGTGAGCAAATCCTTTCTAATTATCCTGTCGTGGAAATTAGAAGAGACGAAGAAATAGCAAGAATAAATTCTGAACGCTTAGGATTTGTTCAAATGCATCTCTTAGAAAGAAAAGATGGGATATTGTATATATCTTTTGCAAATGTAAAGAAGCTTCCATTAATAATTCTTTTGAGAGCTCTTGGTTTAGAATCTGATAAAGAAATAATTGAAACAATTTCTCCATCGAAAAAAATGGAAGAAGATCTTTATTACAATATCGGAGAGTTTGAAATAAAATCAAAAGAAGAAGCAAAAGATTATATTGCAAAAAAATTGCATATAGTACAAGAAAGAATCACCAGAGTGAATGAAATACTTGATAAATATTTATTACCTCATATTGGTCAGGATAAAAAATATAGAAAAGAAAAGGCAATATATCTTTGTTTGGTTGCAAAAAGATTATTGGCATTGGGAAGTGGAGAGATAGAAAAGCAGGATATAGACCATTATGGAAATAAAAGAATAAAATGTGTGGGCGACTTTCTAGAAACTCTTATCAGATCTATTCTCTTAGGAAAATATGGATTAATAACAAGAATAGTTTACAGATATCAAAGAATGTCAAAAAGAGGTAAGCTTCCATCTTTGCAGTCTATTGTAGAAGGAGGATATTTAACAAGCAGAATAATATCTCATATGGCAACCGGCCAATGGATTGGTGGTTTAACAGGAATATGCCAGAGATTAGAAAGAACAAATTGGATGAGAACTATTGATCATTTAAGAACAATCTCCTCCCCTCTTTCTTCTTCTCAAGAGCATTTTAAAGCAAGAGCTTTGCACCCAACTCAGTTTTGCAGGCTTTGTGCAGAAGAAACACCTGAAGGTGTTAATATCGGATTAAGAAAATATCTTGCAATATTTGCTAGAATCTCTAAGAAAGCTAAAAAAGAGGATATAAATGCAATTCTTGATTTAATATCATCAGAATCAGGAAATACTCCAATATTTTTGAATGGAAGGCTTGTTGGAAGCACAAACAAACCAAAAGAGCTTGTTGAAAAACTCAGACAAAAAAGAAGAATGGGATTGTTAAGCTATGACATAGGAATATCGTGGCTGGAAGAGTTAAATGAAATAAGAATAAATTGCGATTCCGGTAGATTATTAAGACCTCTTGTAATAATTGAAGATGGAAAACCAAAACTTACTCAAAAGCATATTGAAATGCTTAAAGAGAAAAAGATAAAGTTTTCAGATCTAATAAAGCAAGGAGTAATAGAGTTTATAGATGCTGAAGAAGAGGATAATGCTTTGGTTGCTATTTATCCAGAAGATATAACAAAGGAGCATACTCACTTAGAAATAAATCCGGCATCTATCTTAGGTTTATCAGCAAACATAATACCATATCCAAATCATAATAGAGGAGATAGAGTTAACATAGGAGCAAAAATGACAGGCCAAGCCTTAGGGATTTATGTTACAAATTTCTTGCTAAGGACAGATACTAAGGCTGATATCTTAATTTATCCTCAATTGCCTCTTGTAAAAACATCTATTGTCAAAAATATAGAGCTAGATTCTCATCCACAGGGACAGAACGTTATAGTTGCTATTATGAGCTTCTATGGTTATAACATGGAGGACGCAATAATAATAAATAAAGCATCATTAGAAAGAGGATTGTTCAGATCAATTTTCTTCAGAACTTATGAAACAGAAGAAAGAAAATATTGGGCAATTGAAAAAGATGAGATAAGAATACCTCCTAAAGGTATAATAGGTTATAGACAAGAAGAAAGCTATAGATGGCTAGATTCTGATGGAATAATTCATCCAGAAACAAATGTTAATGAAGACGAAGTATTAATAGGAAAGGTTTCTCCATTAAGATTTTTCGGGCCAGCAGAAAGTTTCTTACTAGAAACACAAAACAGATATGAAACATCAGAAACTGTTAGACATGGAGAAAAAGGAATTGTGGATAAGGTTTTAATAACAGAAACAACTGATGGGAACAAGCTTGTTAAAGTGACTGTAAGGGATTTAAGAATTCCAGAACTAGGTGATAAGTTTGCTACAAGGCATGGACAAAAAGGTGTTATTGGATTAATAGTTCCTCAAGAGGAAATGCCTTTTACAGAAGATGGAATAATTCCAGATATTGTAATAAATCCTCACTCAATACCATCAAGAATGACCATTGGACAGCTTTTAGAGATATTAGGAGCAAAGGTTTCTGCCATATATTGTGAAGAAGTTGGTGGAGATGTTTTCAATGAAACTCCGGAAGATTATTTAAGAAATAAGCTGAAAGAAGCCGGATATAATGACGATTGTACTGAAATTATGTATAATCCAATCTCTTGCGAAAAATTTGAAAATAAAATAACAATAGGTCCGATATACTATCAAAAGCTTCATCATATGGTTGCTAACAAGATACAAGTGAGAGCAAGAGGGCCTGTAACATTATTAACAAAACAACCAACAGAAGGAAGATCAAAACAAGGCGGACTGAGATTAGGAGAGATGGAAAAAGATTGCTTAATAGCGCATGGAGCAGCGCTACTATTAAAAGAAAGATTTTCTTCAGACAAAACAACAATTCCAGTCTGCTCAGAATGTGGCTTAGTGGCAATACAAGATTTTGCAAAAGGAAGGAAGTATTGTCCAATATGCAAAAAGAGTAAGATTGTTGATGTGGAAATAAGCTATTCATTCCATTTAATGCTCAATGAACTAAAATGCATGGGAATATATCCAAAAATAATTGTTGATTAGGTGAAAAGAATGATAAAAGGAATAGAATTTGGTTTGCTCTCTCCAACCCTTATAAAAAAATTAGCAAGCTGCGAAATTACAAAACCAGAGCTTTATGATGCAGATGGTTTTCCTGTCGAAGGTGGATTAAGAGATTTAAGGCTTGGTGTTATAGATCCTGGAATGAGATGCAGAGTATGCAATGGAAGAATAGGCCAATGTTTAGGTCATTTCGGTTATCTAGAGCTTGCAAAACCTGTTATTCATCCATTATATGCAAAAAGAATATATAAACTGCTTCAATTAACTTGCAGAAAATGTGGAAGATTGTTGTTTAAAGAAAAAGAAGAAATAAAAGAAAAAGCAAATATATCAAAATGTCCACATTGCGGAGAAAAACAAAAAGAATTGATGTTTGAGAAGCCCACAACCATAATAGAAGGCGGAAAAAAGTTAAATCCTGAAGAAATAAGAGAGAGATTAGAAAGGATTCCCGATGAGGATTTGGAGGCTCTTAAAATAAGAGGAGGAAGACCAGAATGGCTTGTTTTAACTGTTTTGCCAATTCCTCCAGTAACAGTAAGACCTTCAATAACATTTGAAACAGGAGGAAAAAGCGAGGATGATTTGACACATAAGCTTGTGGATATTGTAAGAATAAATGATAGGCTTAAGAAAAATATTGAGTTGGGAGCACCAGAATTTATTATAAATGATATATGGGAGCTTTTGCAATATCATGTTTCCACTTATATAGATAATGAATTACCTGGAATTCCTCCTGCAAGGCACAGAAGCGGAAGAGCATTAAAAACTCTTGTACAAAGACTTGAGAAAAAAGAGGGAAGATTCAGAGGAAATCTTACTGGAAAAAGAGTCAATTTTGCTGCTAGGAGTGTCATTTCTCCAGATCCGATGCTATCATTAAATGAGGTTGGTGTGCCTCTAGTTGTTGCAAAGGAGCTTACAGTTCCGGTGATAGTTAATAAAGACAATATTGAAGAAATGAAAAAATATATTCTTAATGCAAGCAATTATCCAGGAGCAAATTATGTGATAAGACCAGATGGACTAAGAAAAAAGATAACAGAAGAAAATAAGGAAGAGATAGCAAAAGAAATAACTGAAGGATATATTGTTGAAAGACATTTGTTAAATGGTGATATAGCAATATTTAATAGGCAACCTTCTTTGCACAGAATGTCAATGATGGCTCATAGGGTTAGAGTCACTCCATATAGAACATTTACTTTAAACCTTGCAGCAACAATACCATATAATGCTGATTTTGATGGAGATGAAATGAATCTGCATATACCACAAACAGTAGAGGCCAGAGTAGAAGCAGAGGAGCTTATGATTGTTGAAAAAAATATAATATCACCAAGATATGGTAAACCTGTAATAGCTCTAAAACATGATCATATTTCTGGTTGTTATCTTCTGACGAAAGAAAAGATTTTAAATGAAAAAGAGGTTTTGAGATTGCTTTTAGCTTCTCTTGGTCCAGAAGCTTTAGCAAAGATTAAAAAAGAAGACATAAGATCAATGTCTGGCAAAGAATTATTCTCATTCTTTTTACCAAAAGGTTTAAACATAGAATTTAAATCTGCTGCCGGTATAGGAACAGAGGATGAAATTGTTGTTATAAAGGATGGAAAACTTCTGAAAGGAGTAATTGATGAAAATGCTATAGGAGAACAGAAAGGCAAGCTTTTAGGAAGAATTGCTTTGTTATATGGAGACGAAGAAGCTAGAAAATTTATTGATGCAGTCACAAGAGTAGGCTTAGAATATTTGATGATGAAAGGATTTTCTATTTCATTAAGTGATTCTGACATTCCTGAAACTGCTAATAAGAAGATTAAAAATATTTGTGACGAAAAACTTAAAAAATTCAATAGCATGAAAACAAAGGATAGTGATACAATACTTTCAATAGGAAACGAATTAGTAAATTCTGTCAACCAAATAATAAGAGCAGAAATGAAAGAAAATAATGTGGTTTCTATGGCTAAGTGCGGTGCAAGAGGAAGTTATGTTACAATTACTCAAATTTCTGGAATAATTGGTCAAAAGGCCATTGAAGGTAAGTTGATTGATAGAGGATATACGAGAAGAATAACAAGCCACTTTAAAAAAGATAAGATTGAAATGAAGGAATATGGTTTCATTTTTGGAAACTATAAAAAAGGTTTAGATCCTATAGAATTTTTCTTTGACGCAGCATCTTCAAGAGAAAACTTAATGGATAAATCTCTGCAAACAAGACATAGTGGTTATATGGAAAGAAGGTTGGTAAATGCATTACAAGACCTTTATGTTGAAGAGGATTTAACTGTAAGAGATTCTAATGGTATGATTATACAATTCTTAGCAGGAGAGGATGGTCTAGATCCTTCAAAGACAGAAGGAGGAGAATTGCCCGTGGAATTATGTGTTTATGAGTTAGACAATGAAATAGATGAAACAGAAATAGATCACATAGAAATTCCTGTTAAGATAATGAATAATTTTGAAAAGATGTTCAAAGATAAGAAAAGAGAAGAATTTATAAAAAAGCTTAAGAAAGCATATATGAAAAGAAGATATCATCCGGGAGAAGCAATAGGAATAGTTGCTGCTCAAAGCATTTCTGAGCCAGCAACACAAATGACAATGCGTTCTTATACATTGGCATCACTAGTCGGAAGATTGGTAAAAGTTGTGCAAGGTTTGCCAAGATTAATAGAAAACTTTGATTTAAGAAAATCATTTGAAAAATCAATGACAATTTATTTGAAGGATGGAAAAAATGAGCGTGTCGCAACAAAATTAGCAAAAGAAATAGAAGAAAGAAGAGTTGGTGATATAGTGAAGAGTATAGAGATAGATCTTTTCAACGGAGAAATAGGTTTAGAGTTTGAAAGTAATCAGCAAGCAGAGGAAGTAAAGTCATTATTATCAAAATACGGAGATGTCTCAAGAAGAGAAAACAAACTATTTATAAAAATAAGTAACGCAGACATAAAAGTTCTAAGAAAGATAAAAAACAAAGTATTAAATACAAAAATTGGAGGAATAGAAGGAGTAAAAAGAGCTGTTGTGGTAAAGTCTGGTGACGAATGGATAATAGAAACAGAAGGTTCAAATCTGAGAGAACTTTTTGAAAAGTTTTCTGATTATATAGATGAAAAAAGAACGACAACAGATGATATCTATGAAATTTATGAAATATTTGGCATAGAGGCTGCAAGAAATGCTATTGTAAGAGAGGTTAAAAATACATTAGATGAACAAGGTCTTGATGTCGACATTAGGCATATACTTCTTGTTGCAGATACAATGACTTTTAGCGGGACACCAGAACCAATTGGAAGATATGGCGTTGCTGGATTAAAGCCAAGTGTTTTGGCAAGAGCGAATTTTGAGGAAACTAAGAAGCATTTATCTTTGGCTGGATTTTATGGATTAAGGGATGAATTAAAAGGTGTAGTAGAGAATGTAATGATAGGAAATGTTGTACCTGTTGGTACTGGCTTTGTCAACCTAGTTTTTGATTTTGAAAAATTAAAGAAAAAGGAATAGATTTTTTGATATTTCAACCAAAATTAAAAAACTAAATTATTGAAAAGATCATATAACCTATTATTAAAAGAATTAAAGAATGCTTAAATCCTGCAAATACGCTACCTTCAGACATTTTCCCTATTGCTAACCCACTAAATAAAGCCTGAATTATTACCATGTTTCTGAAAAGCGTTGTAAATGTTTTTTGTGTTTCAGCTTCTGGTAATCCGCCAAGCATTGGTAATAAGAACTTAGATAATGCAAACATTACACCCAAAAAAACCAAGAATATTGCATATCCGTTTACCATCTGCCCGTAAATTGCTGTTCTTCTCTCCTTTTTTATATTTTCTATTAGTTGTTGAGATTCTGCAACAGCTGTTAGTGCATCGCTTACCTTTCCTCCCGATCTATGGGTCTCTATGATCGCCATTACAGATCTCTTTATAGTTTTGCTTTTAACCTTTTCTGCAAAATTTAGCAATACAATTTCGAAATCTATTCCCCAGTCAATCTTAGCATAAATCTCTTTTACATATTTTGATAATGGTCCATAATTATTATCCTTAACAGCCCTTATTGCTTGAGGAAGGCTCATTCCAGTTCTTATATTAGTTGTTATATCATTCAGAAATATTGGAAACCTTCTTTCTATTTCACTTATAGTTTTTGTTTTTTGGTATTTTATAGAGAAAGGTATGCCAAAACCTATGAGAATTGAAACACCATTTAGGAGTCCAAATAATTGTTGATTGTTTAAAAAATAAGAAATATTAATATAAACTAAAAAGAATGCTGAAATTATGCATGCTATATATATCAAATTATCCTTTTCTATTTTCAAGATATCACCTTATACTGAAGGTTGTGTAAGATGCAAAAATAGTATGAACGCAAAATTTAAAAGTGGTATGAATATATAAACCCCGACTTGAATTAGAAGATCCATCGGTAAACCCATTAAAGTTCCACCTAGCATAGAAACTATTGATAAAATCGAAACAAAAAATAATGGACCAGCTATTAAAAGTGTTGTATAAAAATCTGCATATGTGGATAGTAATTGCGCATATCTTTCTCTTTTTAACCTATAATCCATAATAGCTTCTCTTGAAGCCTCAACTAAAAATCTTTTTAGATCTCCGCCTGTTTCTATTGTTGAAATAAAAGAATACAAAAATTCTTTAAATTGCTCAGATGGGGTTCTTTCAGCAACCTGTTTTACTGCTGTTATAAGATCCATACCAAAAGCAGTAGCATTTCTTAATATTAGCCTTATTTCATCTGCCAACTTTCCATATTCTTCCACCTCAGCCACAAGACGAAATATTATTAATGGCGGCACTCCGCTTGCTGCAATAGCTGCCATATGATTTATTGCAAAAGGAAGATTTGCCTCTATAGAAGATTTTCTATTTGATAATACCCTATAAGGATATGAATGAAATATAGTAAGAACAATAAAAGCCACGCTAAGACCAACTATTAAAGAGCCTATAAGAGAAAATATAATAGGCAATTTTAAAAATATTATAGAACCAAAAAACATTGAAAAAAAGGTAAGAAAAAAACCGAGAAGAGATAAAAAAATCATTAACCCGACATAAACCTCAAATAATATTCCTATATTGGATAATCTTATGATTTCTTCAAGCGGTTTGAAATAGCTCGAGAATCTTTTTAAACCAAACTCAGAAAGCTTTATTATAAGTTTTTTCAGCATAATAAAGATTTATCTCTTTTTATTTATAAAATATTCATTATTTAGCACAACAAATAACTTAAAAAATTTCTTTAGAAATATTGTGTTATTGTGATAAAAATGATAAGAACACATTATACCAACCAAATTCCAAAGAAAAATGAAGAGATTGTAAAGGTTGCAGGATTTGTAGAAACGGTCAGAGATATAGGAAAGGTAACCTTTTTAATTATTAGAGACAGATACGGCACAGTTCAAATAACATCAAAAGATGAAAATTTATGTTCTATAATAAGAAAATTATCAAACGAATCATTTGTTTCTGTTGAAGGTAGGGTAGTACTAAACGAAGAGGCAAGGAATGGGTTTGAGATTTTGCCTATTAATATTGAAATTTTAAACGAAGCAGCAAAGCCCTTACCTTTAGATATTTCTGGAAAGATAGAATCATTACTTGAAAAAAGGATTGACTGGAGATTTGTTGATATGAAGAATTTGAAAAATATGAGTGTATTTATTTTGCAGAGCGAAATAGTAAGAGCTTTTACAGAGTTTATGCATGAAAATAATTTTGTAAGAATATTTGCCTCAAGATTAACAGACGCTGCAACAGAGGGAGGAGCGGATTATTTTTCTGTAAATTATTTTGATAAAAAGGCTTATCTTGCACAATCTCCACAGTTATATAAAGAAGCTATTCTTGTTTCTGGAATTGATAGGGTTTACGATATTGGCTTTGTTTATAGAGCAGAGCCTCATCATACACCAAGACACCTTTGTGAATATGCTTCATTTGATATAGAAATGGTTTGTGATAGCTTAGAAGAGATATTAGAGATTGGAGAAAGATTGATGAAATATACATTTGAAAAATTAAACAAAAGATGTGAAGAGATATTGAAAATGTATAATGTTGAACTGAAAATTCCTAAAAAAATACCAAGAATAACTTTTCAAGATGCTAATAAAATACTTTCGGAATTAGATGTAAAGATTGATAAATATGATCTTACTCCAGAAGGTGAAAAGAAGATATGTGAGTATTGCAAGGAGAATTTTGATTCTAGCTTAGTTTTTATTACAGAGTTTCCATTTGCTAAAAAGCCATTTTATTTAATGAGGAAAGGCAAAGAGCTAACATATTCTTTTGATATGCTTTATAATGGTTTGGAATTAAGCTCTGGCGGGATAAGAGAGCATAGATATGAAGAAAGGGTAAAGAATATTTTGTTAAAAGGATTAAAGCCAGAGGATTATGATCATTTAAGATTTTGGAAATATGGAATGCCTCCTCATGGAGGATTTGCAATAGGTATTGAAAGATTAACGATGCAAATACTTGGATTAAAAAATGTTAGAGAAGCTACATTATTGCCGAGAGACCCAGAAAGATTAAAGCCTTAAAGGATTAAAAATTTGATGAGGTGATTAAAAATCTTATGGCAACAAAAGATAGAAAAATAAGAAAAATGAGAGGAAGCAAAACTTGTGGTTATGGCTCTAAGAAAAAGCATAGAGGGAAAGGAAGCAAGGGAGGAAAGGGATATGCAGGCTCTCACAAACATAAATGGACATATATAGTAAAGTATGAGCCAGACCATTTTGGAAAGCATGGTTTTACGCCAGTTAAAAGAAAAGAGGCAAAAACAATAAATGTTGGTGAATTAGAAGAGCTTTTGAAAAAAAATAGCCTAGAAAAAAATGAAATTGATCTTACTGAGCTAGGATATGAAAAGCTATTAGGAAAAGGAAAAGTAACAAAACCTTTCATAATAATGGTCAAGGAATTTTCTGAGATAGCTAAGAGAAAAATAGAAAGTGCTGGAGGAAAGATAATTAAAGAATAATCTATTTCAACTTTTCTAATATTTCTCTTTCAATCAAAGGAACTCTTAAGGAGTTTAATTCAATCTCTATTCTGTTTACCTTTTCTTCAAGATTTTTTATTCTTTCTATTAGTAATGAATCTATTGGTTGTGAATAAACCTTTCCAGAGGAATACATTTCAGTTATCCTTCTTTCTAATGCATCAATACGCTCAGAAAGCCTTCTAAAATTTTCTTCTTGTCTCTTAAATTTTTCTGCAATCAGCAAAACGGCCTCTCTTGTAAATGAATCAAGTAAAATCTCTTTTTTCTGGTTTTCCATTTAATCACCATTATATTTTTATATTTTTTATCTTTTTATGCTTTGGTTTTCTGATTGCCTTGCTTTTAAATAGAGATTCTCTTCCTTTTTTCTCAACTCTTTAAAAACATACATCACAATCAATCCACACAAAAATCCGAAAATAAACAAAATAGCCTTTTCAGAAGATGTTGCAATTGCATATCCTGTCCCAATTTCAGTTTTTATTTTTTCTTTCACTTCTTCTATCTTTTCAGAAACCTCTTTTTGAAATTCTTCCTTAGTTTTGTTTGCACTTTCATTAATGCTTCTTTTCAATTCTTCTGTTGTTTCATTTATTATATTTATTATCATTTTTTTAATTTCTTCAATATCTTCGCTTTTTTCAGCTATAGAATATAATTTCATTATCTCTTTTTGGTCTTTTGTGGTTTCTATTGTTATAGTGTTTAGTTTTTTTCCATTGCCAAAAAGTTCAATATAATATGTCGAAAGACCTTCTGGAGCATTTATTTCAATTGGAAGGAATGCATAATAATATTGGGGTATTTCCTTTTTTGTCCAAGAAAGATTTATTATATTACAATCTCCTATGCAAGTTATTTCAATACTTCTTGTTTCAGGTTCATTATTTATTAAAAATAGTAAATATTTTGTTGTAGAATTTTCTTTCACAACAATTCTTATATCTTCTTGGTCCTTAGGAACTTGAAATGAGTAAGAGTTTGATACTATCAATAATATAAAAAGAAGTGTGAATAGAATTCCAAAAATTTTATTAGGCATAATAATTTTATTTAACAAAGATATAAAAGATTTTTACAAAAATTTTAAGGGGTAAAATATTTTCCCCATTTCCTCATAGCTTCTCTTAATTCTTTATATTTTTCTGCAGCATCTTCCAAAGAAATATTTTTTCTAACAGCTTCTAATGCTTGTCTGCAAGCCTTTGCCCCCGCTTCTGTGCCTAGAGGATGAGCATGTATTCCTCCACCAAACTGAAGAATTATATCATTTCCGAATATTTTTACTAATTCAGGAATCATTGTTGGGTCTAAGCCACCAGAAGCAACAGGAAATATTGGTTTTATATTAAACCAATCTTGTCCTAATATGTTCAGATTTTCATTTGCTTCTGTTTTCTGAGAAACGCATTCATCCCTTATGCTTAAAACCTCTTCTTTATCTCCATGCATTTTTCCCAATACAGTGCCTATATGTAATTGATCAAGACCAATCATTCTTATAAGCTTTGCAATTACAAGCATGCTTATTCCATGATTTTCATTTCTTGTAAGTGCAGCGTGCATGCATCTATGTGCATGAATAATTATATTCAGCTCTTCATTTTCTTCTCTTAATGTTTGCAGAGCTGTAAAGCCTGTAGGTATTATATCAATCATAACATATTCATTTCCAATATCTTTAACAAGTTTAGCTCTTCTTAACATTTCTTTACAACTTGGAGCTGTTATATTGCACATATAAACCTTTTTTTCTCCTGTTTCCTTTTCTGCCCTTTCTTTTAATTTAAATGTCAATTCAAGCCTTTTTTCAAATCTATTAAATTTTTGATTAGTAAGATTTTCATCATCTTTCACAATATCACAACCACCAATCCAAGCTTCATAAGCAACTTTTGCATGTTGCTTTGATGTCAAACCAACCTTTGGTTTTACAATAGTTCCGATTAAAGGTCTATCAACCTTGAAAAGCTTTCTTATTCCTTTTAATCCAAACTTTGGTCCTTTAAAATTTTTTAAAATCGATTTTGGAAAAGAAATATCTTCTAATCTCAAGCTTTCCAAAATTTTCATCCCAAATATATTTCCTGCTATGCTGCTTAGAATTTGAGGAATAGAATTTTTTTCAAATAGCTCGCAATTATAAGCAATTTTTATTTTGCATTTCTTCTTATCAATATAAAATACATGTGGCTTTAATCTTTTTGCAATATTTGGGCTTAAAGTTAATATATCGCTCCATGTATCAATAGAGCTTTCTCCTGCCAAATGATTTGCTGCCTTTTCTATAGAAATACCTTTTGCAGGTTTAATTTTATAACAACAGATTATTTCATTTTCATTTGGCTTATATTTTAAGTCTACATAATCTTCTCTCATTTCCCACCAATTTATTTTTTGATTTATTGGTTTAAATTATTGAGTGTTTATGAATTATTTTTAGAATGATCAACTAATTATTGAATACGATATTTTAATTGTCTAAGGATCTATTATTAAAAATTTTTATGAACTCAAAATATAGGAAATGAAAAGTATATAAATATATTTATATGTTACTGCCACAGATCCAGTAAAATCAGAGACAAAGATGATAAATGTCGGAACAAATCCATCTGGAAGTTTTGAAACCACAAGTTCTACAACAACATCAACAACCACAACAACAATTAGTAGTGGAGGAGGTGGCATTGGAGGTATTCCTTCAAATGTCACAATTTCTCAAAAACATACATGGACTAACATGAAACCTCATATTAAAAATATACTTAAGATAACGAAAAAAGAAATAGGATTAAGGCAGATTAACATAGAGATTAAGAGCCAAGCAAATAATGTAAGGATTACAATAACAAAGTTAGAAGGAAAGCCAGCGAATTTAATTCATGAGATAAGAGGAAAGGTATACAAATATATGGAAATAAATGTTGAAAATCTTGCAAATGAAAATATTTCAAATGCAACAATAGAATTTGAGGTTAACAAATCTTGGATAAGAGAAAATAATATAGATAAGAATACAATATCTTTGAATAGGTATTGTAACGGATGGGAAAAGCTTAGAACGAGATTAATAACTGAAAACGAAAGTTATATTATATACGAAGCAGAGACACCTGGATTTTCTGTCTTTGCAATATCAGGAGAAGAGATTACAACAACACTTCCATTACCAGAAACTGTTCAAACCACAATAACTACTACAATTTTGACTACAATGCCAAGTAGAGCAACAACAAGCGTAACTATTCCAACAACAATCCCTCCAGAAAAGCCAATGGATTATACATACATTTTTATTTCAATAACAATGGTTGCAATATTTATAGTTGTAATACTTCTATTTTTTAATAAAAAATTGTTTGCAAGAAAAAAATGAGATTTTCAAAATAAAAACAGAAAGAACATTTTCAATTAAAAATATAAAATATATTCCAAATAAATTAAAACTATGCGTTATTTAATACTTAGTGATATTCATTCAAATTTGGCTGCATTAAATGCTTGCATAGATGATGCAGAAGATAAGGAAATAGATAAAATTATTTGTTTAGGAGATATTGTTGGATATGCCGCAAAGCCAAATCAATGCATAGAGATTCTTAGAAAGAAAAAAGCGATTTGCATCTTAGGAAATCATGATGCAGCTTGTATAAATAAGATTGAATTAAATTGGTTCAATTCCTTAGCAAGATTTTGCATTGAATGGACAATAAAAGAATTAAAAAAAGAAAACAAAGAATTTTTATTAAAGCTTCCTGAAAAATTTTGTACACAAGAATTTTTTGCTGTTCATGGCTCGCCTTTTAGCCCATTAAAAGAATATATGGATGAAGAAATTGCTTTTCTTTCATTTCAAGAAATATCTCAAAATATTTTGCTTTGTGGCCATAGCCATATACCATTTATTATAGAGCAAGGCAAGGAAATGTTGCCAATTAAAGGTAATAAGGCAATAAGCTTAAAAAATTCTAGGTTTGTGATAAGCGTGCCATCAGTAGGACAGCCAAGAGATTTTGATTCGAGGGCAGGATATGCAATATTAGATTTGGAAAAAATGTTGATAGAAATTTATAGAGTAAAATATGACATAGAGCAAACAATAGAAGAAATTTTAAGCGCATCCTTACCAAAAATTTTTGCAGAAAGATTAAGATTTGGAAGATAAATTAAAGTAAAATATAAGATTATTATGCGTTTGTTTTTGAAATTGAAGTCATTAAAAAATTGTTCATATGACTTAAAGTATTTTAATAAATTACAAGGATTTATTTACAATTGTCTAAGAGATACAGAATATTCTATCCTTCATGACAAAAAGGGATATAAATTCTTTTGCTTTTCAAACATTTTTCCTATTGGAAATATAAAATCAAATGAGAAAAGAAATTTAATCATTTCTTCTCCTGACAGATTTTTCATAAAAATTTTGGAGGATAAAATTAAAGAATTAAGCGAAAAGAATGGGGTAATAAATATTGGAGAATATCAATTTAGCATAGAAGAGATTTCAAAAATTAATGTGAAATTGAATAGAAATTGTAAATTAATTTCTGCAACTCCAATTATTATAAAAATCCCTGAAAAAAACTATGAAAAATATAAAATCCCCGAAGAATTTAGAAAGAAAAGATATGTTTATTGGAGACCCCAATATAGCTTTGAGGCTTTTGTAGATCAATTAGAAAAAAATTTGATTAAAAAATATAATGAATTTTATAAAACAGATTTCAGAATTGAAAGAATTTTTGAAATGTTCAGATTCATTAAATCAACAGTTAATAATGTTATAATAGAAAATATAGAGCAAAAGATGGTTGGCTCTATTTGGGAGTTTCAGTTTAGCTATTTAAATTCAAAACAGAAAAAAATATTAGAGTTTGGAATAGATTGTGGATTTGGAGAGAGAAATAGTTTGGGATTTGGATTTATGAATGTAGTGAGATGAGAGAAATTGAGAAATGGATGGAAAAGGCCGAGAAGGATTTAACTGCAACTCTTTATTGAAAGAGATTCAACAAAATTAAAAAGGTTCACGATTTAGTAATTTTGGGAAAAGATTTGAATTTGCCCAAGAAATTCTTGAAGATGTGTAAAGAGATAACCGCGGCTTACATTTATACAAGATACAGATCTGATTGTAGTTTCAGAGAAATTCAGAAGCATTAATTTCTTTAAAAGAGTTGCAAGAATGTATGATTTTTGTGATTTAAATTATCCTGTTGATTTTCTCTGCTACACTCCTGAAGAGTTTAATAAACTAAAAAAAGAAGTTTCTATTGTTAGCGAGGCTTTAAAGGAAGGGATTGAAATTGAAAGTTTATTATTTAAATTTAAAACAGGAAAAAATATTAAAAGTTTTAGAGTGATGCTGGTATGGCAGGAGAAATTAAAATGTCTTGTGAACATGAAACTGTAAAAAATGGAGAGGAACAACATTATATATTACAATTTACTGGAAATTGGCTTATTGATGCTGGTATTCTTGGTTTTGTTAATTTGATGGAAGAGGTTTATGGATGGGATTTGGATGAATTAGAAGTTATAGTTAGTAATGATTCTAATAGGCTGCTTTATTGGTTTTTCCCAATTGGCTACTTATTTTATCATTCTACAATTCGCGCTATTCACAGAGAAATTCAAAATATCAGGAAGGAGATTTTTAAAGAAAATGGCTTAAATCAAAAAATTATGAAAATTGAGCAAGAGATAAAAATTATACAAGATAGAATAACAAAAATTAATAATGTAGGAGAAAAGAAAAAGCTAGAAAAGAAATTATCAAAATTAAAAGAAAAAAAGCTATCAGAATTGCAAGAAAAAAAGAAGATGATGCTAAGCAAGATTGATGAATTAAGAAAAAAATTAATAGAGGAGAAAAGAAAATTTAGAGAAAATGTTATGGGCGTTAGAGATTTTTTTAATTTAAAAGATACTGAGATAGAGATGTTCCTGTCTAATTTTAGTCTAAATTTACCTGCTATTGCTAGAAATTTTTATCTATTCAATTCCAAAGAAGTAAGAAATAATCCATTTTTAGCCTTTAGATATTTACAATTATTATGTCAGGAAAATTACGAGGAATTATACAATTTTATTAAAGAAAAGATGCCTAAAACAAAAAAAGCTAAAGAAGGACTTAGTTATGAAATTTATCCAGACTCTACAGTAAACCCGTTTTTATACTCCTCTTTTGAATTTTCAAACATAGGGTACACAAAGCCACTAAAAACAATGGAAATAAAAAAATCTCTAGGAATAAATTTACCCATATTTGTATCTTTACTTTGCTTTGAACACGCATTTGAAAATTATTATGAAAAGAATGTAGTCAGAAATATTTTCTTTTATACCAACAATCTAGATGTATGTTATTCTATAAACAAAAGAATGCAAATTAAAAAAGAAAGAGCACTAAGTAAATCAAAACAGCAATCTTTGCTAAAGATAACATTCGAATCTGTAATTGATGAATTAGTAGAAAGTAAGGCAAATTTTTCATTGGAAGATATGTATCTAATAGAATACGAGGATATCAAAAATCAGAAATTAATCAATGTAGAATACATTGGTATTCCCAAACTTCAAGCATCAATACTTCTTGATGATACAATAAGAGAAAATTTGAATAATACCATTCAATTTAGAACTAAAAATTTTGAAAATAGCTATTGCTGGCTTCTTGAAGAGTTCATAAAAGGTAAACCACTTTATCCTATTATTCTAAATCATATAAACTTGGTTTTAAATGAAGAAACTTCTCTTAGACGGAACCCATCTATATATTCTTCAATCATAGAGGCGAAGATTTTAGAGTTTAGAGGGAAATATAAAAGGGAAACTTTGTTTCCTGTTGATTATTTTGATAATTATAAATATTTAATTAATGAAATAAAGAAGGATGTAAGATTTACATCATTTGTTGCAAGTCTTATTAGACAAATTTCAGAAGATATTGATAAAAAAAGAAGAATAGCAAGAGAAATGTTTAGTGCATTGAAAGAAAGAAATAAAAATATATTTTTAAATATTTTAATAAAAAGTATGAATGAAGAGAAAAAGCTGTGTTCAAATGAGAACTTAAACAAGTGGATATTTGAAAAAATAATCAAAAATGACACAAGCTACGAAATGTATGGTTTAGTATTAATTATGAATCTATTGAGAGGTGAGTAAGAATGAGTGAGAATGTATATTACTGGCAAAAGGTTATAGGAAGTGAGCCACTAACAATAGACATTAGGAAATTAAAAGAAGCGGCGGAAGATAGTTTTAAAAATGAAAAATCAGATAGTTACAAGCAAAAATTGGTCTATGATTTACTTGAAGCTGTAAGAAACAATGATCAGAGGGAATTTTTCTATATTTTGTTAAAAGCAATCAATCAGCCAAAAGATAATTTTAAAGAATTATGGAGTAGACTTAAAGAAAATTATGATTTAATGCCGGAGCAAGCATTCGTTAATTTTGCATATTCGATTATTATTGGTATAATGGCAACATATTCTGGAGGTGAATAAAAATGAATAAACAACAATCTCAAATGGAAAATCAACAAAATGGGGGCAGAAGATACATCGTGTTAGATGTAGTCTTTTACGGTAGTTCGCTAAATTATGACCAAGGAACAGGCAACTATCAGGAGTTGAAGAAAATAACAAAATGGGATGGTAAACAATACAGTTTTGTGAGTAGATATGCACTAAGATATAGTATTTTAGAAACTGGAAAAAATTTAGGTTTGTGGTGTATTGCAGATGCGACATACTTACAAAGAGCCGGAGAAGGAGATAAAACTGTTATTCAACCTGCTATAAAGACACTACTTTCAGGAGAAATTTTAAAATACCCTGAGTTTGATTTATTTGGTTATCTAATCACAAACACTAGCCCGCAAAATGCAAGAGAGGCTCCTGTAAAAATTAGCCATGCGGTTTCTCTTACACCATATACATATGATAGTCATTTCTGTGGTAACTTAGGGCTTGCAAAAAGAATGGTAGATACTACTGGAAAAATGGACCCAAACCTGTTTACTGTAGAAGAACATCAGACATATTATATCTACACTGTTGTAATTGATGTTGATAGGATTGGAAAGAATGAAGTTTATCTCTCAAAAGAAGAAGGAAAAAATTGGAAAGTGGAAATAAAAGAGAATAATGATAAATATAAAATAAAAATTAAAATTGGTAATCAAGAAAGCACTTATGAGTTAAAAAGAAATAACAATGGTGTAGAAATTACAAAATCCGAACTAGAAAAAGTTTATATTCTCACTCAAACATTGGCCAATATAGATGATGTAGTAAAAGAAAGAATTGCTAAGCTTATCAAGTCCATTCTTTACCTTAGTAGAAATATAAAGGGAAGAAACGAGATATTGCATCCAAAACTTCTTATTGTAGGAATGTATAGGAATATTCCATATAAATCATATAAAGACAGAATAATATTGTCAGACAAATACGAGGAAATATTTGAAGAAAGAAAGGAATCACAAGGAAATGACGAAATTAGGATTATTCGTAGAGTTGTAAAGTTAAAGAGACCCACCTTTATACTAAAAGGTATTAAAGTCGATGAACAAAATATTAAGTCAATAGATGAAGCAGAAGCTATTATTTTTGGCGACATCAATAACAATAGGAGTGAAGGTATGCTTTCAAAATTACTCTCTTCTAAATCAAATTTGGAAGAAATATGTGTTTTCAAAGCACCAGAAGTTGAAGTAGAGATTCTAAAAGCTTAGGAAAAAAGGAAGAATAAAAATGTCAGAAAAAATAATCTTGGTAGAAATATTCCAACCATTTGCCCAATATCGTAACCCATTTACCTTCTATTATGCACAAACATATCCTCTACCTCCTAAGTCAACAATTATTGGAATGTTACAAAATGTTGTTGGAGATTGGTATGGAAGTGAATTTGGAGTTGATAACTGGTGGAATTTGAAGGTTAGCGTACATGGCGGATTTGAAAGTACATTTTGGAATTATCAGCAATTAATTAAAGGTGAAGTGAAGTTTGATGAACATGGTAGATTAATAAATCAATATCTACCGCTTTATGGGGAGGGATTAAAATCTCAAAGGTCGCCAGTTTATCAGCAAGAGTTATTTAATGGCCACTTGTACATCTTCATAAAAGGTGAGGAATCTCATATTGATAAAATAAAAAAGGCAATGGAGATACCATCTAAAATCCTCTATCTTGGTAGAAGTGAAGATGTTATTTTTATAAGAAATGTAAAAGAAGTCACACCCGATAAAAAAATATCAATTGAAGGAGATATAAAACTTACCTATCCAACTTATATTCTACAGAAATATAAAGATGGTGATCAGGAAAAAGTATTCCCAATCAAAAACAAGAAATACCCAATTTATTCAATTCCTACAAAAGTTATTTTTCAAAACAATGGACAAAATGTGAAACATAAAGCAGAAATTACAAAATATACTGAAAGAGAAACACGGTTTGAACCAGTCATTTATACAGGTTATGAGTACAGCCTAATTCTAGAAAATTGTTCTTTAAATGTAGAATTCTATAAGATCTCAAATAATAAAATAATAAAAATTATATCTCCATTTGGATGGTTATGATGATTGTTGATATATTAAGAGCAAAATCGAAAGATGAAGAAAATTATCTTCTTAAAGATCACCTTAAAGAAACTATATTGCGTGCAAAACAGCTTAAAGATTTTATAAATAAAAATAAGTCAGCAATCAAGTATAACAAATTCGATGATAATTTTTTTGAAGATCTAATTATTGCTTGTTTTTTACATGATTTAGGAAAAATTGATTTTAATTTTCAGAAAGATGTTTTTAAAAAAGAAGAAAGAGAAACCCAAGAATTTAATGAGATAAAGAATTTCTTCGGCAGTTATAAAAAAATTAACATAAAACATCATGAAGTAATATCTTTGCTTTATTCTTTAATCTTTTTAGATAACAATGATAGATCAGAAAAAATTAGAACAGCAATCCTTTTGCACCATTATAACGAATTCTATACAAATAGAGACAACATAAATATAAGGTATATTTTTGATGATTACTCAGATTTAAGAATATATATCGAATTTTTAATTAACAACAAAGAAAGAATCGAGGAATTATTAAAAAACTTGCTGCAATACATATTGAACAATATCGAAGACGATTTTACGAGAGACGTCCTCACGCGACTTAAAAATAATATTAGCTTCGATAAATTAAATGAGTTTAAACAATTCTTAGACGAAGACTTCGGATTATCCACTAAGTTAAAATTATTCAATCTTCCGGATAAAGAGGACGAAAGAAATCTTCAACTTTTTTATGATTTTTTTGTTTTTCTAGGGTGTTTAAGAAGATGTGACTATTCGGCAAGTGGTAATGTAAATATAGAAGATGCTAAAAATTTAAAAGAATATGTATACAAAGACATAAACGAAAAAATAAAAGATAAGATCAAAAGTAAAGATATCTGGCAAGAAAAGATACTGGAACAAAAAGACTATGATAATATGGTTCTTATTGCACCTACCGGATCAGGAAAAACAGAATTTGCTTTGTTATGGGTTAAAAACAGAGGTAAGAAATTAATATATACACTACCACTAAGAGTTGCTCTAAATGATTTATACTGGAGATTTGCTGACAAAGAAAAAGGATATTTTGAAAATAATCTATTAAGTATATTGCATTCAACATCATTTATAGAATATTTAAAAGAAGATAAATACGGGGAAGAATTAGATGTTGGTGAAAAACAAACAATTTCAGAACTATTCTCTTCGCCACTAACTTTAACCACACCAGATCAAATTTTTCTTATCAGTTTAAAGTATTATGGATTTGATAAAATTGTGAGCACTTATCCGCTTTCAGCTATTGTGATAGACGAAATTCAGGCATACAATCCTGAAATGGCTGCGGTTATCATAAAAACATTAAAAATTATAAAAGAACTTTTTGGTAACTTGCTTATTATAACAGCTACGTTTCCGCCATATTTTAGGGAATTTGTAAATGAAGAAGATTTTAAAATAATAGACATAAAGAAAATGGACGACGAAATAAAAAGACATGTGAAAAATTACAATCTTAAAAGACATAGAATAGACGTTTTAAATTGTCAAATTTTTGAATATGAAGAAAATGAAGATAGTAAATTAAGAATCAATGAGCAATCTTTTAAAAAATTAAAAGAAATACTTGTAGAAAACGAGGATAAAAATATTCTTATAATCTTAAATAATGTTGGAAAATCGATTGAGCTTTTTAAAAAATTAGAAAATGATAATGAAATCAAAGAAAGAATTATAGTAAAAGACGAAAACAATGAAATACCACTACTTCTTCATTCAAGAATTATTGAAAAAGGAAAGTCAAAAAGAATAGAAGCAATTAAAAAAGCTCTCGAAAAAGGTGAAAAAGGTATGGTAGTAGTTTCTACTCAACTTGTTGAAGCAAGTGTTGATATAGATTTTGATTTACTTATTACAGAGATATCTCCGATAGATAGTCAAATTCAAAGATGGGGTAGGATTTATAGAAATCGAAATAGTGATTATAATGATGTCCATCCAAATATTTTTATCTTTCTTGGAATTGATAGAGGAACATCTGCTATATATGATAAACGAGTTATAGAAAAAACAATTGAAGTATTAAAAAGATATCATGGAGAATTGTTAGATTATGAAGCAGAAAGAGATATTATTGAAGAAGTATTTAACACTAAAATAGAGAATGAAAATCAAACACTTAAGGATGTTTTTATTAAAGAAATTGAGGATAATCTAAAATGGTTAGAATATGTGTCTTTGGAAAAGAGAAGTGAAGCACAGAGAGTATTTAGAAGAATTGCTGGGATTCAAGTTGTTATACCAGATTTGATGATTAAAGGAAATGAAATTGAAAAAGCATTTGGCAAATTGATTAAGGATAAAAGCAATTGGGAACTTCCTTTTGAAAGCGAAGTTACAAATTCTCTTGTAGAAATTGTTAAAGAAAAGGTAAATAATAATCTTAAATCTCAAGTTACAAAATACAAACTGCTTGAAATTCTTTATAATTACTCTTTTAATCTTCCAATTTTTTTCTTAGAGCATGATAATTCTAGTATTTTAGAAAAAAATAATTTTAAAGGCTTTTTTGTACTAAAAGCAGACAAAATTAATTTAAATGAAACAGAAAGATACGGTGTAAATAAAATAAAAAATATTGATATAGATATAAATGAAATAGAAACAGCCGAAAATGTTATTTAACAAACCATCAAATTTTAGTATGATAATAGATAATGAGGTGCTCTTCACAGGAACTCAAGTTAACTATTGTGTAATCTGTCCCACAAAACTTTGGCTTTTTTCTCATTTTGCTACTATGGAACAAACTTCTGATTTAGTAAGTTTAGGCAAATTATTACAAGAAACATCGTTTCAACACGCTAAAAAAGATTTAATAATGGATCAAAAGATTGCAATAGATTTCATTAAAAGAGACGATAAGCTAATTCTTCATGAAATCAAAAAGTCTGAAAAATTAGAAAAAGCACACATATTTCAATTGTTATATTATCTCTACTATCTTAAGCATGAAAAAGGAATAGAAAATGCTGAAGGAATAATAAACTATCCATCTAAAAGAAAAATCGTTAAAGTAGAATTAACGCCTGAAAAAGAAATTGAATTACAAAACATTCTTCAAAAAATTAAAGAAATAATTTTATTACCTCAACCACCAAAACCAGAAAAGAAAAAATACTGCAGAAAATGTAGTTATTTTGAATTTTGCTGGGTCAAATAATAATTTTTGTTAACTCTTCTGTTTTTCTCAAAATATTTATTAAAGATAATAAGAACTATTTTTAAATAACTACAGTTGTGATAATCTACAGATCATCAGTCTTATTTAATTGTCTTAAAAAAATTCTTAAGCTTATCCAAATTATTCATAGTTGTCCAAGTTTCTTCATCAACACCTTTTGTTTTCACTCCTATAATTTTAATAAATATTTTAATAATGTTTTTTACTAATTTCTCATATGACCAAAGTTAACTATTACATTACAAGCAACGGAATTTTAAAAAGAAAGCAAAATACAGTTTATTTCACTAGAAAAAAGGAGAATGGTGAATTAGAGAAGAAAATTTTGCCAATAGAAAAAATCTATGCTATTTTTGCTTACGGTAGAATAACATTTTCTTCTGGTGTTGTTTCATATTTATCAAAATATGGTGTACCAATTCACTTTTTCAACAAGTATGGATTTTATGAAGGCAGTTTATACCCAAGAGAAACTTTAGTTTCTGGAGATTTGCTAGTTAAGCAAGTAGAACATTATCTAAACAGAGAAAAAAGAATAGAATTAGCTAGAGAAATTGTTAGAGGTTGTATAGAAAATATAATAAAAAATTTACAATACTATGAAAGAACAAAAGGTGAATTGCAGGAAGAGATAGAAAGAATCAAGTTGCTTTTAGGAGAGTTGGAAAAACAAAATGAAATCTCACAAATAATGGCTATAGAGGGAAATGTTCGGGATATTTATTATCAAAGTTTTAATAAAATTTTTCCAGAAAAATTTTATTTTGATAAAAGAACTAGAAGGCCGCCAGAAAACATGATAAATTGTCTGATTAGTTTTGGTAATTCTCTGGTTTATTCTACAATATTGACTGAAATTTATAATACTCAATTGAATCCAACTATAAGCTATTTACATGAGCCGTTTGAAAGAAGATTTTCTTTAGCTTTAGATTTAAGTGAGATTTTCAAACCATTGTTGGCAGACAGAGTTATCTTCAAACTAATCAATAAGCGAATAATTGAAGAGAAACACTTTATGAAAGAACTTAATTATACCCTACTTAACGATGAGGGGAAAAGGATATTCTTACAACATTATGATGAAAAGCTTAAAACTACTATAAAACACAGAGACTTGGGAAGAAGCGTATCCTTCCAAAGATTAATTAGATTAGAATGTTACAAGCTAATAAAACATTTGCTTGGAATTAAAAAATATGAAGCATTTGTAATTTGGTGGTAGAATGTATGTAATAGTAGTTTATGATGTTTCTGTAAGTAGAGTTAATAAAATATGTCAATTCTTGAGAAGATATTTAAATTGGGTGCAGAATTCTGTTTTTGAAGGTGAATTAACTGAAAGTGAATTAAAAAAGGTAGAGATTGGAATTAAGGAAATCATTGATGTAAATGAAGATTCAGTAATTATTTATCAACTCCAAACAGAAAAAGTTTTACAAAAAGAGCATATTGGTATAAAGAAAGTAGAACCATCTTTCATTATCTAGTTGTGGATGTTTATAAGTAAATGAATTTTTACTGATTCACGAGAATTGTAAATTATAAATCTGTTAACAACATATATTATAGTGTATAAAGGCGGGTTAGAATCAGACTAATGTAGGATTGAAA
>Ga0272449_1000589_pt1 | contig 42696 bp, 49 predicted proteins | sample YNPCB0241_FD_198679 | JGI IMG/M metagenome (GOLD analysis project Ga0272449, IMG submission 198679) | Hot spring sediment microbial communities from Yellowstone National Park, WY, United States - YNP-CB-024-1 | ecosystem: Environmental > Aquatic > Thermal springs > Hot (42-90C) > Sediment...
TCCAAATCGTCCAAACATGCCAAAACATCCCTTAAACCAACACTCACCTCCAAACATCACCAATAAACAAGAAAATGTCAAAACCAAAAATTTAGCAACACCCTAGCGCGTGAGCAGAGAATTTTATAAACAAGTTGTTACATGTTTCCTTAATTTACAGTCTCAGATTTGAGAGAGTGCCTCCTCTATGTCAAAGCCTTGGCACGCCTTAGAAATACAAGAAGCCATGGATACTTTAGAGGCCGGTCCAAAAGGGTTAACTAGCGCAGAGGCCTCTAGAAGGCTGCAAAAGTTTGGTTACAATGAGCTTGTGGAAAGAAAGCGGGTAACTCCTTTTCAAATATTTCTAAATCAGTTTAAGGATATTTTCGTGATTATGCTTTTAGTAGCCATAATTTTTTCCATCATTATTGGGTGGTATAAGGGTGGAGAATTCGAAGAGTATGTTGACGCCATAACCATAGGTGCAATAGTGGCTTTAAATGCTGTTGTGGGTTTTGTTCAAGAATATCGTTCAGAAAAAGCAATAGAGGCTATGAAGAAACTTGCGGCGCCTCGCGCCAGAGTTCTTCGAGATGGAAAGGAGACAATTGTTCCCGCAAGAGAGGTTGCACCTGGCGATATAATTGTTCTTGAGGCCGGCGACCGTATTCCTGCCGATGCCCGTTTATTTGAGGCTGTAGAATTAAAAACCGAAGAGGCTGCATTAACCGGGGAGTCTACACCTATAGAGAAAACTACAGAAGTCATCGATGAAAAAACACCAGTGTCTGATAGGCGGAATATGGTTTTCATGGGAACTCACACAACGTATGGAAGGGGCAAAGCTGTCGTAGTTGCAACAGGCATGAATACTGAGTTTGGCAAAATTGCTGAAATGGTTCAAACTGTTGAGGAGGAAGAAACACCTTTAAAACAAAAGTTGGAGCGCTTCGCCAAGAAACTCGCCATAATAATAGTGATCGCCTGTGCGGTAATATTCATTCTTGAAATTATTCGTGAAGGGTATCACCTAGAAAACATTCTGAACGTGTTTATGACGGCGGTGGCGTTGGCGGTATCTGCTGTTCCAGAGGGCTTGCCCGCGGTAGTAACCGTTTGCCTCGCGCTTGGAGCAAGAGAATTAGCCAAAAGAAATGCCATTCTTCGAAGGCTTTCTTCAGCCGAGACTTTAGGCGCCACCACGGTTATTTGCTCTGACAAGACTGGCACTTTAACGAAAGGAGAAATGACAGTTCGCAAGATCTACGTAGGCGGCAAAATTATGGACTTAACAGGAGTAGGGTATGAAGCTAAAGGAGAGTTTCTTTTAAATGGAGAACCTATAGACCCTAAAAACGAGGATTATTTGCATTTACTCCTTAGAGCAGCCGCCCTATGCACTAACGCTCAATATGACGGGAAAAGCATTATTGGAGACACAACGGAGGGTGCGCTAATTGTAGCGGCGGCAAAAGCTGGAATATTAAAAGAAGATTTAGAAAAAGTTTATCCACGTATCCATGAAGTACCTTTTACCTCTGAAAGAAAGCGTATGACAACCGTTCATAAGTCTCCAGATGGGGAACTCCTAGCCTATGTTAAGGGTGCTCCTGAAGTAATTCTAGAGCGGAGTACTCACGTAATAGCTGATGGAAAAATAACAAGTTTAAACAAAAAGAGGAAGCGTGAAATCCTTGAAATTAACGAAAAAATGGCTAAAGAGGCCCTTCGCGTGCTAGGTGTTGCCCTCAAAAAACTCGAATTTTCCGAAGACCAAAAGTTTGATGAAGAAGTATTAGAAAGTAATTTGGTTTTCGTTGGCTTTTTGGGAATGATTGACCCGCCCAGAGAAGAAGCTAAACTAGCCGTTAAAAAATGTGAAGAGGCTGGAATAAAAACAGTCATGATAACCGGCGACCACAAACTAACCGCTGTAGCAGTAGCCAAAGAATTGGGCATGTTAAAAACCAGCGAAGACAACGCCAGCGACTTGGTGCTTACTGGCGCCGAGCTTGACACGCTAAACGACGAGGAATTCGAAAAAATAGTCGAAAAAGTCATGGTTTACGCGCGGGTGTCTCCAGAGCACAAGCTTAGAATTGTAAGAGCCTTGAAAAAGAAGGGTCATATAGTAGCGATGACGGGCGATGGTGTGAACGATGCACCAGCCCTCAAGCAAGCCGACATAGGTGTTGCAATGGGCATCACTGGAACGGATGTTACAAGGGAAGCAGCTGACATCGTTTTGGCAGACGACAATTTTGCCACCATTGTGAACGCTGTGGAAGGTGGTAGATCGATATATGATAACATTCGCAAATTCTCCTTTTTCCTAATGAGGTGCAACTTTGACGAATTGGCGCTGATAGGAACTTTCGCATTGCTTGGTTTAGAACTGCCATTAACCGCCCCCATGATTTTATGGCTAAACCTTGTTACAGACGGTGGACCAGCACTTGCATTAACTATGGATCCTCCAGACAGAGATGTTATGAGGAGGAAACCGCGCGACCCAAAAGAGGGGATCCTGTATGGAAGGCTCGCCTCAATAATAGTGACCTTCATATTACAGTTTGCTTTGACTGGAGGCTTATTTTACTGGCAATATTATATACTGCATGAAACACTTGAACAGGCTAGGACTATGGCCTTCATTCGGGCTACTTTGCAGGAACTGTTTGTGGTTTGGAACTGCCGTTCAGAAGAGCGCAGCGTTTGGAGGATGGGTAAAGACGCTTTCAATAATAGGTTTCTGGTGATTGCTGTTGTAGTTTCTGCTATAGCAACAATTCTTGTGCCATACTTTGGTATGATGGGAACCGTCTGGCTTGACAATCCATTAGATTGGACAATTGCAGTTGCTGCATCATTATCTGGCTTATTTATTCTGCCAGAAGTTTTCTACGGTAGGAAAATCTGGAAGTGGACTTAAAATTCCCTCTTCTTTACTTTAATCTCTTATATGGATATTATCCATACAATTGTTCTTGAGAAGGTAGTTAAAGCTGTTAATAATGTATGGTATGGCGACATAAGAAATGACCTCAATAGCTCTAGCCCATAAACAACGTAGCAACTGTTCCATCTAACAGGCTTAAATCTGACAGATCTTACATATGTGCCAATTGTAGCCAGCGGGTGTCTTTTCATTTTCCAGAACTTTAATAAGCAAAAGTTACCGAGAGTGCATTAGAAACATTTTGACTGCACAAAAAGGTTATTAGATGGAACTTTAACAAAGCATAGCTCTAAAAAGGTGGAGTAAATGGCTCAAAGTGTAGAGGGTTATAAAGAGTTTTTTGAGGGCGATATAATTCCGCCAAGCTGGAAAGACAAGGTCTGGGACAAGAGCGATTTCAAAAAGTTTCACAATAGTACGGTGGCAAGCAGGGAAGCCGTGGAGAAATGGTGGGAAAAATGGGCCAACGAGCTTTTCTGGTTTAAGAAATGGGATAAAGTGTTAGATGATAGTAATCCTCCCTTTTATAGATGGTTTGTAGGTGGAGAAACTAATTTGGCTTATTTGGCTACAGACTGGCAGCTTGAAAAAGGCAGAAAAAACAAGCTGGCTTTAATATGGGAAGGAGAGCCATGGGATGAAACGCTAAAGCAGCCTAAGGAAGTTAAAAAATTCACCTATTACGATTTATTTAGAGAGTCAAATGTCATTAGCTATGCTTTAAAGGAAAAGTTGAAAGTCAAGAAAGGAGAAATTTTAACATTTTATTTGCCTATGATTCCGGAACTGCCCTTTTACATGCTTGCCGTTCAGAGGTTAGGCGCGGAGCACAGCGTGGTTTTCAGCGGTTTCAGTGCCGAAGCCTTAGCGAGCAGAGTCTTAGACAGTGGTTCAAGGATAATAGTCACCGCTGATGGCTTTTACAGAAGAGGTAAAGTGGTAAGCATAAAACCCATTGTTGACGAAGCCGTAAAAATATGTGAGAAAGATGGGCTTAAGATAGAAAGGGTTGTGGTTGTTAAAAGGGCTGGAACCGAGATTCCGTGGAATCCGGAGAAAGATGTGTGGCATCACGAGTTAATTGCCGACGTACCATCAAATGCGTATGTTCCAGTTGAAAGGAAAAGAGATGAAGACGCCTCCTTTATTCTTTACACTTCTGGCACAACGGGAACCCCCAAGGCGGTTCAGCATTCTGTAGGCGGCTATGCTGTTGGCTTATACGCCACAATGAAACTGCTATTCGATGCTCGCGACGACGACATAATGTGGTGCACAGCGGATGTAGGCTGGATAACAGGGCACTCTTACGTTGTGTACGGCCCCCTTATAGCAGGCGTAACAACAGTGCTTTACGAAGGTTCGCCGGATTATCCTGAACCAGACAGATGGTGGAGCCTAATCGAAAGATATGGAGTAACATTGTTTTACACTGCGCCCACTGCCATAAGAATGTTGATGAGGTTCCCGGAAGAATACGTCAAAAAGCATGACATGTCAACCTTGAGGATAGTGCACACAGTCGGCGAGCCTATAAACCCAGAAGCGTTCCTCTGGTATTTCAAAAATCTCGGTAAGGAGGATGTTGTTGCTTCAAGTGCTTGGTGGATGACTGAGACAGGGCACATACTGACTGGGCACTTCCCAGGTTTAGGGAAAATATTTCCGCTAAAGCCTGGAACAAACGGTTACTCAATACCAGGGGTCACTGTGGAAGTGGTTGACGATGATGGAAATCCGTGTTCGCCAGGGGTTAGGGGATACTTTGTTATAACCTCGCCTTGGCCTGGTATGCTTGAAACCTTGTATAAAAATCCGCAAAGATACATTGACGCGTATTGGGTTAGGTTCAGAGGTAAAATGTATTTCTACACGGGAGACTTCGCAGTTAAAGATCAAGATGGGTATATATGGGTTTTGGGAAGGGCTGACGACGTTATTAAGGTTGCGGGTCACAGAATAGGAACAGCTGAAGTTGAGTCAGCGCTTGCGAGGCATCCAGCTGTAGCTGAAGCAGCGTGTGTTGGCAGAAGCGACCCGGTGAAGGGGCAGGTGCCTGTAATCTTCACGGTTCTTAAAAGGGGATTTTCGCCTAGTCCAGAATTTGAAAACGAGTTGAAGAAGTATCTTAGGAGTACTATTGGGCCTGTGGTGGCGTCAGACGCTATAATAACTTTTGTTGAGGCTGTTCCAAAGACGAGAAGCGGCAAGATTATGCGGAGGCTGCTGAGGGCTGTTGTTGAAGGAGCAACCACTGGAGACGTTACAACACTGGAAGATGGAGTGGCTGTTGAGGAAGCGAAAAGAGCTTACGAAACCATCAAATCAGCCATTGAAAGCAAAAAAGCCTAAATCTCGTCCTTTTTGCCCATTTTTATTAAATTTTGATTCTTGAAATATTTGCTTTGGTTTCGAAAAGTTTGCTTAGCTTTTGTGTCAGCTTGTAAATGTCATCGGCGTTCGGCTTTTTGGGACGACGACAAAAGAACCGCGTGTAAATGTTGTTATTTTTAAGGCTTTTTGGTCAACAACAAACAGCAGGCATGGATTAAAAATCAAACTCAGCTTACCAAAAGTTCTGTTAGCAGCGTCTAATGGAAAATTGCCTTAATTAGTTTAGCGCGATTAAAGCATTCCTAATTCTGAAAAATCAAAAACGGATCTATGTCTTAATGAGAGTTGAAAAGTTTTATTAAATTAATTATAAATGAGATAGATATAAAAGAAAAATAAGTAACAGCAAAAGTTATGAAATAGAATGTGATTACTATGAGAATAACAATTGTACAACCATTTTATGCATCGCATTATTATTGGGCACTTTAGTGATTTCTGACGGTTCGCTATTTATTCATATGGCGCAAGCTGTTGCGGAGAACTTTTGCTTGTTAGATGTTGAGCTGATTCAAGTTGTTAAGGACGCGAAGCTTTTGATTACTGATAAGCCCACGGCGTTTCACATCCATGTTTACAGCACATTTGACTATTATAACTTTGATGTTAACGTCACATACGATTTTGGTTCACGATGGCTCCTTTCCAGAAATATTCCTATAAAACGTGGAAACAATTGGATTTACATTCCTGGAGGACCAGTAATATATGACTCTGGACAGAGTATAGTATGAGGGTCCACTACGCGTGTTAATTGGACAAGAGCAGGATTTGACGACAAAATTGAAGTGGTTATTGATCCGTTCAACGAAGTGGATGAGTTTGATGAGACAGATAACAGAAAGACGATATCAGCAAGATTCGTGGATACAAAATGGCTAAGAATACTCGTTGCCCCCCATGGATGCGACCCAGCTGATTGGTATTCCGATCTTTGTGAAAACATGCAATTTCTCATAGACACGTATCCTGTTGCGCCTAAATTTAACAGATTTAGCTGGTCTATGTTATCTCCTATATCATACAACCCTGACATTCCCCTTAGATGAGTATGCCAGATATCTGTCAACGCAAGCGCGAATTCTGCATTATGACCGAGTTGTGATTGTGAGGGCATGGGGACGTTGGAGTTTGGGTGGAAAAGCTATTGGTATGCTTAGGGAACCAGAGGATCGTGTTCCAGTAGTTGTTAATTGCGATCTTTTTAGGTATGATGAGGAGTTGGTGGCTCATGAAATTGGGCATACGTATTATCTTTGGCATCCCCATGACATCGGACCACCAGTCTATTAAGCTACACGCTACTGTGTGAGGACCGGAGAATATGAGCAAACAGCCAACACTTTCATGAGTTACAATCCTGGTCCATGGTGGATTGACCTGCGTGCATGCGGATACGACACTGAAGTTGAGGGGACATGGCAATGGAACCTCCTTGACCAGTTTATAGAGCTTGAAGTTCCAAAACCTGTGTCAATTATTGTTATGGGAGGCTTAATATTTTCGAATAGGACAATCAAGCTTGACCCTTGGTATCATGTACCTGAAGGAACCCCTGACCTTTTACCTCAGGCTATAGCCCCTCAAAAGGGGGACTACGGAATATTTATGTTAGGCAAAGACAGACAAGTGCTCAGTCAGCTGAACTTCAATGCTTCATTCACGTATCTCATGGATTTGAACGGCACATTAACTAAGACAGAGACCGATGCAGCTCCTTTTCTGTTCAATGTACCCTACGTTAATGGAACATGCTACATCTAAATCAGAAACGCTGAAGGACAAGTGCTGCAGGAAAGAGCGATCACAGCAAACCCGCCAGTTGTAAACGTTACTTTTCCAAACGGCAGCGAATCCCTGAATATTGGATGCAACTACACGATTTCTTGGGAGGCCTACGACCTTGATGGAGACGAACTCAGTTACCTTGTATCCTACAGTCAAGACGGAGGAGGGACGTGGATACCTTTGGCGAACAACCTCAAGGAAACAAGTTACGTTTGGAACACAACAAGCCTTACCGCTGGAGACAAATATCTAATCAGAGTATTAGCTACTGACGGCGTAAACACCGGGGAAGACACCTCAGACGGCACATTTACAACCGTTGACTTGACACCACCAATTATCTCAAACGTCAGGCAGAATCCACGTGCTGACATGGTTCAACCAGACCAAAATGTAACAGTTTACGCAGACATATTCGACCTCAACAGCGGCGTAAAAAATGCTTCACTATCATACAGATACAGCCAAAACAACGGACTAACATGGTCACCATGGACGAACACGACAATGAACACCGAAACACGAAACACCTTTAAAGGATTTGTACCAAGCTTCCAGTATGGAACGCTAATCCAATACATGATACTCGCTGAAGATAACTCAAACAACATCGCAACAAACGACAACATAGGACAATATTACATATACACCGTTATACCAGAAACCCCATCGATAACAACTCTAACACTAATTATAAGCCTGGTAACAGTTGCCATAATTTTAACAAAGAAGAAAATAAGAAGAGAACCTAAACTCCAAACCAATTTTTAACGCAATACGATTCTGTTAACGATGATTAACAGAAGCATATGTAAACTTGTAATCCAGCTGTTCTGTGCAATTTATGGGTATATCCTAGTTATAGTTCTTGGAAACGGTATGGTTTCCCGTATGTGTTTAAGCTTGCATATCCACATGACAGTTCTCTCTATGCCTAGCCCAAAGCCTGAATGGGGAACTGAACCATACCTTCTTAAATCCAGATACCACTCGTAAGCTTTTTTGGGCAAGCCGAACTCTTCTATTCTTTGTTCAAGCAGTTTCAAATCGTGTATTCTTTGGCTTCCACCTATTATTTCGCCGTAGCCTTCAGGCGCCATCAGGTCGGCGCATAATACAACTTTTGGGTCTTGGGGGTCTGGCTGCATGTAGAAGGCTTTGGCTTTAGCTGGATATCTATGGATGAAAACAGGCTTTTCGAATTGTAGCGATATGAACTTTTCATGGGGTGCTCCAAGGTCTTCTCCCCATTCAATTTGTTGTCCAGCCTTCTGCAACATTTCCACAGCTTCAGTGTAGCTTATTCTTTCGAAAGGCGGCTCAACCTTCTTTAAGGGTGTTATATCCCTTTTCAGGGTTTCCAGCTCCCTCCGCCTTTTCTCTAAAACTGTTTTCACAATGTAGGTTACCATCTCTTCTTGAAGCTTGAGGTTGTCTTCGAAACCGCAGAAAGCCATTTCAGGCTCAACCATCCAGAACTCAGTCAAGTGCCGCGGTGTCTTGGATTTCTCCGCCCTGAATGTTGGACCAAAACAGTAGACTTTTCCGAAAGCCGCAATTGTAGCCTCAACATAGAGCTGCCCGCTCTGGGTTAGAAAAGCCTTATCACCGAAATATGGAACTTCAAAAAGGGTTGTGGTTCCCTCAACAGCTGAAGGCGTAAAAATAGGGGTGTCTGTTAACACGAAGCCTCTTCCATCCAAAAAGTCTCTACAGGCTTTTACTACTTCAGCTCTAATCCTCAGTATTGCGGTTTGTTTTGGACTTCTTATCCACAACTGTCTAAAATTCATGAGGAAGTCTATGCCGTGCTCCTTTTTTGCTAGGGGGTATTCCCTCTCTGCCAGATGAACAATTTGCAAGTCCTTAACTCTTATTTCGTAACCGCCTGGGGCTCTCTTATCCTCTCTGACAACGCCTTTAACTATAATGGAGGATTCCTGCGTTAATTCCTCTGCTTCTTGAAACACTTTCTGGGCAACTTCATCTTTATGGATTGTAGCCTGAATTAATCCTGTTCCATCCCTTACAATTAGGAACTGCACTCCACCGCTTGAGCGTTTAGTCACCAACCAGCCCTTTATTTCAACCTCGCTTCCATCAAGTTTTCCATCCAAAATGTCGCTCACACTCATCAGCCAACACCTCCTTCAAAGCCTCTATGAGAAACAAGTCTATAAATTTGGGCGGAATCCTCTGAAATTTTAAGCAGAGTTAAAGCGTTCACCTTGCACTTTCGATACCCACATAACATACGCCTCTTAAATTTTAAATTTTTTGTTACTGCCATCGCGTGTTTATGAAAGCTGTTTCACAACTCTTAAATCCTTGACATTAAGCAGTCTGTTTGATGGATAATGCTTAGTGAGAAAGAGAAACTTGGCGCTTTAAAAATTTCGGCATTCGCCATAGCAAGCGTCGTTGTTGTAGAAGTGGTTTTAGGCTTGGTTGTGGGCAGTTTGGCAATTTTAAGCGATGGTGCACACGCATTACTTGATGCCCTAACGATGCTTGTGCTATTTTTAGCCACAAGGGCTTCTTTTAAACCGCCTGATGAGGAGCATATGTATGGCCATGAGAAAATTGAGTCAATAGGCGGTTTAGTTGGTGGAATCGCCCTCGTTGGTATAGCCCTACTAATAATGTATGAAGCGGTCTTGCGAATTATACAGAACGCGTCTATCAATTTGAATTTAGAATCTTTTGGTTTCGTTGCAATAGGCTACACATTGTGCATAGACTTCATTAGAATTGGCATTTTCAGAAAAGCAACTGAAAGCAAGAGCTCCACGGTGAAAGCTGGATTTTACCATGCGCTGGCGGACTTCAGCTCCACAATACTTGCTCTCTTAGGATTTGGCTTAGCAACAATAGGGTCTTATCCTAGTGGTGATGCGTTGGCATCGATTGTTCTAAGCATTCTACTAATCTACTTAAGCGTTAGAGTGGTCTGGAGTAGCGGAATGGAGTTAAGCGATGCTGTTTCAAAAGATTTGGCAGAAAAAGTCAGAAGGGAAATTGCATCCACGAAAGAAGTTTTCAACTTTAGAGTTAGAAAGGCGGGAAACAAAACATTCATTGAAGCCACCATAAAAGTTCCGAATTATCTGGGCTTTGAAGAGTCCCACGCATTAGCCTCAAAAATAGAGGAAAAATTAAAACGTTCCTTGAAGAACGCCGAGGTCTTAATCCATGTTGAACCTTTAGAAAAAGAGGAGCCAACAGAAAAGCTTGTGGAAAAACTGGCTAAGGAGGTTGAAGGCGTAAAAGAGGTACATGAAATAAACGCTGTTTACACCCATGGCAAATTATATATAACATTACATGCCTATGTCGACCCCAAGCTATCAGTGCAGGAAGCCCACGATTTGGCTGGGAAAATAGAGGGTAAAATAAATAAAGAAATAGAGAACATTGAACATGTAACCGTTCACATAGAGCCTTTTGATGCTAGGCTTCAACGGGGACCAACCGTAGATGAGAAAGAAGTTCAGCAAATAATCTACAAAACGGCAAAAAGCCTCCATCAAATCTTCAGTGTAAAGCGAATAATAACCTACGTTGTGGGCGGAAAACGCTACATAAACATAGACTGCTGCTTCACAAGCCAAATCTCAATTGAAGAAGCCCATAAAATTGCGTCAAAAATTGAAAACAGCGTGAAAAGAAAGTTTACAGAAACTATTGTAACTGTTCACGTGGAACCAAAAAAGGAGGAAACGGCGCTTTAGGAGAAGACAAGCTCTTTTATCAGCGAAAGGTCTTCTAGGCTGTTAATTTTTATTTTCTTCTCAGATACCGTGTAAAGCACGTTGTCGATGTATAGCGTTCTCTTCACCCAGTAACTTGAATCCCATTCACTTACGCCAGTTTCCTGATGTGATATGCTTCCTCTCAAAATGAGCCTATAGTTTGAGGTTATTTTGAAGACATAAGCGCCTTGCCACACTGAACCCTTGTAGGGATCATATAGAGATACTGGTATTGCAAGCAGTTCTTTCGCTTTATCAAAGAGAAACGCTTTATGGTCCTCCAGAACAAGCGTGTCAGACCAAGCTCCAGGAACAGTGTATTTGTCTATTTCAATTGGGTTGTTGACGTTGCTTACGTCGAATATTGACATTTTCACACTGTTGTTTTCATTTCTGCCTACGCCTATTACGTGGTTTTCATCATACGGGTGCAAGTACCTTGTAAATCCTGGAATTTTCAGGTAGCCCAAAACCTTCGGTTCTTCGGGGTTTTCAACATCTATCACGAAGAATGGGTCTTTCCGGGCGACTGAGGTTGCGAGGTAACAGCGGTTTCCAATAAATCTGGCTGAGTCTATGGCTTCGTCTGGTGCAATGTTTGTCAAGTTTCCAACTATGCTTAAGTTCATGTCCATTATGTATAAATTATTTTGAGTAGTTCCATTTGCCCATGTTGTGGTGGCTATTCTAAAGTAGTTGTTGTATTCGTCCATTGAAAATTGGTTTAGTTCGCTTCCAGGCACTTTGCCCTTCGCTTCCCATTTCATTGTTCTGTTTTCTATTCGTATACGGTAGACTGATGTTTGCTGGCTCAATTCATGGAAGGTGATGTAAATGTTGTTCAATGAGACGTATAAGTTGCTTGTCCCACCCATCATAATGGTTAAAGTGTTTGGTTCTTCCTCGTCATTCCATATATTTAAGGAGGCAACGGTTGTGAAGGTGTAATATTCGTCAGATACGTTTGAATAATAGATTTGAGAGGCTTCAATTTCTTTTATTCCGTTTTTGGAGTAGATTTTTGGAAGTATAACGGTGTCGTAGATGATGTAGGCTGGTTGGCTTATAACAGCATAGACGTATTCACCTATCATTCTTGAGTTGAAATAGCTGCCACTCATTGTGAAGTCTCTTTTCAGAACAGGGTTGTTCTTATCTGAGATGTCATAAACACGTATGAACGTCTTAACGTCAATGTAGTATGGATATTGGTATCGCACTTGAGAAATAGTGTATTTACTCCCTAAAACCGCCAACTTGTCACCATTAGAGCTTATAAAAATTCCAGCAGGGTAAGCATCGGTGAATGTTATTTTTGAAAGCACTTGGGCTTGATTTGGCGGGTAGGCTTTTAGAATAAGGATAGTGTTGTTGGCTATTATGTAAATGTGTTCGCCGTCGGTTTTCACAATGTCCGCTTCGTCAACTCCTGCAACCTGAACGTTTGTGGTGGAAAAACCAGGTGAACGAATTGAAAATTCTTTGATGGGGCCCAGCGTGGCAGGAGCTGACCCAAATACTTTGATGTCTAAAGGTCCATAGAATGGGAAAACTCCTTGAGTTTGCGAGTTCTCTTTCAGGAAATTTCTAAGCTCCTCTCTGGATGAGAAAGTTTTTAGAAATTGTGCGGACAGCTGTGGAGAAGTTTGATTGGAGTTTTGACGTCCCAGCTGTGTGAATCCGAAATTGTAGCATAATGTTCCCAGCACAAGAGCTAGAAGAACCGCGGCTACACCGTAAATTTGCACACGCCTCTTAATTTCTCTTTGCATTCTAGTTCACCTACTCTTTTAAAATTAATTTTCACTTATTTTATCCTAATTTTTGGTACAATTTGTTCATTGATTAGAACGGCCTTAGAGACCATATGCGTATTGCCTCATACCAAAAGATTGCTGAAACAATTGCTCCAAAAATGATTATGAATAAGTTTTCCCTTGTAAAGCCCTGCATAAGCAATAGAAGGTAAATTAGATAGAAGGTTGTGGAGAAAACTGCATAAAAGAAGTATCTTGGAAAGAGAATTCTGCCCAGCCTGACGAAATGGCGGAGCACGCCAATTTTAACCTCGCTAACAAGGGAATAGTGACCGCCCACCTCTTGCTTTTGGACTAAGCCCAGTTCCCGCAGTTGTTCAAGATGGTGCTGCGCCACACTTGGGCTGCTGAAGCGTAAGGCTTTCTGAACTTCGCGGACGCTCATGGGGCGGCCATTTTTCAAAAGAAGCCAATAAACCTTCCAAGCCTTTCCGCGAAGAGCATATTCAAGCTTATACTCATCTTCATCATTCAATTATAACGCACTTCTTATTACAGTATATGCGCCAGAGCCTTATAATTCCAACTTCTAGAACAAACAATAATGCCAATGCACATTTAGCTTAGGCTTCCCAACAAGAAGGCAATTAGCCCTGTAAAGAACCAGACTAAAACTTGATTTTTAACTTTCCTTGCATTTTCCCGCGAATAATCTCTTAAAAGCATTATTGAAGACGTTATGAGTCCAGCATCTGTCACGACTACCAGCGGGATAAACCAGACATAAACAAGGTTTAGAATCGGCGGTAATGGAGTTAGCACCACTGCAAGCAGATAGAAGATTGCCGCTGCAACTGCTGCTTTTCGTTCTCCGTAACGCACAGCCAAAGTCTTCACATTTCGCGCCTTATCTCCTTGAACATCGACTATTCCTTTAGTTATTTCTCTGCCAGTGTTTGAAAGGAAAACCATGGAAACAAAAATCCAAATATTCGGCTTAATCTCGTTGGCTACTGCTAGGCTTCCGTAAACAAATGGAGCTGAAACACATGTGCTTACAAGGAAGTTTCCCAGAAGGCCTGTTCTCTTTCCAACGGTTACATAAGTTGCGGAAATAAACCAAAATATTAGGGCAGTCGCAAAACACGAGGTGGCAGTTATGTTTGTTAGAAACGCCGTTATTAAGCCTAACACGGTAAGCAAAAAGGCAAAGGCAAGCGCCTCCCTAGGCTTTACTTGGCCGCTGGGAATAGGTCGGCTAGGCTCGTTTACAGCGTCTATTTCCCTATCATAGTAGTCGTTTATAACCATGGATGCTGCTGTGAGCAAAAAGCCTGTGGAAAACCCGTAGATTAGGTTCTGCAAAAAGCTTTCTAAAGCTTTAGAGTTTGCAAGGGCAGCACCTACTAGGACGGCGAAACCCATCATTAAACAGTTTACTGGGCGAATCATGCGTATAAAGCCAGCAACCCTATTCATGACAGGCCAAACCTTGCACTAACATAAACTTGCTTTAGTTATAAAATTCGCGTTTCTTTTAGAAAGAAAGGTTAATACGTTTAACATAGAATAGACATGGTAAAAGTTGGTGGAAGCCTTTTGTCCCACAATTATGAGCCGGAAAGGCTGATGGTGATAATCCCAGTTGGAGGTAAAGCCACCCGCCTTCTACCTCTAACAGCGGAAACAAGTAAAGCTTGCCTACGTTTGCTAAATAGGCCGTTAATAGAGTTTTCCCTCCTGTCTCTTGCCCGTCAGGGAATTAGAAACTTCATCTTCGGCGTTAAAGGCTATACGAATTATAGGGATTTACATGACTATTTTGAATCTGGATATGGCTTTTCAGCGCGCTATGGCATAAGCCCCCGCGTCCACATCAAATATCAACCAAACGTGGATGATTTAGGAAGCGCTGACTCCTCAAGAATAAACATAGAATACTACAATGTTAGAGACCCTGTTTTTGCAGTGCAAGGCGACAACATTTTCGACGTAGACGTAAAAGAGCTTATAGAATTCCACCGTGAAAAGGAAGCCATCATCACAATCGCCTTAAGAGAAGTTAAAGACGTTGAGGGCTATGGAATAGCCGACATAAACAAGGATAAAAGAATCTTAAAATTCGTTGAAAAACCAACACCTAAAGAAGCCCCCTCAAACCTTGCCAACACAGGCTTATACATGGTTTCGCCGGAAATAAGGAAAATATTCAAGGAAAAAGGCGTTAAACAACTGATGAAAGAGAGAAAACGCTTAGACTTCGGCTATGATTTCATTCCATATGTGATAGAAACTGGGAGACCCGTTTACGGCTATGTTTTAAAGGGAAGCTGGTATGATGTTGGCACCCCAAAGCGCTATTTAGAAGCAATGAAGGACATGCTTGAAGGACGTTTTTCGTCGCTGAAAGATTTCGGAGGAAAAATAGAAGAAGGAACAAGAATATGGGTTCAAGGTGAAAGCTTCGAATCCATGAAGCGGAGAAAAGAAATCATACGCAAAATCAAACAGGGAAAAATAGAGATTGAAGGCTCTGTTTTGATAGGGCGCCACTGTGAAATAGATGACGGAGCAAGAATTGTAAATTCATGCATAGACAATTATACAAGAATAGGGAAAGACGCCGTGATAGAAAACTCTGCGGTTATGGACAGAGCAATAATTGAGGAAAAAGCTGAGATAAAAGAAAGCATAATAGGAAGACACGTGACCATCCGCTCGAGTTCACGAAAACCGACAAAAATAGGTTCAATCTCCGTCGTAGCTGACGACGTTACAATAGAGGAAGGTTGCATTTTAACAGCGACAAAAATTTACCCTCACCAGTATGTAAGAGGAGAATTTCTAAACCAAACATTAATGCAAGCATAAAAAGAAAATTCCAAATCAGCTTACGCTTTAAACCACTTAAATATCAAGTATCTTATCTTATCTTTTTCCAGATCTGGCACAGCTATTATAAACCTTTTCCGCACCGTTGTTGCAAGTCTTCCAGCCTTAACGATTTCCGTGGCTGTCATTTCCGCCGCAGCCTTTTTAACTGAAACCATGTATGGTGCATGCTCTAATCCTGGTCCATACTTATAAACTGCAAAGTCGCATCCAAACTTTATCCCTGGGGTAACAACTAAACCGCTGTCACGAAGGTCGCGGTAAACAGCATATTTCTCATCAAACTCCTCATATAAAGTTCTGGCTTTCTGGCGCAGCTTTTTCAAGTTCACTTTTCTTTTCTCATGTCCTTCGTAGACGGCTATTATTCCCTTCTCAGCGAGATACACTCCTTCCATCAAGTCGAGGATTAACGGGACATTGAATTCTGGAATTTTGGGTTTAGGAATCCCAAGGGGTTTACCGTAAAAGCCCATTTTATAAAGTTCTGACCCTTCCTCTGGGTTCCACACCACTAGAAAGTTTTCGATGAACTCCACATGCATTTTTCGCGGCATCTGTTTCGCCTTTACATTATAAATGCCAACACTCTTGCAGCGTCCGCGGCATCTTCAGCTTTGTCTGCCGAGTCCTCTAAAAGTTGCAAAACGTCTCTTAAAAGTAGTAATGCTGGGATTTCAAGCTTGCTATTAAGCACTTTTAAGTCAAGAGTACGGTATAGCTCGTCTACTGCTTGTTCTGCAACTTCCACTTCGCTGGCTTTCTCCATGGCTTTTGCAGAACCATAACTCAAAACCATTATTATTTCCCTTAGTTTAAGCACAGTCTCTAACACTGCCTCCGAAAGTTTTAAAAGATCTTTCTTTACTTCCCCCGTCACGTTCCAGTCGTGCTCCATTATTTTGAGGAGGCGGAAGGCTATTCCCTCAGTGAAGTCGGCAATTTCGCCTGTCAAGTTTGTAAACCTTAGAAAGTCTTCTCTGCTTAGAAGTATAGCTCCTATTTCGGCAAGTTCCTGTGAAACCAATCGCCTGGCGTTGTCAACGTCGGCTTCGCCTATTCTGATTTCGTTATAGATTTGCCTAGCCTTTACTTTGTCATTTTTTATAAAGCACTCAATCATTTGGGGAACTTTTCTTGTTAAATCTAAGACCTTTCTTAGGTGTTCTTGGCAAACGCTTAACGCTCTGCGTTTAACGCGTTCTTCAGTTTCTGCTGGAAGCACCACATTTCTTCCCGCCGCAAAATCGGGTGTAACTTTCACAACATAAATTGTGTAGAAGTATTAAAAAAGGTAACGAAAGTAAAAACTTAAACTGGATTTCCCAAATCTTCAAAATCAATTTTTTTACGGAAGTACTTATGCAGAAGCTCTGGTAAGCTGTCAATGCGGTTTCTAACCTGCTTCCAAGTGTCGCGATCGCGGATGGTCACAGTGTCATCTTTAAGAGTTTCATAATCAACTGTTATCCCTAAAGGTATTCCAGCCTCATCTGCCCGTGCATACCGTCTCCCGATGGAGCCAGCGTCATCATACTCCACTTTAAAGCCTTCATTTACGAGCAGATCGCACACTTTCAACGCTTTTTCAGGCAAACCATCTTTGTTTACGAGGGGATAAACACCGATTTGTATAGGTGCAATATCCCTTGGAAAGCTCAGCACTACCCTATCGTCTTTTACACGGTAAGCATATTCAAGAGCTACGTAGAAAAGTCTGTCTGAGCCGAAACTTGGCTCAACAACATGAGGTATGAAACGCCTTCCCAATTCTTTAACCTTCTCCCGCGTGATTTCTAGGTATTCTGGCAAAATTTTGTACTTTCCAATCATATAATAGCCTCTTTCCCTTATGGATGCGTCCACCTGTTCCGGATCTGCCTCTGAGAGCATTTCTGCAATTTTTTGTGCTTCGTCTTTGAAGGCTGGCCCAATTTTAGCCATTAAAGGCTTGACAAAAGTTTTTTCCTTCTCAACAGGCTTTTCGTATTCCTTAAAAACTCTTGTGTCTACGCCGCTGAATTGCATGTGCTGTTTTAAATCGTAGTCTGTTCTATACGCGTGGCCGGAAACTTCAACCCATCCCCAGCGGTCAACGTAAACCTCTTGGTCAAAACTTTGTTTTGAGTAGTGGGCGCGTTCCCATGGAAGCTTTTCCACGAAACGCTGCTTTTCTGCAGGCACTCCCAGATCCATTAAGAGCCGTTTAGCTAGGGCCATGAAAGCTGCTTGCCACGCAACTTTTATGTAGCCTTTTTCCAATGCCTCTTTAACTGTAACTTCAACGATTTCTTCTGAGCCGCGAAGCTTGCCTTCAGCCAAAACCAGCCGCATTTTCTCGTTTTCCACATCTTTCAGAATGAAACATTCTGGGTCTTCCGGGTCGAAGAAGAATTCAATGTCTATTATGGTGAATTCCCTCAGCCTTATCAGGCCTTGTCTTGGCGAAATCTCGTTCCGAAGAGCATGGCCTATTTGCATGGCGCCGAAAGGAAGCTTTTCCCTCGCCATTTCATATAAGCGTCTAAACTCTACGAATATTCCTTGAGCGGCTTCTGGGCGCCCATAACCAACAGCATCCGAATAAGGCCCTATAGTTGTTTGGAACATTGTCAAGAAGTATTTTGGCTCGCTGAGGTTTCCACCACAGTCTGGGCATCGAATCCCATATTTTTCAATAGTCTCCTTAATCTCTTTCAAGCCTAGCTTTTCAGCCTCTGATACGCTTAGATTTGCCGCTTCCTGAAGCAAATGATCTGCGCGCACCTTCTTTTTGCACTGTAAACATTCAACCATGGGCTCCTTAAAGTTATCCACATGACCTGAAGCCTCGAAAACTTTGCTAGGGGCTATGATAGGGCCTTCCATCTCCATAATGCCAAGTTTGTTTGCGAAAAATTCTCTAACCTTGTCTTCAATTTTCTGCTTCAGTTTTGCACCCAAAGCACCGTAAGTGACGAAGCCGCTGACACCTCCGTACATTTCATATGCTTGCCAGAAGAAGCCTCTTCGGCGGGCCAACTCGTTAATTAATGTAAACTTATCCGCTGTTTTCATTTTGTTTTCCATGAGTGTTCTCCTCAAAGTTTCGATATAGCTAAAGGCTTTAAGGTTTCCTTAGTAATAAATTTTCAATTTTAAAATGAAAGTTGCAATCTTAAGTTTAAAGTCGGAGTTTTTCAAGGCATTATTCCACTTCCAAGCGTTTGACTACTTTAACTTTTTGAATTTTTCCTAACTCATCTATTTGGAATTCGAGGAGTGCACGGTCTGTCGCGTTTTTCTTGCTGTTAAACTCTTTTCCACAGCTTCCACATTGAATGTCTGATTCCATCTCCATAACATACCATGAGGCATCTGCATAATGACTTCCACAGTTTGGGCAGCGCAAAACAGAAACATCTAACCAAACCTTCAATTTTCATCTCCTAGTTTATATTAGGCTAGCATAGAGTTTTATAAACCCGCATGCCATAAGAAGAAGACCAAAAAGGTGGCGTGAGTTGACTAAGATAAAAGTTGCCATAGTAGGTGTTGGAAACTGTGCATCAGCCCTCATTCAAGGCATCCAATATTATAGTAAATTTGAAAACGATAAAGAATGCAGTGGCCTGCGTAACCTATTCCTAGGAGGCTTCCATCCGAAAGACGTTCAGATTGTAGCAGCTTTTGACATTGACGGCAGAAAAGTTGGAAAAGACTTGTCTGAAGCCATTTTTGCGCCGCCAAACAACGCCCCAAAAATTTTGGATTTACCGCCACAAGGCGTTACCGTGCATAAAGGACCAGTGTTGGATGGTGTTGGCGAATATACAAAGCGTATTGTGCAGTTAAGCGATTTACCCGAGGTTAACGTTGCAGATGTTTTGAAAGAAAGCGGCGCAGAAATTGTGCTTAATCTGCTTCCAAGCGGAGCTGTGAATGCTTCTGAATGGTATGCAAGTCAGTCATTAAAGGCTGGGTGTGCCTTCATAAACGCAACGCCTGTTTTTATGGCAGCCAATCCCGCTTGGGCTAAACGTTTTGAAGAGGCTGAACTGCCAATTGTTGGAGACGACTTAATTGACCAGGTTGGGGCTACAACTTTGCACAAGACTTTGCTTCAGCTCTTGTCTGAGCGCGGTGTGCGCATCACTGAAACCTATCAGCTTGATGTTGGCGGAGGCGCAGAATCCCTTGACACGTTGGAGCGAACCCGTGAAGTTAAGCGAACAGTTAAAACAGAGTCTGTGAAGGCTGCGCTGCCCTACGAAGCCCAAGTGGTTGCTGGTTCAACGGATTATGTGGATTTTCTTCAGAACAGAAGAGACAGCTTCTTCTGGATTAGAGGATGGTACTTCTGCGGAGCGCCTATGCAAATAGACCTGCGCCTTTCAACAGTAGACGCGCCGAACGCTGGCTCCGTGTTGTTGGATGTGATAAGGGCGGTTAAAATAGCCTTAAACCGAAAATTAAGCGGAGCAATACTCCCCGTATGTGCTTACGCCTTTAAGTATCCTCCACAACTATTGCCCTTGGAAAAAGCTGAAGAAATTTTCAAGGAATTCATTTCTTAAAATCATGGTCAAACATTGGTTTTCGATAAAGCTTGAAGTTCACGCAATATTCTGTCGCGCATTCCAGTCTTCGCTATTCTTCTTTTGAGCATGTTTATGGTTTCCACTGGAGTGGGGTCTATTCCGCGCAATAAAGCCAGATAAACGCTTGTGAAGTCTCCAATAAGCGTTGTAGACAGCATTTTAGCCAATCTCCCTTCGCCTCTGCTCCAAACTTCATGAATTCCCGCAATTTTATCTAGCATTAACTCTTTTGTCGCTTCAATTCGGCTTCGAATTTCTTCTGGTTCGCTTTTGTCTCGAAGGATTATTGCTGAAAAGCATTTTGAAAGGCTTTCAGCCCTTTCCCAGCCTACAACTTCGTTGTGGTTTAGCTCTGGGAAAACCTCCCATTTTGATGGAACTTTACTGTTCTCGTTAAACTGCTGCTTAAAACGTTGAGCAACAGAACGATAAAGCCCAAATCCATATACGACTGGAACTGTTCCGCTGATGTTGGAGGCTAGCATTTTGGAAAAGTTTTCTCTTAAAGGCTTTTGAGGCGCATTTTCCTCGCAGACCTGCCGCAGAATCTTAATGACCTCAGAAATCTCCGCTTCCACGTTTGAAGCCAACCCAAGTTTATCCATAAAAACAAGCATTGGAATAAAAAGATATGGAAGAGCTGCGCGAGGAGGGATTCCAGACGGAACACGTAAGTGTGGCACTTCCATTTTTTCGGCGAACTCATTAACCGCGCCTCCGGAGCTTATACACGCAACCATACATTTCTTTTTGAGAGCTTCAAGAAAAATGCTAAGGGTTTCTTCTGTCTCTCCAGAATAGCTTACTATCAAAGTGAGAGTTTTTTCGTCTGCGTATGCTGGAAGAGAGTAATCCCTACAACCTTCTAATGGAATTTTAAGCGTGCCCCGCGCCCAGTCTTTTAGGAGTTCACCGCCTATGGCGGAACCACCCATACCCGCCACGATGATCGCTTTTGGTTTCGGATAGCTAACCGTAACAGTTTTGGCCATTTTAAACGCGTTTTCATAGTGTTTTGCGGCTTCAACGCAGAAAGAAAGCATATCGCTCCTATCTATTTTCCTAATCGCGTTTAAGTCGTCTAGAATTGTTGTTTTAGGCAATTTTCCTCTAACCTAAGTTATTTGCTGTTGTGCTTTTAGCTTTTAAGCCAGAGACTGGTTAATACTTAATGTTTAATGGTGGAGTTTATGCGTAGAAAGAGGGTTTCAATAGCTATTCCAGCCTCAGTTGTTTCTGACACTCCCCATTTACGAGAGAAAACTTCTAAAATAGGCGTTATAGGGCGTGCTGCCGCTATTTTCGGAGTTGAAGAAATAATAATCTACAAGGACGAGCTGAAAACGCATCAGAAGGCTGAGACGGATTTAATTGCCACTTTGCTCAGTTACATGGAGACCCCGCAATATCTGCGGAAAAGACTTTTCAATTTAAGGCCTGAATTGCGGTATGCGGGCATTCTCCCACCGTTAAGAACGCCGCATCATCCCTTAGGCAAAAAAACGACGGATCTGAAATTGGGCGAGTACCGTGAAGGCGTTACCATCGCAAAGACAAGGGAAGGCACACTTGTAGACATAGGCGTTGAAAAACCCGCATTAATCCCAGAAGCACAGTTTCCCGTAGGGAAGAGGGTGACAATAAAAATTACAGATATCAGTAAACGGGTTATGGCGAGCTTGGCAAACTGTCAAGAAATTCCATGTTATTGGGGCTACAAGGTAACAGTTTGGGAAAACTCTTTTGGAAAACTCGTGAAAGATAAGCAGTTTGCCTTAAAAATTGCCACATCAAAGTATGGTGCTCCCTTTACAGATATTGAGGTAAAGATTGGTGAAAAATGGAAAACGGCTGAGGCTATTCTGATGCTTTTTGGAGCACCCACAAAGGGGCTTTATGAAATAGCCAAGAACGAGCGTCTCAACCTAGACGAAATTGTGGACTTTGTCGTTAACACTATTCCAGAGCAGATGACGGAAACTGTGCGGACAGAAGAGGCACTAATGGCATCTTTGGCGGTTTTCAACTGTGTTTTAGGCTTTAAGGTTTAAATTTTTGTTTTTCTTATGTGCGTTTATGTATTTCGACATTGCCATGCCCCTAACGCTTTTCGCAGTTACTGTAATCGCTATGTTTTTGAATGGGAAAGTTGAAGGAAAGCTGAAAACCACTTTTGAAGAGAGGGAATTCGGCGTTCGCGACGTAATAATACTTGTGGCAGCGATAAGTGTGACGGTCTCGATTGTAGTGCTTATCCCTCAAATGGCCATTGTAGCAATATTTCTTTTCGCCTATTCCATGCTCCTATTCATGTTCACTTATATTTTCTCAGATTTTAAAAAGGCTGATGCCCAACTTTTCTGCACAGTCTTCTTAATAATCACCTTTTTAGCGGCTACGGCTAGCCTCTTTAACCTAGCCTCATTAAGCGGCATAGCTACTTATGGCGTCTTAGCCTTTTACTGCTTGTCCGGTTTTTCTTTCATAACTTTGCTTTATGAAGAAGGAAGAGGACACACAAAGGAAAGGTGGTACTTGGCAGTTTTGCCGCCAGCACTCTTCATAATTCTTTACGCATTTTATGGTAAAACCCCCCTGTGGTTTCCATACTTGCTAAATTTATATGGCACGGTATTCGCCATTTTAATTATTCTTTACCTTGGAAGCCTCTTCACATGGAGAACAACGCTGATTTTTGCTGGCCTTCTAACTGCAGTAGACATCTTCCTTGTTCTGGTAACTAGAACTATGGTTTCTGCCGCCACCCACGTCTCAGAGCTGCGGCTTCCAGTGCTAATCACTTTGCCTATTGTTCCGCAAATCGCAACTCCATGGGGTGTCCTCTACATGTCTCTTGGTTTAGGAGACTTCTTTTTCGCAGGGCTCATAGCCATACAGACCCTTAAAAAATTTGGCAAAAAACCTGCAGTGTTTTCAGCTGCAACCATGGCGGTATCCTTCTTCATTTTTGAAACGTTAATACTAAACTTTGAATTTAGGGCTTTCCCGGGGACGCTGATGATTATTTGTGGGTGGTTGCCAATAGTAGCCTATGAAATTTTGAAAGGGAAAAACGCAGTGCACCAGCAAACCGAAACCTCATAGCTCTTCTTCCGAAATTACCTCAATTCCATTTTCTTTAAGCAATGCAGCGGTAATCCCATAACCTTTGGCTGCCCCGCCGGAAAATGTTTCATCACTAATTCTTCCACAACCGCATGATGGGCTTCCCTGCTTCAAAATTGCCTTCCTGATGCCAAACAACCTTGCCAGTTCTAAAACTTGTTTTGCTCCCCGCACAAAGTTTTCAGTAACATCCCTTCCGGACTTTGTAATTGCACGGCCGCCTTTAAGCACTGCTGGCTCTCTCGGCGTAGGCAAGCCGCCAAGCTGTTCCGGACAAACAGGAATAAGAATTTCTGCCTTCAGCAAAACGATTACTTTTTCGTTGAGAGCGCTTTCACCGTCATATCTGCATTTTACTCCTAAGAGGCAGGCGCTGCAAAGCTTCATGGTATTTGATAATTCAAGCTGTGCTTAAATCTGTTTTTACATGTTCTAAAGCTTGTGTCATAGTAAACGTGTTTAAGTTAAATGGTTTTAGCCGAAAAGCGCTCCTAATCCTTCAAGGGCTGCTTCTTCTCTTGCCTTTTCCTCTTCTTCTTTCTTCTTCTTTTCTTCCTCTTTCGGTTTGGCTTCTGCTGCTGGAGCTGTTGCTGCTGCTGGAGCAGCTGGTGCAGCCATTGCTGTTGGAGCTGACTTAATGGCTTCGTCTATGTTAACTTCGGCTAGAGAAGCCACTAAGGCTTTGACTCTTACAGCGTCAACGTTTATTCCTGCTGCTGTCAAAACTTGTGTTAGGTTTTCTTCGTTTATTTCTTTTCCAGCCTTGTGGAGGAGCATCGCAGCGTAAATGTATTCCATATCTTTTTCACCTCTATTTTCTAATATTTTAACCTTTTTCAAATTGTTTAATCTTCTCTTCCAAACTAGATAATCTGCTACTTAAACTTAACATTTCAGTGTGCGCTTTTACTATGAGATCCCTTATTGTTTCTTTGCTTGGTATGGCCGCGCCTAAGGCTAGGGCATATGCCTCTTGGTGGGCGATTTGAACTAAAACAGTTATGTTTTCTCTTGTTGGGTAAGCCACGCCAACTGAAAGCTTGAAAGCCTCTGCTTGAGCGTTCTCAATCTGCCGTTTTGTCTCGTTTAAGTCTATTTTTAGCTGGTCTCCCTCTATTATCAAGCCTTCGTCGCACACAACCCTCATTATGAGCCCAGCTTCAACGGGTTTTATACCAAGCTTTGATAGTACACTTGCAAGTCTTTCTGAAATAACATCGCCTTTTCTCGCAACCAATGTGTCTTTGGTTATCCAGACACTTCCAGCCTCAATTCTCGTTGGCAAACCTACAGCGTTTAGCTGGCTGATTATGGGTCCTGGAGGCTGTCCAGTGTTTCCAGCTGGGACAATTACATCAAAGGACGCTGTGTCGCCAGCCTTGGCCGTCATTAGCACTTTGCCCTTTTCAAGGAGCAACGCAAGTTTGAAGGGGTTTAGGTTTGTGAAGAGAAAGACGTTTGAGCCTATTAGATACTTCTCCAATTTTCTAGGGTCAAGTTTTTCCCGGCAGTTTTCTATAGCCCTTTTCATTAAGGTATTTTTTATAACGCGCATGTAAACGTCTGCCGCCAACTTCTTCTTAAATTCTTGAAGCTGTGAAGCTCTGACTTTTTGAAGGCTTGCGATGCCCAACACTTTATATTGCCTTAGAAGGCTTGTTATGTCTTCAACTTCGCTGATTTTTTCTTTTAAAATCTGTTGGGACGGCAGACGCTTTCCCTCTCTTTATGGCCTGATTTTTACTGGAGCACCCATGGTTGTTTTTATACAGACCAATTTAATGTTTTTCATTCCCCTTTTCAATTTTCCTTCAAGAACCCTTAAAACAGCTTGTATGTTTTCTGTTATTTCTTCTTCTTTCATGCTTTCTGTTCCAACACGGCACTGGATTATGGGTTGGTTCCGCATTTTTATAACAACTGTTTTGCGGTACTTGTTTAACAAGCTTTCAATGTCTGCTGTAGGGGGAACGGGAACAGGCATTTTCCCCCGCGGTCCAAGGGTGGCTCCTAAGATTTTACCTACAAGAGGCATTAGGGGGGCCTCTGCCACGAAGAAGTCATATTTGTCAGCTATTTTCCTCAACTCTTTTTTCTTGCCTGCCAAACCTTCAAGCTCAGCTCTATCAATGACAAGGTCAGCGTTAGCCTTTTTCGCCTTAAGTGCCAATTCTCCTGTGGCGATTACACATATTTTGTTTGTCTTTTCAGGTGGGGGGTATGGCAACTCTATGTTTTCTTGAAGTCTTCCTTCTGGAGATTTCATGTCTATGTCTTGTAAGTTTAATATAAGCTCAACTGACTGGGTGAATTTTTTCTTTTCGGATTTTTCTTTCGCTTCTTTAACTGCGGCTAATATGGTTTTTTGTTCTATTGGCATTTTGGGCCCCGTGCCATTGATGGATTAGGAAGCCATTATAAAAATGTTCTCTTACGCTTCACTTGTGGCGAATATTCGGTCGTACTTTCCTTCGTCGATTTCCCTAATAACTTCTCTAGGATCTTTCCCTTCAACTGTGACTCCTATGCTTACGCATGTTCCCAGAATCTCTTTAGTCGCTGACTTCAATGTTTTTGAAAGCAGTTCTGGCCGTTTAATTTTCGATATGCGAATAATTTGTTCCATGGAGAGGTTGCCGACTTTTTGCGTGTTTGGCGCTCCCGAACCTTTCTCGATTTTTAGTTCACTTACGATTAGAGCGGATGTTGTTGGAGTTCCAACGATAACTTCAAACTCTTTGGTTTCAGGGTTGACGACAACCTTCACTGGAACCTTCATTCCAGCATAATCTTTCGTAAGCTCATTAATCTTATTTACAACTGCCAGAACATTTAAGCCTAAAGGTCCTAAAGCAGGCCCTAAAGGCGGACCTGCTGTTGCTTGTCCTCCGCTGACTAGTAATTCCACAACTTTTTTCTCACTCATTGTATACCACCACCTTCGCTTTTTGCTTTCTCCACAAGCTTAACATAATCTGAGTGAACAGTTATGGGTAAAGTGAAAGTGGCTTCAAGAAGTTCTAAGGTAACCTCCTCCTTAGTCTTATCAATTCGTGTTATTTTTGCCCGCATTCCCTTGAATGGTCCGCCAGTGACCTCAACTATGTCGTTGTCGCTTAGTTCTTCAATGACTGGTTTTCTAACAATGTACTTTTCGATCTCGGAGAAGTTGACGAAGTCTGGGACTCTTGACCTTACATGCTTTATGCCTGCTATGGCTTGCTCCACAAAGTGGGGACCCTCAGCTTCCATGAAGATGTACCCCCTTAAAGTGTCTGGTACAAGTATGGCCTTAACAGGTATCTTGTTCATCTCTACTCTCGCCGCGACAAGCTTAGCCACGTTTCTTTCTTGTCCTGTTGTGATTCTCACAGCGAAAATTTTTGTTGTTCGTTTCTCCAAAGTTTTTCCCTCTGGTCTAGTAGGGTATTGCGCTGGTGAGCAACTTTATTACGAAACCTATAAGTCCAACGGCGCCTATGCCTAAAAAGCATATTTTTATTGATAGCCAAAGCTCGCTTTTACCAGGTTTAACCGTCAGCTTCAAAGTTCTTGCGCATTGTGATAGGAATGACCTTATGCCCATTTCTCATCTACCAGCAAATTGTGTTCTGATAGATAAACATGCATTTCTATTAACTTTTCTATTTCGGTGATTAACGGTATAGCCTTTATGTTAAGCTTTTTGGAATTGAAGGCCGATTTTTTTAAGAATCTCGATGATTTTTGGCTTGTATTCGCCCTTTATCCCCTTCCAGTCTAGAACTGCAAGTTCAACCTTTTCAAGCGTCTTTTCAATGCATTGCCCTAAAACATCCTCATCAAGTTTGGGAATTGCATACTTTGGAATCATATGGCCAAAAGCCATGGTGTTTTCCAACGCCATTCTAGTGAACTGCGCATTGTAGTGAGGCCCGCCAATGCCAAGAACTGCTTCCGCTTGTGGCCTTTCAAAACTTGAAACGGCTTCCATTGCAGCGTGAGCAACCACTTCTGCTGCTTCCAAATCCTCCCATTGCTTCGGCGAACTTCCTAATTCAACAAACATTGCGGGCACATTCAACGAAGGACCGTGATGAGTACATTCATAGGAGACCTCATATTTCAGCTGCCTTTCCTCAACAAGATTCGCCATTTTTTTCAAAGCGTTTTTCATAGCGTTTGCTGGAGAAACCGAAATTTTTCTTGGAAGTCCGCCCAAATCTGCATCTCCAAGGTTTCCCGGAGTGTGCACTGAAAGCGTTGGGGTTCCGCTAATGCTGCTGTGTCTTGAGATGAAAACTACAAGCTCAAGTGACTGCGAAAACTCTGTTATGTTTTGTGCATAAACCAGTTCTTCGTTTAGTATAACAAGCTTGACTTCTTTGCCGTTTACTTCAGCCTTGTAAATAGGGGCTTCATGAAACTTTTCTTTTGCGAGGCTAAATGGATAATGGTTTAGAATTTGTTTTGCAATGTTTATGCTTGCCAAGTCTTTTGTTGAAGCAGCGAGCAGAATCATCGCATTTTCCCAATTGCAAGATGCGCCTTCCTTAGAAAAAGGTTTCCATAAAACTTATAATCGCTGAAATAGTGAAGCTTAATGTTTAGAATGGTGGAAGAATGCATTTAATTAATTTTAAGAATTTGTCTGGCCAGCAGCTTATGGATATAATTGATGAGGCTATTGAAGTTAAGAAAAATCCTGAAAAATATAAGGCGGCTTTTGAAGGCAAGTCTTTGGCTATGATATTCCAGAAAACATCCACGAGGACAAGGGTTTCCTTTGAAGTTGCCATGACTCAGTTGGGGGGACACGCGCTTTACATTGACTGGAGGACGACAAACTTTACCATAGCCGACGTCTATGATGAGACGCAGTATTTGTCGCGGAATGTGGACTGCATCATGGCTAGGCTTCTGCGAAACGCCGATTTGCAAGTTATGGCTAATGCTTCACGGGTTCCAGTAATAAACGGATGCGATGAAAAATATCATCCAAGCCAAGCCATAGCCGACCTAATGACTATGAAGGAGAAGAAGGGCAAACTGAAAGGCTTAAAACTCGTCTATGTAGGCATTCACAACAACGTCTGCAACTCGCTGATTGAGGGATGCACAAAAACAGGAGTAAAAATAATCACAGTTACGCCCATATTTAATGAACCTTCAAGAGATGATGAACTGCTGAAAAGCGCTGAGAAAAGCGGCTTATGGAAAACCAGTTTAGACGTGGAGGAAGCTGTTAAAGACGCGGATTTCGTTTACACAGACACATGGATTGACATGGAATTCTTCTCAGATCCAAAATTCTCTGCTGAAAAGGAGAAACGCCTCAAAATCATGATGCCATACCAGATAAACAAGAAACTTCTGGGGAAAAGCAACGCCTACATAATGCATGACATGCCAATCCACAGGGGATACGAAATAAGCGCTGACATCATTGAAAGCCCCAATTCAGTAATATATGAGCAGAGTGAAAATCGCCTATACTCAGCTAAAGCCATACTGCTTAAACTGCTTGAAAAATTCTAGGAAAACTCCATTTAAGACGGAATTTCCATGCAAGTTTTTGATTTCCTTAAAGCTAAAAAATTGGAGCGGAGCTCTTGGTTTCTACATGTCTGATGCAACATGAAGCAAATTAAAGAATATGGATTTTCCTGCTTTCTTAAAGCTAAAGAAAGTGGTTAGATAAAAGAAAAGAGGATTTAAGTACTGTGATGAGTGCAAACTTTGGCCTTGTGAGCTAGTAAAAAGAGGGGTTCCTATTCCAATAGATTTGCAGACGTTTAAGGATTTTATGTCAAAATTCTAAGAGAAATGACTTTGGTAATCTCTAAAAATTTCCGTAAAAATACTGAAAAGTGTAGCAGGTCAATTTTATGGATCTTCATAGTCAAGTTTTGGACAGCAAAAAATTTATAAGTGAAAATTTTTCGGGAAAATTCAGAGGATAGAAACTATATGCTTTGTCTCCTCAACGTAATGTTGTGTAAACTATGCTTACGAGGTTCGACGATAATGGTGGGTGTTCGCCATGGGCATCCACATTATCGCCGAATTTCATGGGGTGGATCCCCGAAAGATTGCCAGGGTGGAAGAGCTTCGGGTAGTTTTGGATAGGGTTGTTGCTAAATCTGGATTGCATGTTGTTTCTTCAAGTTTTCACCAGTTTGAACCTCAAGGGGTTTCCGTAATCTATCTTCTAACCGAATCCCATCTGAGCGTCCACACATGGCCTGAATATGGTTACATGGCTTTGGACATTTTTACTTGCGGGGATGATGGTTCGGCTTTGAAGGCTTTTCAGCTGATGTTGGAGGAGTTTCAACCCAAAAACGTAAAGAAAAGGGTGATTAGGAGGGAAATACTTGGAAAGGGTGAAAGCTAAAATCCTTCATGAAATTGCAGTTTCAAAGAAAACCATTTGGGAGCTCCTTGAAAAGGTTAATTGCCCCCTTAAAGACTTTGTTACAGCCTTAAGGGAACTTCATGAAAAAGGCCTTCTTGCTGCTGGTGAAAATGGTTTTTACCTAACGGAGAAGGGCAAAAGCGAAGTTAACCCTAAAAGCTTAGATTTTGAGGTGGAACTCTGCTCCAAATGCCTTGGTAAACACTTTGTCCCGAAGGGAAAATTCAAGGAAATTCTTAAAGAGTTTAGGCGCATAACTGCCAAAAGGCCTAGTCCAACTCTCGAGTTTTTCCAAGGCTACATGCTTGAACGAGACGTGATTGCAAGAGTTGCTCTAATGCATAATTATGGCGATTTGGATGGCAAAAGCATTGTTTTAATAGGCGACGACGACTTGCTAAGCGTTGCTTTAGCCATAACGGGGCTTACTTCGCGCATTACTGTTTTAGACATTGACGAAAGATTAGGCAACTTCATAAAAAACGTCAACAAAGACTATGGCTTCAACATTGAATATTTTAATTACAATGTTGCTGACCCGCTACCCAAAGATCTTCGCGGCACGTTTGACGTTTTCTCTTCAGAACCCCTCGAAACATTGTCCGGTTTAAGGGCGTTTATAACACGAGGCGTAGCCTGCCTAAAGGAAAACGGCGCTGGATATTTTGGTTTAACCTTATATGAGGCATCGCTAAAGAAATGGCTGGCGGTGCAGAAACTCCTATCAAGAATGAACTGCGTAGTCACAGACATTATCCAAGGATTCTCAGCTTACCCAATGGATTACAGCACTGCAAACTATGAAACGTTTGCGCATAGCTTGGGCTTTACGGTTAGCAAAAACCCGGGCATAAACTGGTATAAATCCGCTCTATTCAGGTTTGAAACGCTTGGCAAGGCAACGCTTCACTTGGACCCTGACAAGAAGTTAAGAATAAGATTCATAGATCCACATGAAGACTTAACCCATCCAAAGTTATACCCTGAAATTCTAAAGAAACTGAACGCTAGATAGGCGCCTAAATAGCCGCATTCAACCGCACTTTTGGATAGTGATTATATGCCACTAAATAAAGCGAAACTGTCAGAAACTATTCTTGCAAACTTGAAAATTCGGCAGGCCAATGAAGAGGATTTGCATCAAATTGTCAAGCTGTCAGAGAAGCTTGGAAAGGATGAAAGCGCCATGGACTCTATGATATCGCCTCTGCCCAGCGAGTTCCAAAGCCCAAACTGGATTCTTAAGAACATCAAGGGCGAAAACACCATTATTTTTGTCGCCGAAGTTGAAGGTAAAATTGTTGGCTACTCGCTGGGCTGGGTTAGTCAACCTTGGGCTTACAAAGGGAAAAGGGGATATATCTGTGACTGTTTCGTCGAAAAATCATATAGAAGACATGGTATAGGCAAAGCCCTTATTGAGACTACGCTTAACTGGTTCATCAAAAAGGGCGTAGAATGCGTAGAAGCTGATGTCTACTCAGCTAATATTCCATCTTTAAGGTTATTCAAAAAATTAGGTTTTGAAGAAGTGTTCAAGAGGCTACGCTTAACGGTGAAAAAGCCTTAACGTCTTATTTCAGTATCATATCCACAAACTTTTCAGGCTTAAACTCCTCTAAATCGTCATAATTCTGCCCAGTTCCAACAAACAAAATAGGTTTGCCAGTAACATAAGTTACGCTTAGGGCTGAGCCGCCCTTGACATCAGCGTCAACTTTAGTCAGTATTGTGGCGTCTATGCCTACGCTTTTGTGAAACTCTTCGGCCTGCATTACTGCGTCGTTTCCAGTTAAAGAGTCAACTGTTAAGACTGTCAAATCAGGGTTTACTATGCGCTTAATCTTTGCAAGCTCGTTCATCAAGTTTCTGTTTGTCTGCATTCTCCCTGCGGTGTCTATCAAAACAGCGTGTATTCCATGGGCCTTTGCATGGTTTATGGCGTCGTAGGCCACTGCTGCGGGATCTGCGCCATACTTGTGCCTTATCATTCGCACGCCCAAGCGCTTGGCATGCGTTTCTAACTGTTCAATGGAGCCTGCCCGGTAAGTGTCGCTGCATGCAAGCACAACCGTATAGCCCTCGCTGTTTAGGAGTCTGGCGACTTTGGCTATTGTCGTCGTCTTTCCAGTGCCGTTTATCCCGACAAAAACTATCACGAAGGGTTCATTCTTTTTCCGCTTTTCTTCCACAGCCTTAAAAAAGTCTATTTTGTTGTTTGTAAGCATAACCTCCAAAAGTACTTCGCGAAGACTTTTCTCCACAATTTTCCTTCGGTCTTCAAGCCTTTTAACTTGAACTCCGTTTAGGCGTTTTTCCATTTCATCGCATATACGCTCTGCCACTGGGACGGCAACATCATTCTCTATGAGGTTTAGCTTAAATTCCGAGAGTACCGGGCGGAGGTTTTCAGGTTTAAGTTCCGTAGTTGCAATTTTGTTTACTAGGCTGCTTAAACCAGATTTCAGCTTCTCAAACATTCTTAGGAGGATTCTCCTTTCTAAACTCGGCTGCTAATTCCTCAAATCTCTTTCTATCTTCATTGATTCTTTCTACAATTTGTGAGAACTGCTGTTGAAGCGAGACTCTAGTTTTTCCCAACTCCTCAAGCCTTTTATTGATTATTTCCTTTGCTTCTCCTAAGGTTTTTTCAACAGAAACACCGGCTCCTATTCCAACAGTAACCTTGTCTGGGGTTTCAAGTTTCGCCTTTATGTAGGAGCCGCCTCCTATTGGGACGAGAAGTTCTGCGTTTTCCTTCTGTTTTTCAAGTCCTTCCAAAGTCATGCTTGCATAGGTTAAGTCCGCAATCATCGTGTTCACCATGTTTATTCTTGAGTTGAGAGTTTCTGCTGTTTGCTCTAGGATGCGCAGTTCTACGCTTATTCGTCTAAGTTCCTCTTCAACTTTTTCCGCCAATTTTCTCTTCTCCGGCTATTAATTTCCTTATCAAGGGATTCTCAATTTCTTGAAGGGGAACTTCTTCAACTTTGCCTATTTTTATGTGAAACCTTTTGACACGGTGTCTGCTGCCCAGTTCTTTGTAGACCTTTTCTACTGCTTGCTCGGGTTTTAACGCTATAACCTCTTTTCCGAAGTGCGTTTTAAGGTTTGGTTTTCGAATTTCTCCAGTAACTCTGAAAACTTTCAATTCACCCATCTTCCTCAACTACACCCAAAGCATGTCCAATTATAAACATTTCTGGACCAGTTGTCAAAGAACCAGCAACAGCTGCGTGGCTATTACAGATTAATCCTGTTCCCACGTAGGGTATTCCACAGTTAACCGTGCACACTTCAACTGGAACTTTCAGAACATCTTCTAAAACTCTGCGTTCAGAATCCCTTAACAGCGGATGCGCTAAAACTCCCTTGTTTGTTGCAACCGCCAAAGAACCAACATATGGTAGCTGCGCAATTTCGCCTGGAACAGCCTCAACGCCTAACGTATCAGAAATTTTCTTAATTTCAGACGCCTTAAGTCTTGGATCCACAACCGCGCCATAATCGTTTGCCAAAACCATGTTTCCATATGCTGTTTTCCTAGTTTCCATTATGGTTATGTTTCCGTCGAAGGCGGATTTTATGGCTTCAACTTCTTCCTCTCTTATAAAGTGAGGGAGCAAAATTCCATTGGAGTTTGCACATGCAAGGGCGCCAACAAGAATTGAACCGCCTATGGTCGTGTGTATAAGCCTAACTTTCAGCCAACTCCCCATTCTCTCAGCTTTTTTTACGGCGACAAACTTCGGGAGTATAAGCATTTTTTCGGTAGCTAAAGAATACACCCCTATACTTGCACTTCCAAAAAGACTTGCGAGGTAGATCGCCAAACTCAGTCTCCTTCAGCCAAATAAACCGTAACGTTGCCATCTTTATCTTTTGTGGCTCTTATGCGGATTTTCCGCGGAGGCTTCCCTATGCCTCTGCTCCAAACTTTTTCGTTAACTTCGTTGCTTATAATGAGTCTTTTAGTTTCGCTTTCCTCCTCTTCTGCGCCTTCTCTTCTAGCTTCCAGTTTCATATGCCTCTTCACAAAATCCTTTATTATCCTCATCGCTTTGGGAGCCCTCTTATTTGGGGGCATAAGCCAAGCTTTGCCTAAAGGAATAGTGTAAAATCTTTCCTCAACAATTTCCTCTTCAACCTCTTCTTTTGGCTTAGGCTTGACTTCTTCAGCTTCTTCCTCCAACGTCTCTTCTTCTTTTTCTGCTTCTGCCTCTTCTGCTTCTAAAGGTTCTTCTTCAGCCTTTTCAACATCTTCCGCTTGCTCATGTGCTTCTTCAGTTTTTGCCTTATTTGTTTCGGTTTCCATTTGTTTCACCTTAAGCTTTTATTTTCCGCGTCCTCCATTGTCTCCTTTTAGGGTGTGTTCTAAATTTTCCAGCTGTTTTGGCTATAACCCATGTTGGAACAGCCTTTTTCTGTTTTCCAGCCTTTGCCAGTCTTCTCTTCTTAGCTGTAGGTTTATTTCGCGCCAATTTCAAATCCTTCTTATTTTTGTTTCACGCTTTTGAGATTGAAGCTGAATCAATATTTGTTTAAGCTGCCAATCCGTTAAGGGTATTGGCAATTTTCCATTCTGGGCAAGCTGGATAAGCTGCAACTCAAGCTGGGCTGTGAACTCAGGCTTAACCAGTTTTAGGTTTGAAAGTCTCTGTCTGGCTTCAGGTGTCAATATGCTTTTCAGTATAGCTTGCTTTTGCATTTCTATTTGTTGCTCCATCTGAGCTTTTTGTTGTTCTTCGGCTATTCTCCGCTGCAAGGCCAAAAGTTTCCTTTGACGCAGTTCTTCAAGTTCTTCCTCGGACATTTCACGCACCCATTTGGTATTTCTCAAGTTCCGGATTTTCTTTCAGCAAGTCTTTCTTAACTTCTTCAGCTATCTCTTCCAGAAGCTTTCTTCCCTTTTTTGTTGTTCTTCTTCCTTTATTCTGAAACTTTTCAATCAACCCCGCGGCTTCAAGCTGTTGCAAGGCCTTTCTTATTACTGCTCCACCAGCCTTTACAGCGTGTTCCGGTCTAACTCCATAGTCCTTTCTCCCTCCGTATTCGGCTCGCAGTCTTTCTATGCCCACTGGTCCATGAACGTAAATCTTTCTAAGCAGTGAAGCACAGCGAACATACCACCAATTAGGGTTTTCAGGGAGCTTTTGAACATGGGCACCTGTTTTTGCAACACCTGCCCATGGAGGCGGCGCCACTTCATCCACATTTTCCTTTAGGTAGTTGGCTAGTTTTTGAAGGAACTCATGCACCGGAACATCATTTGGGGTTGGCAACTTTCTTCTTTCCTCTTGTTTTCTTTCAGTAATTCACCAAGCCCAATATAAAGGCTTTCACTTTTTTAAGCCTCTTTGTCTACGTTTATAAAGCATAAAAGTATGTCCCCTAACTTCAACCAGAGCTGCCTCTGTCTGCCTAGCAATAGTGGACGCTATTTCGCTGGCTTTGCCTTCGCCGAGGGCGCTTTTCAAAACTTTAATCTTCACAACTTCCCTTTTATCCAGCTGCTTCTCAATCTCTTTCAATAATTCTTGCGAAACTCGCTTTTTGCCAACCCAAACCGTAGGGCTTTCTTCGCTTAACTCGCTTTTAATGCGACATTTCATCCCAGCCGTAAGCTTACTCAAAAGCTTTTCACCTCTTCCTCTCCAATGGTATTCGCATGGGTTTACCGCATTTAAAACATGTAACCACTACGTGAGGTTCTCTTCGCTGTTTTATGCGAACGCGGCAGCTCACACCTGGTAAAATGAAGCTTTTGCAGTGACGACAAACTTGGCGCCTATACTCTTTTGGCAGGCGAATTTTGGCCGCCATGGCTATCCTACGGGCTATATCAACATAACGCTGAGCTAAACTGGGGTCTTCATGATAAGTTTCTCTTGCCAAAAGGAAAAGCGTTTGAATACGTTGCCTAGCTATACGCTTGACAGCAACATCCATCCTTTAACAGGGCTCCACCCTAAAAAACGCTCTTCTAATTATAAAGTTAGCTCCCAAAATATGAAACGAAAATGACGCCGTCTGTGGCGGTGCAGACGTATTCAAATCCGGCTTCTATGAGTTGTTCAGCTTCCTTGGATGTGGTTGCTGCTTTACAGATAAATTCGTCGTCCTTGAAGTCAACGAGTTGAGCGTATATTAGCGTGTTTTTGATGTTTTTATGGCCGAGCAGGCGCATTACGTGTAGTATGTCTCGGGTTTTAGCGTATTCCATTGTTGCTTTCCAGTGGCGGAAGGTGTGAAAGGTTATCTGTCTCAGCCTTGGATTTTGAAGTTTTATAGCTAACCTAGCCCTTTGCCTTACGAAGCTTTTTCTCATTATGGTAACGTTTGGAAATATCGTTGTGGAATCTTTCGGTAAGGCATTTAACATGGCCATAGGCTTGCTTGAAATTTTGAGGATCCGTTGGGGCTTATTGGATTGTACATTATGTCATGTAAATCTTGTAGTGTTGACGTTTGTTAATTAAACGTTGCAGTTTTTCGTGTCTTTTTTTAGTTCAAGCTTTTACCTCTCTACGGCTAAGCGATTGTATAGCTCTTCATAATCAACCTTCTGTTTAGATTCTATTATTTCGACTGTTCCCGCCATTGTTGTTTCTTCGAAATCAGTTGAAATCGTGTTCTCTTCATCAAAGTCGTTTTTAATCAGCTCTATTTTGATTTGCCATTCTGGTTTGCTGTTTTCGTTTATAAGCCCTGATTCCTTGAGAATATTTAAGACGTAATCGTATGTTATTGCGTTAAGGTCAAAATCCTCATCATCAAATATGAATTCAATGGTGACTTTCTTCTTCATGTAATTCGCCCACCTGAATTTTTTAAGGCATGCCAAGCGGTTCAGAATATGCTTCCATGAAGAGTTTGCGTTTCACTTTAGTGAACTTTTTGAGCTCGCTTTCCAACGCTAAAACTTTTTGTAGAGGCGGTTCTGGAAGCTTGCAGTCTTTACTGTCATAGCCCAGATAAACTCGTTCAGGCTTTATCCGCCTAATCCAGCTTACGAACGTTTTGAGGTCAAAGTCCAAGACTGGTTCAATAGTTACAAACTTTCTGGGATGCTCAACTTTCAAGTAATCTTTAAACCGTTTAGATGGCAACGGAGCCTTAGAGATTCCACGGTATCCCTTATCCCTGTTAGTTTAAAGAGTTATATCAAGCACAACGTTTTCAGGTAAGGGCTCATACTTCTTAAATACCGCCGGATTTTTAGACTGCAAGAGGAAAGTTTGGTCTGGATGGCGTTTAATGACATCTAAAATTTTGTAGATCCACTGAGGCTTAGCAAAGGTTATGTCTCCGCTGCTACAAGGCCAAATGAATTGGTCTCCAGTTGTTTTGGGTAACTTGCGGTTAAGCCTTTCAGGGGTGAAAATGGGGCTCGTAGTTGTAGCATTTAATGCATTTCCGTTTCTGCCTTTTCATCTGCAACTTGAAGCTTTTCTCGCAATAAACGCAGTCAAAACGGCAGCCAACAAATACATTCCACTGCAACACTGAATCACGATACATATGGTTACCTCTCATTCAAAACACCTCCTTCAAAATCTATCCAAACACATATGTGTCACAGAAAACAGAGTAAAATTGCACAAACCACTATATAAAGTTTAGAAATTTTCCACCCATTTTTATGATTAACGATCAGCTTCGCAAATCATAAAAATCGAAAAGATGATAATCAATTTCCAATTCCAATTGAAGTAAAGGGGGAGAGATATGGTAAAATCAAAAAACGCTAAATCAGACGTCACCACTCTCAGCTTTAGTCAGATTGAAGTAAACCTTCTAATAAGAGCCACAGACCACCTTATTGACGCATACAAAAGTCTAGCCGGAGACATCCTGCAGTAAAAGCGACAGTCACAAACCTGGAAAAACTAAAGAAACGATTCAGCAGGGCATCTTCCCGTCTAATAAAAAGCTCTTCCAAGTAACGCAATAACTACAAGACCACGCAACATATCAAAAGTAGCTTAGCTCATATACCCACTAAAGTTTGAAGCGATTGGCACATTCAAAACTCAAGGCCCATTAAAATTGCTGAAGCCTCAATAATCTAATAAGCGATAAATCGTTTTTCTGAAAGATTTAGAATTATTTTTCTAACCAGCCAGCGACCATGTTTACTTGGTTTGGTTGGTCGGCAAAAGTGAGTGTTTATATGTGTGCTTTCCAACTGTATTTTCGGTGGTTTTTTGGGCGAGACGGAGACGCTGATGGGAAAGGTTGAGGAAATTGGAAAAAAGCTTGACGAGTTAAGGGATTTTCTCGAGGATGTTTTCCTAACTACCGAGGAGTGCATGTTGTTAAAGGAAGTTGACGACATCGTTAAGAACAAGCGCTTTAGCGAGTTGAAATCCCTCGATGAAGTTTAGGATTCTCATCCATAAAAAGGCATATGATTCCTTAAAGAGCCTAAAATCCGAAGAAAGGCAGCGCATAGTCGATAAGCTTAAAGGGCTTGAGGATTTCCCTGCAGTTAGACTTGACATCGTTAAAATTGCAGGCGAAACAGACACTTTCAGATTACGCATTGGAAATTATAGAGGGCTATTCAAAGTTTACGAGCAAGAAAAAATAATAGTCGTCGTCAAGATAGACGTCAGAAAAAGGATCTACCGATAAGCTCAAAATACCTGGAAACAGAAAAAGAGAATTTTGCGGGAGATTTCTAGCATGTGACATAACCTCCATTTTTAAGATCGGGTAGCACTTGACTACTGGAATGATTGACCTGTTCGATAGTGAATGGATGCTTGAGGCGGCTAAGAAGAGGCTTTCAAAGTTTCCCTATGGAGATGTAATGCTGGGCCTTCTTGGACCATTTAGATCAGAAAAGAAGCTTCTGTGTATTCTCGCGTACATATCATCTGTCAGTTCAGCTTTTGTCAAATGATTGGCTAAATGCGTAGCTCTTGAATGCCTGAACAAATGTAAATATACCTTCTTCTTTATTCCAGCTTTCATTGCAATTTTCTTGATCACTTCCTTTGCAGTTCCGTAGTTCCAAACTTTATACCTGCTATTAGTGCCTATAGTTATCCATAATGGTGCTTCTGAATTATCTTTTAGAGGATGGTTCTCAATCCACTGATGAAGCCTTGGTTCAGAAGCTATTACCCTAATTCTTCTTTGCCCAGTTTTGCCGTTAACTAGCAATACTGCACCAAACTTGTCAAATTGCACATGCTTTATTTGCAGGCAAAGAAGTTCTCCTATTCTGCAACCTGATTCATAGAGCGTGGAAACAAAGGCCTCATCTCTAATATGGTCTGCTGAATCTATAAGCTTGTCAACTTCTTCTGGTGTTAGAATTTCTTCAGGAAGTTTATGATTACCCGGAGTTCTTACCTTTATCCAGCTTACTTCTTCCGGGTAATCATTCTTTCTAAGCCACTTGTAGAAAATTCTGAGTATCACTTTATAGTCATGCTTTGTCCACTCGCTGTAATTCCTCTGCTCAACTTTTGCGATTAGATTAACTATATCCTCCTTTTTAGCCTGGGTAAGAGGCTTTCCTAAATTTCTAGCAATCCTTTCCAAAGTGTCTAAATACTTTATTATTCTAGCTTTGCTATAACCTCTAACAATACATTCTTGGTAAAACTCAAGGATCCTTTGTTTACTTTCCTCATCAATGCTAGAATTCCTTATTTTTCTTAAGCAAGCTTCAATTCTTCTCTTATAGCAGTAAACTTCGTCTTTCACACAACCACTTTATCCCATCACCTTTTATTGGTTAGGGACATGTGGTTGTGCTGTAACGCCCAGGCTTAAAAATAAGCACAATCACATGCCCACAACAAGCATAAAGTTTTCCGAAACTTCAGGATATTATTAGCCTTCAAACTTTAAATAGTTAACGTCTTTTTAGGTTTGATTGTGAAATGAACTTGCATGAACATTTTGATCACTTGCTAGATTGGGTTCATGGCGAAAGAAAAAGATTCGAAGAATTGGTTAGAGAGGCATGCATAATAGTTGTTTTGCTAGGAGCAGGAGGAAAGGAGATAAGAAAAAGAAGGAAGATAGCAAAAAAGCTAAGAAATAATGGAATAATTGCGCTTATACCGGAAGATGATTTCGCTCCTGATGTTGCCCCGAGCTTAACTGAAGAATTTATTTTCAAACATTCTGATGTAGACCTAGTTTTCATAAATGTTGAATCATGGGGCTCAGCAACAGAATTCGCACAATTTCATGATGATACAAGAATAGCTCCAAAGCTTAGGGTATTAACTTTTCATAAATACCATCCTCTTTACGGAAATTCTGCGAGCTATCTTTCAGACCTCTATTTAACGCATATTGCAAAATACGGACATGTTTATGCTTACGACGATAAAGAAGAAAGTAATTTTCCCACATCTGAAAAAATAATTTTAACGATTTCCATTCGGTATAAGTTTCTTAGAGCCTTAGGTAAAGTTTAACTTATCAAGTAAAAATTTATTTATCTGATTAGCCATTTTTTAACTGGTGAAAAAGATGGAAGAAGCGAGAAAAATGCTTACTATCTACAGGGCTTTGGATAACGACAGTAGACTTAAGATACTTTACACAATATTGAATGAGCCTGATATAGCTTTTAACGATATAGCTAGAAAGACAGAAATCGATAAACCTGCATTAGCTTATCATCTAGGAGTTTTGAAAAATGTTGGGCTTGTGGAAATGGAATATAAGAAAAGAAGCAAAAAACTAACGAAGTATAGAGTAACTGAAGAAGGAAAGGAAATTCTCAAAAAATTGAAGCTTATAGAAAAACCTGTTGAAGTTTCCTAATTACTGATAGATTGATATCGAATTCTAGCGAAAAGTAAATCATTTGATTTGATTTTCCATTTTAAAAAATAAACATGAGCTATATTAATAGTGAGTCGCTTCTCTATAATGAGCTTCCGTTAACTGAGGCTTTTATTCCTAGGTTAACTGACCAAGTCTTTGATGACTTTCCTCCACGTTATGGCGGCTAAATATCCGCCTATGAGGCCGCTTAAGATGCCCCCTGCTAGGATAACAGCGTCTAGGAGAGGATTCCGCGGTATTACTCTTAGCACGTAAGCCGAGAAGTAGTAGCTCATTAAACCTGTTATAGCCGTGCTTATGGTGGTTGCAGCCACAAGTCTGCCTGTTCTCACGCCCTTCTCTGAATGTTTAACCCTTACAACGTGAACGAAAAAGTCTGTTAGAATCCCATAGACTAGAGCGAAAATTATCGTTAAGGGAGCCAAGGCTGGTCTCAGGATGGCTGTTAAAATGGCGCCTATGACTGAAACTTTAGCGGCGCCTAGGGGATTTGCCATCAGGGCTCCTAGGGCTAGTAAAAACGCCTGCACCACTATGAGCATTTTATCTATAGGCGTCGGCAGGAAACCCTTAGAAAGGAAGATGGCGACACCAAATAGAGCTGTTAATGCAGTTTTACGCATTACTATCCGCTCATTTGCTACCTGTACTGCTGTTTTCCGGATGGAAATTACACCATGGTTCTTCCGCCATATAGTCACCTTTAAGCTCAGTTGGCTCATGTAGATCTCAGCAGAAGTCTATGAAGTTAGCTGTAAGTCCGTAAGCTCTGGCTCTGCAGCCTCCGCAGATGTAGCGGTAGTGGCATTTCCCGCATTTGCCCTTCAGTTTATCTGGATTGCGGATGTCATTAAGCACTTTGGATGTGAACCATATCTCTTTGAAAGATTTTTCATGGATGTTTCCAAGTTTTATTGGCATATATGGGCATGGAGTTACATCGCCTGTGGGATATATGCGGCAGTAATAGAATCCAGCTATGCATCCACGCATGCTTGATTGGATATGTCTCATCTGGCTTCCGGTTTGGTGCATGATCCGCATGAATTGGGGTGCACATGAAAACTTTACGTTTAACCCATATCTAGGGAGAATCTTGAGCGTCTGCCTTATCATGTTCTCGTACATTTCGGGTGTTATATCCTCCAGTCTTGCGCCTCTGCCCGTTGGTACTAGGAAGAATAGGTGAAAGTTTTCTACGCCCAACCCTTCGACGAAATCTAGGATTTGTCCTATTTCAGAATAATTTTCCTTGGTTACAGTGGTGTTAACTTGGATTAGGATGCCTTCATCTTTGAGGTTTTTTATAGCGTTTACTGCCTTTTGCCAAGCACCTTTAACTCCTCTGAAGCTGTCATGCTTTTCTGGGTGGATGGAATCAAGGCTTATGGAAACAGTGTCTACGCCTGCCTCTCTGAGCTTTTTGGCTTTTTCTCTATCAATGAGGGTTCCGTTGCTGCCTATGCCAACTTTTAAGCCTTTACTTTTGGCATATTGGATTATTGCGAAAAGGTCAGGTCTAAGCAGTGGTTCGCCGCCGCTTATGATGAGTAGTGGCTTGCTCACGCTGGCTATTTGGTCTATAAGTTTCTTTGCTTCTTCCGTTGAAAGCTCTTCTGGAAGCCCTCTTTCTACGGAGTTAATATAGCAGTGGGAACATTTCAAGTTGCATTTCATCGTAACGTTCCATGAGATAACCAGCGGAATACATCCTTTGGCTTGGCTTCCTCCCATCTTCAAGCGGAACTCGCATACATTATCTTTTGCAATGATCTTAGGCTGGCTTAGCTCGAAGGGGAAGGGAATGACCATGTTAAGCATGGCTTGAGCATGTCCCAAACAAAAGTGTTTACAAAACAGTAGTCCCAACGCGGGGTCGACTTTTAGATTTTCAGACATGTGCTTATAGCTGCCGTAAATTGGACAGTTCAGAAAGCGTACTGAGCCTTCTAGGTTTTTCATGTCCATAACCCTTTCAATGTGATGGTCGCTAAGCATGAGCTTATCCAGCTCATCTCTTTTAAGCCCGACTTTCAAGCTTACTTCTAAGGCAGTTTTTACAGTTTTTTCTCCGAAGCTCTGCTTAACTTGCATCATGAATTCTTCGAGGCTTTTTAGACCGTGCTCCTTAGCGGCAGCCCAGGCTGTTAAGTATCCCTTTATGGTTTCGTATTCTTGACGAAGCCGCATCTCCACAATTTTTATGCTCCACTCTTCAAAGAGGCTTTCAAGCTGCTCTACGACTAGG